>PYIK01023711.1_pt1 | contig 14870 bp, 12 predicted proteins | sample 3578011 | NCBI WGS metagenome assembly PYIK01 (sample SAMN08408022, study PRJNA431606) | Marine metagenome isolate SA_KN192-05_S13_70m, whole genome shotgun... | biome: marine; feature: oceanic pelagic zone; material: water; isolation source: 70 m water sample, 0.2-0.8 um fraction ... | reverse complement strand
GGGTCATCGCCGCACACCCAGGTGCGAGAGATGCCAGCGCAATAGCCGTACGGGCCGATCATGTCGGTATCGAACGCGACCATGTCGCCCTGCTCGATCTTGCGATGACTCGCCTCCTGATACCAGGGATTGGTTCGGGGGCCAGAGCACAACATGCGACCGTCGATCCAGTCGCCGTCGTGAGCGATGTTGGTCTGGTGCAGCAGGGCGAACAGTTGGTTCTCGGTGACGCCAGGTTCGAGCGCCCGCTCCATCAGCGTCATCCCGTATTCGGCGACGGCAATCGAGTAGTCGAGCGCCACCATCTCAAGATCGGATTTACGACTTCGGGCGAGCTCGATCGTCGGCTCCGCGTCGAAGACGTTGAGGCCGATGTCTGCGAAGGCTCGGTGCCCGGTCGGTGTGGTGCGCTCGATACCGATCGAGTCACGCGAGTCATAGCCGAGCTCGGTGAGCGCTCGTTCGATGTCAGCGGCGAAGCGATCGGCGGCGATCGAGAGATCGAGACCGGCGTCGAAACTGGTGATGGCGTGCGAGCGTCGGGAAACCTCGACGAGCGCAAGATCCTCGATGTACGCCCCGTGGATGATGATGGGGCCGACGAGCGGCACGATTGCGTAAGCCGACGGGATCCGCGACCGGAAGGCGGAATACGCCCGGTAGCCGGTGGCGTAGCGGATGCTCACCGGATTGGTAAGGACGACGAGCTGCAGGCCGTCGGCCAGCATGGTGCCGCGCAGGTTCTCGAGCCGCTCGGCGGCGAGCAGGTTCTCGTCGATTTCGGGTGACGGCAGGAGTTCGATCAGTCCGGACACGGACGCGGAGACTAGACGTCCGTCCAGTTCTCGGTGACGTCCGGCCAACGGCCAGGGCGCTATTAGATGCCGTGGCTCCGCATCTGATAGCGGTTGGTCGAGATGGCGACGACATTCCCGTCGGAGTCCTTAAGCTCCATCACTAGGTCGTAGTCGGCCTTCCCGTGTTCGTCGGCAGCCGCTGCGATGCGAGCAGCCTCCTCCTCCGACATCGATGCCTCAACGGTGATGTCGGTGCCGGCGAACTTCCGGAACGAAATGTCGACGCCTTTGACGATCGGGTAGTACCGCGACGCATCGAAGGTCGTCGAGAAGAGCGTGCCGCCGGGGAACTCACAGAGCGCGAAAAGCGCACCGGCGTACATCGTGCCGATGTGATTGCCGTTGCCCTCGAGAGGCATACGCAGCACGACCCGCCCGCGCTCGGCATCCACGACCTCGACCCGGGTCTGTGCCGCCATCGGCACCGACTGTCGCGTGGCCTCCGTCAGCCGCTCGACATCCCACAGGGTCTCACTCATTGACCAGCACCCTCAGGGGCGAATTCCAACACCTGCTGGTAGGTCGGCCGGTTGGTGCCCCGGAAGTCGTTGGGGATCAGGTCCGGGGTGAACCCGACGCGGGTGCCCTCGCGCCGCCACGCGGAGAGGTCATCGCCGAGCTCAGCTGCCGCCTGTTGCACGGCGGTGTCGATCGCCGCCCAGAGGTCGGCTGCACACGCCTCGATTTCACCTGCACCGCAGTACGACATGTTGAACGCACCCTCGACCGGCTCGCCAAGCACGGTCCGGAGATCCTTGTCGACGAGGCTTGCGATCCCGATGCCACGCAGGCGGGTGCCATCGGCGAGTGCATCGCCAATGACCGGTTCGACCGCTGCGTTCAGAATCGGGTTGTAGATCGCCTGGTAGATGCGGGTTTCGGACTGATCCCAGTCGCCGTCTTCGTCGCCGTCGATCTGTGGCGCATCCTCGGCAACCCATGCATCGATCATGGAGACCGCCTCGGCGGCAAGATCCGACGGCGCGTCGCCGGCGGCAAGCACGGAGGAGATCACCGGCCAGATCGGAGCCGTGGTGTCCTCAGTCGCCGCCCGGTTCATGACGCCGACGACCTCCTCGAGGGTCTGGTCGTCGTCCCACTGGTCGAAGTTCTCGACTCGATGCCACGAGCCGTAGAGCGTGCCGTCGCCGTGCATAAAGCCCGGCGCCGACTGATTGTTCCAGTTGAGGAGTCGACCATAGGGGCCGTCGGCTGCGTGTGGGTGCTGCTCCTGGGTCAAGAAACTCTGCCACTCGTACTCGCCGGTGCCGAGCGTCGGCAGACGACGGTCGAGGCCCTCTGCCCGAACCGGCAGATAGCCCGAGGCGAAGTAGGCGATCGAGTCACGGTTGGCGTAACCCCAGTTGAAGGTGAAGCCGAACTGGTTGGCGACCTCCCAGAAATCCTCCGGCGTGTCGGCGTCGCCCTCGGTCATGTCCTTGAGGGCCTTGAGGTTGAGGCCGTCGCGGCCAAAAGTCGAGCGCTGACGGGTCAACGCGACCGGCTGTTCCTCCCAGAACGCCGTGCCGACGACGGGGCCGTGCACCGACACTGGGTAGCTGACGGGGGTTCCCCCGATGGCGCCAGCATCGAACTGCTCAAACGGGATGCATGCACCGTCGTGCAGATAGTGGCCAGAGGTTCGGCTCGGGGCACTACCGTCGGGCTCGCACAAGACCTCAACGAAGACGTCACGGACGTCCTGATTGGCTGAGGTGAGGCTCCACGCGTAGTCCTCGGTACGCCCGATCAACAGGTACATCGCGAGGCCGGGGACGGCGGCCCCTTGCGCTTTGATGCCGGGTCCGTCGAGGTGCATCTGCATGACGATCTCGGGGTAGTAGTACCCGAGCTGCGGGCCCATCACCGCCAGCGTCGTGGCATTCGTCGACGACGCCGGGGAAACGGTCAGCCAGTTCGAGGCCTGCCGGTCCGGCGGATCGCCGGCGGCATCGACGGCGTAAGACACGGGGATGGGGACCGAGCCGTCGACGGGATTGCGAGGATCGAACGAAACGATCGTGCCCTCGTCGAGAACGACCGAACCGGTGACTTCGCCGCCAGTGAAGGTGCCGTACTCGAAGCGCTCGTCGATGGTGGTGGGCGCCTCGGGGTCGTCGGTCTGCATGAAGTCGTCCCAGATCGCCCGACCCTGATCGGCGCCGTAACGATCCGTGAGGTCGGCAAGGAACTGCGAGTTGCTCGCTTCGGAGCCGCCACCGGCACCGAAGATCGAGCCGATGAATGCCGTCACTGCGACCACGTCGTTAACAGTGGCTGGCTCACGCTCTTGGCCGGTCGCCTCCCAATAGGCGTTGAGCCCGTCGGCGTAGGCCTGGGCGTCGTCGATGATCTCTTGGCCCTCCTCGCCGTAGGTGTCGAGGATCAGCTGGACCTGTTCGTCGACGAGCGCCTCCACGGCAGGGCTCGGCTCGAAGGGCGTGGCGCTGGTGACCAAAGAGAAGGCGTCGAGCCCGGGGATGTCGGCGATTGCCGCGCGAGCAGGGCCGCGGCCGAAGTCGATCAGCAGGGACCGATCACGACCCGTGACCCAACCCGCAGCAAAGGCGAGGCCCTCGCGTGTCTCGGCGGTGATGTGCGGAACCCCAAACTCGTCGTAGACGACCTCAACATCGTCGCGGCCGACACCCTCGACGCGGGTCTCGCCGATCGGCGCAAAGTCTTGGGCGAGAAAGAAGTTGTCGAGGTCCTCCGGATCGATGTCGTCACGTAGCGGCGTGAGACCGTCGTAGAGGGGCAGTTGATCGAGGCTGTTGTCGTTGACCGGCAGCCCTCCGTAGTTGCCAGGGGGCAGGATGTAGTAAGCCCGATCCTCGGTGATCGCAGGCGGCGCCTCCGTGGTTGTAGTCGTCGCCGGTGCTTCCGTTGTTGTCGTCTCGACTGGCGCTGCCGAGGTCGTGCTCGGTGCTGCGCTGTCGTCTCCACCACCCGAACACGCAGCCGCGATCATTGCGCCGGCGAGTACAGCGGCGAGTAGGCGCGCTGTACCAATGTCTCGAACACGCATCACGATTCCCCCTGACAACGGCTCAGTCGGCCGGTTCGTCCACCACAATCATTACTTCATCGAGGGTCTTCCGGTCGAAGTCGGGGACCTTCACGCCAGGAAGCGGGAAACCGATCGGGAACATCACAAAGGGCCGCTCGTTCTCGGGTCGCCCCAGCACGCGAGTGAGGAAGGCCATCGGTGATGGCGTGTGGGTGAGGGTGGCGAGCCCCATGTTGTGCAGCGCTGCGACGAAGAGCCCTGCGGCGATCCCGCAGCTTTCCTTCACGTAGTAGTTCTTGCGCTGTTCACCATCGGGCCGCACCTCGTAGCGCTCCTCGAACAACACGACGATCCAGGGCGCGATCTCGAGAAACTCCTTGTGGTGGTCGGTGCCGATGGGAGCCAGTGCTTCCTGCCACTCGTCATTCATCCGGTTCTCGAGATAGTTGACCCGTTCCTCCTCTTCGGCCGCCTTCCGAATCGCTCGCTTCACCGCCGGAGCCGACGTGGCGACGAAACGCCAGGGCTGCTTGTGCGCACCCGACGGCGCGGTCGATGCGGTCCGGATCGCCGACTCGATCAGGTCGCGGGGCACGGGACGATCCGAGAACAGCCGAGGGCTGCGACGATGCGCCATCAAGGTCTCGAACGCCGCTGCCCGTTCGGCCATCTCCTCGGGCGGGTACTCGACAAAGTCGAGGGGCCGGAAGGGATGCTCCGCCTCGAGTTCGGGCGACGGATACGGGTACTCGTAGTCGGGTTCTGAACGATCCACGGATTCATCGTGCCAGACTGCTCGCGTGATTTTCTCCGAGACCCAGGAACAGATCCTCGACGCGGCGATGGACGTCATCGTCCGCGACGGACTCGACTCCACGAGCATGCGGGCGGTCGCCGAGGAGGCCGACGTGTCACTGGGCCTGCTCAGCTACCACTTCGAGGGCAAGGAGAAGCTGGTCGTGGCCGCCTTCCAGCGGGCCACCGAACGCTTGATGCAGCTCATCGACGACCGCATGGCGGAGGCCGGCGACGATCCCCGAGCGCGGGTCAAGGCGGCGCTGCGCTCATGGTTCGACCCGGAGTTCAGCGATCCGCAACACCTCGAGATGTGGCTCGCCATCTGGGCCGTGTCCCGCACCAACGACGAAGTAGCGGTCGCCGAACGTGATCTCTACGACCGCTGCGCCGCTCAGCTCAATGCGGCGATCAAGGGCGTCGACCGGTCGCTCAGCCCGGATGCGGTCGGTCGACGCACCACCGACGTGCTCGCCCTCCAAAACGGACTGTGGATCAACTGGAACCGATGGGCTGACGAAGACGCGCTCGAGCGAGGCCTTCAACTCTGTGAATCGATCGCGTTTGGAGACGTGACGTGACCGGCCGACTCGCTGGGCTCACCACGATAGTCACCGGCGCATCGAGCGGGATAGGAGAGGGGGTCGCCGCCCGATTCGTTGCCGAGGGTGCCACCGTCTTCGCCGCCAGCCGTCGCCCGGTCACCCTCGACGGCGTCACGTGGGTCGAGACCGATGTCGCCGACGCAGCATCGTGCGATGACCTGATCGCTGCTGCGGTCGGTGCCACCGGTCGTCTCGACACGATCGTCAACAACGCCGGGGTGCAGGTCGAAAAACCGATCGAGGACACGACCGACGACGACTACGACCTCGTGATGAACGTCAACGTCCGCGGCGTCTTCAACTGCTGTCGCGCTGCGGTCCGCCAAATGGCAACCCAGCCGTCGAGAGGGTCGATCATCAACATCGGCTCGATCGCCGGCAACGTCGCCGATCACCAGATGGCGATCTACAACGCCTCGAAGGGCGCCGTGCACGCCCTCACGCGAGCGATCGCCACCGACAACGGCCATCAGGGCGTTCGGTGCAACGCGATCAGCCCCGGCTGGATCATGACGGCCCTCGCCGATGCGGCCTTCGAACTCGCCGACGATCCTGCCAATGCGAGGGCCGAGGCAACGGCAGCTCATCCCGTCGGCCGCATGGGTACGCCGAACGACATCGCCGGACTCGCCGTGTACCTCGCGTCGGGCGACGCTGCCTTCGTGACCGGTAGCTGTTTCACGATCGACGGTGGCCTCACATCCGGCTCGCCGATCGGAGGCTGAACCGACTCACTCGTTGCGGTCGTCGTAGACCTCCGGGTGGTCGAGCGGGAAGTTCAGCCACGCCACCATCTGCCGGACCTGCTCGTACGCAGCGAGACGGGCCGCGTCGGTACCGGTGACCTCAGCCGTCTCGAACGACTCTTGCAGGCGTCGTACCATTCGCAGGCCGAGCTCCAACAAGGCGCTACTTCCCTCGGCCGCCCAGCGGCAAAGGACGTAGTGCACGATCGATCCGACGGGAACGTCGACATGGTTGCTCAGGTTAGTGATCGTGCTCAGCGGATCGAGGTGGGCATGTGCTGCGATGTCGGCCTTGAGGTTCGCGTCCTTGTCGTCCTCGGGCCACGGGCCGGTCCAGCCCGCCAATGTCAGCGTCGTCATATCCCTGAGGATGACAGATCTCGGCTCGAGCCGATCCGAAGGCACAAAAATCTTCCGCCGCGTCAGATCCGTGCTTGACTACGCCTTCGCAAGCGAAACCCATGGAGGGGGACCCATGACAAAGCTGCACCATTCCGCGTCGCTGAGGTTACTCGTCGCGCTCTTTTCGTTCGTGGTGATCGCCGGCGCGTGCGTTAACACGGAGGACGAGGACGCCGGTACCACCGACGGGGCCAGCACGGCCACCGACGACTCGACCGACGACAACACCGTCGCGGACGACTCGACCGACGACGACACCGTCGCGGACGACTCGAGCGATGATGCAGCCGAGGAGCCCGTTGCCCTCACCGCTTCTTGGCGCGGGGTCACCGAGGACACGATCTACGTTGGCGTCTCGTTGCTGGACTTTGAACTCCTCGTGGAGCTCGGCCTCAGCCCGTCGGGCTGGGGCGATCAGGCGGCGGTCTGGGAGGCCTTGGTTGACGATCTGAACGCGCGCGGTGGCATCAACGGTCGCATGGTCGACATCACATCGGAGTTTTACAGCCCGATTGACGCCGCCGATGCCGAACGCGTCTGTGCCGTCCTGCACCAGGACAACGAGACCTTTGCGAACCTCGGTGGCTTCCTTGGCCCAGCCGGTTCGGCTGACCCGTGCGTGACGGGGACCAATAAAACCGTCATGGTTGGCGGTGAGATCAGTTCGGCCGAGGAGCTTGCCCAGGCTGATGTTGCTTGGTTCCACGCCGGCCCAACCACCGAGTACCAGACAGTCAATCTGTTCAATCTCCTCGTCCAGACCGGCGAGACCGACGGCGCCAAGGTCTTCACCATGGGCGGCGCCCCCGCCGCCGACGAAGAGAGCTTCGTGCTCGAACAGCTTGAGGCCCGGGGAATTGAGGTAGTCGGTTCGGCCCTCATTGAGGCCCTCGATGGCGACACGATCGCCCAGGACAACGAGTTGGCCGTCGCCTTCGAGCGGTTCAACGCCTCGGGTGCCAACACCCTCATGGTGTTCGGTACCCCGTCGGCTTCCATCCGTGGCGCTGGCGCCGCTGGCCTTACAGGCGAGATCGCCATCTGGAGCAACGACTCAGCCGGCCTTGGAAACCTCGGTGCCACCATCGTTGACAAGTCGATCGCAAACGGCACGCTTGCCTCGACCGGCCCAACCGACGAGGACGTCTGGAACGACCAAGATTTCCAGGACCGGTGCGTCGCCCCGGTCCAGGAGCGCATCCCGGAGTCCGACTTCCGCAACCCTCTCGACTATGCGGCTGAAGAGGAAAATTGGTTCAACTCCGTGCGGCAGGGCTGCCAAGCCCTGTCGATCTTCGAGACCATCGCCACGGCTGCTGGTCCTGTTCTGACCCCGGAGACCTTCGAGGCTGCTGCCTACGGTCCGGCTGGCGACGACTTCCAGGTGCCGGGTATGGGTCCGGCCTCGCTTTCGCCCGACAAGCGCGGTGCCCGCGACGGCGTTCGCCTGTCGGTGTACGACTCAACTGCGGGTGACGGCGGGCTCGTCCCCTTCACCGAGCTGCTCGACGCCTTCGAGTAGTCGACACGGGATTACGAAATCCCAAACCAATCCAACACTGTTGCCGGGCCGTCCTTAGGGGTGGCCCGGCCGCGTCTGGCACACTCTGCGACATGGCTGAGCTGGACTTTGACCTCGTCTACGACCTCGTCGTCGTCGGCGGCACCGCTGGCGGACTCAGCGTTGCGATCTCCTCCCAGCGTTCGGGCGTGCAGTCGGTTCGTTTGATCTCCCGCAGCAACGCCGTGACGTTCCCCGAACTCGTGCGCGACAACCAACTCGACATCGGCTACGGCGAACACGTGGAGTCCGTCGACGCCGCCGACGGCGCCCTCTTGCTCACCACGAACCGGCACCGCTACCGGGCGCGAGCGGTCCTCCTCGCTCACCGGCCCTCGATGCCGGATTGGACCCCGCCGATCCCCCTCCCCGACCTCCCCACGATCACGGTCGACACCGAACCAGAGCATGCCGACGGGCGCGACGTTCTCGTGGTCGGTTACACCGATCACGCCGTCGAACTCGCCGCGACGATCGACGCAGCTGGCGGCAATGTGGTGCTCGCAGCCGGCGGCATGGATCCGGACCTCCTCTCCCCCGCTGCAGATAATGCGCTGCGCCGCATGGAACGCGAGCGGCGCATCACTGTGCTGTACCGCTCGGTGCCCGATGAAATCGACGACGTCGACGGCCACCCGATGGCCTACTTCAACGACCGCCGCACGCCCGACCTCCAGTTCGATGACGTCGTGATCGCGTCGCATCGCCGCAACCTCACGCCCGGCGAGCGAGGCGTCACCGAGGCGGCGCTCGCGACCGGCAATGTCTGGTTCCTCGGTGAACCGACCGACGGTTCGATTGCCACGACCTCACCTGGCCATCGCATCGGCCTCGACATGGCCGCCTGCTTTCCGGAGCTCGACCCTGAACGCATCCAGCCCCGCAAGACTCGGCGTCACCGCCACGAGGGAGCCGTCGAGGAGCTCCGCAAAGAGCATTACAACGCGACGATCACCCACTTCGAGCCCACCCACTCCGACCTCTGGGTCCTGCGGGTCAAGCCCGATCACGGCGGCACCGACTACACCCCGGGACAGTACGCCACCCTGGGGCTTGGGTACTGGGAAGAACGCGTCGACGACGCCATCGATCCGAATCTGGGTGACCGCTGGTTCAAGCTGATCCGCCGCTCATACTCCATCAGCTCGCGGGTGCTGGACGGCCACGGGTATCTCGTCGACGAGGGCGGCCTCGACGAGCTCGAGTTCTACATCGTCCTCGTGCCGCCAACCGACGACAACATCCCCGAGCTCACCCCCCGCCTCGCGCTGAAGTGCCCCGGCGACCGGATCTATCTCGGCCCCAAGGTTGCCGGCCGCTACACGCTCGACTCGATCACCGACCCGGCCAGCACCGTCATGTTCTTCTCAACCGGCACCGGCGAGGCCCCGCACAACGCGATGATCACCGAACTGCTGAGGAAGGGCCATCACGGACCGATCGTGTCGGCGGTTTCCGTTCGTAACTCCATCGACCTCGGCTACGAAGAGACCCACCGCGAACTCGAACGCCGGCATCACAACTATCACTACCTGCCGATGCCGACCCGTGAGCCCGATATTGCAAAGCGCTACATCCAGGACCTGGTCAAGGACGGCGACTTCGCTCGGATGGGGGTCTCACTCGATCCGGCGACCACCCATGTCTTCATGTGTGGCAACCCGGCGATGATCGGTATTCCCGATGAGGATGGCGTCTTCCCTGCGACCGTCGGCGTGGTCGAACTCCTCGTCGAGCGGGGCTTCACGGTCGACAAACGCAAGCAGCCCGGCAATATCCACTACGAGGAGTACTGGTAGTCAGCCGATCGGCAGAGCGTCGGCAAGTTGCGCCACGAGCCAGACCGCTGCGGCGTCGGCGTAGTGCCCGCCATCCGGCCGGAGCGTGAGCCCCTCAATGCGTTCGGGGCAAGGCGGGCCGCCCGGGCACACGATCGGGTTGAGGTCGATGAGCGACAAGGAGTCGAACCGGTCGGCGGCGATCGCAAGCTGATCGGCGAGGTGAAGCATCCTGGTGGGATCGGGGTCGGCGACGAACGAGCTCAGCGCGTTAGGTGGCGCAACGAGGATCACGACCTGCGCCCCTCGGGCGTTGAGGCGCTCGAACACGATGCCGATCTCGCTGGCCAGAGCGGCGTCGTGGTCGGGCGTTCCGAATTCGAGGAACGTTTCGTCGAGAAGGCGGTCGGCCGTCTCCCACGTCGAATGCCAGATCACCAGGTCGGGATCGTGCTCGCGGATCAGTTGTTCATGGAGCGCCGGCACGCGTTCCACACATTCGCCGCTCCAGGGGAACGGCTCGCCGGCTTCGTCGACCGCCAGTCCGGACACGACGCCGCAGCCGTGCACATGTGCGTCGAGGAAGGTAAAGCCGGCGCCCGTGAAAGCGTCGCGCATGGCCGGAGCGAGGGTTCCGGCGACCGAGTCGCCGACGAGCGCGATCGATTCGATCCGCTCTGGTCCGATCGTCGTGGAGGTCGGCGTGTCAGCACCGGACGAGGCGGGCAGCGCCTCAGTCGTGCTCGAAGGTGACCCGCTGACCGAGCTGCTCGATGGCGTGGCTTCTGCAATCTCAAAGTCTGCATCCCGATCGAGTGGGTTGGTGGTCGACCCGGCGGTCCCGACGACGATGACCAACGCGGTGAGGGTCATCGCAACAGCAACTGCACGCAGCGCCACGACAGGTGTGGTTAACCGATGTCGAATCGGCTGTTCGACGATGACGTACGACACGAGCGCACAGCTAAAGGTGGCGACGACCCGAATCGCGTCGAGCGCAAGGCCGTCCGTACCCAACCGCTCGGGAGTGAGCCACACGATCATCGGCCAATGCCACAGATACAGGCCATAGCTGATCTGACCGAGGCCGCGGAGTGACGCCCGACCGAGAAGGGCACTCGTGAGCGAGGGTGAGCCACTCACGCCGTCGGCGATCACGAACGCAACGGCGACCGCCACGATGATCGAGCCGCCCTGGTAGAACCACGTTCCGCTGTCCGAGACGACCACGAAGCTCACGCCGAGCATCGTCAGGGAGGCGGCCCCGAGCGTGCGAACGATCCGAGCGGCTGAACCGACGACCGGCGGGAGGCGATGAAGGACGAGGGCGAGAAGCGCACCGACGAGGATCGTGTGCACTCGAGCGTCCGTCCCGAAGTACGCCCGTGAACGGTCGGTTTCGGAGAGTTCGGCCATCAGCACGACCGAGCCGGTGGCCGCAAGGACACAGCCGACGATAAGCAGGGTCGTTCGTCCCCCCAGCGCTTTCAGCAGGCCAAGGACGACCACAGGCCACAGCAGATAGAACTGCTCCTCGATCGCAAGGGACCACATGTGCCGCAGCGGTGACGCCTCGGACCACAGTTCGAAGTACGACGCGTCGTCGAAGATGAACCGCCAGTTCGCCACATAGGTGAGCGCTGCGATGGCATCGCCGCGGATCACGCCGAGCCGATCGGTGGGCGCAAACAACCAGCTGCAGGACGCCACAGCGACGAGCAAGAGCAGCGCCGCCGGCAAGAGACGCTTCGCTCGGCGAATCCAGAAGTCCCCTAGCGACACCGATCCGGTGTGGTCGAACTCAACGAGTAGCAGGGAGGTGATCAGATAACCCGACAGGACAAAGAAGGTGTCGACACCGAGGAACCCACCACTCATCCAGGGGTAGTCGAGGTGATAAGCGATAACCGCAAGGACTGCGATCCCGCGGAGACCGTCGAGCGCAGGTTGGTAGGCGAAACCGTGACGTCCGGTCGGCTCAGCGCTGGTCACGCGTGAAGTGTGGTCTGCTCAGCGAGTCATGTCGAACGTTGCCGGCCCCAGGCCCTGCGACCGTGAGGGGCCTTTCGCTGGGTGCTACTCGTCGAAATCGCCGCAGGTCATAATCACTTCAAACATGGCGCTCATCAGCTCTTCTTCCATCGCAGGATCAGGATCCTCGCCGGTGAGTTCGCTGCTTATCATCGCCCGCATGGTGTCCTCGTCGAAGGCTCCAGCGAAGCACTCGGCCTCTTCTTGCGTTGCACCCTCGGCAACCATGGAACCGATCATCAACTGCTCCAGGGACACACAGCCAAACAACGCATCCAGTAGGACGGGCTCTGCGCCGGGAGGAGGATCATCATCGAACGTTCCAGCAAGAACCTCGTCAATGAGATCACTGTCCAGGCCGGCAACAAGCGCCTCCGCAACACAACGCGTCTCCACTGCAGGCAACTCCAGTCCGTCGCCGTCGGTGCCGTCCCCTTCAAGGAACACAACAACGTCATCCACCCGCGAATCCTCTGCGGCAGCATCGTCACCGCCGCCGCACGAGGCCCCAACAACCGCTATCAGGCAGGCAAAAATGAGAAGCAGGCGATTTGGCATATTCGCAGTGTGCCAGAAACGCAAGCCGCTCGCCCGGCAGCTCTAGCGTCACGAATCACAAGGATGACTTTCGTGGGCGCGTCCGCAGAAGTCAGATGCGTTGGAAACGATCCGCTTCTCGGTGGAAAGCTGCCAGCGCGTCCGCCGAGATCGTCGGGACCGTCGCCCGGATAGCCCGCCGAAAGCGGGCCACGTCAAGACGGGCGTCCGGCTCGCCATGTCGGGCAGCACCAAAGGCGTCGGAAGCCGCCCGCTGAACGGCACTGGCGAGGTCAGCGGGCGTCAGGCCCTCGGTCTCCTCGACAAAGTCAGCGGCATCAACCACCGACGCCTGAATCGACTCGAGCATTCCACCGAGCAGCGCGGCCCGAGCTTCCGAGTCAGGAGGACCAACGGGAAGAACGAGATCAAACCGTCCGGGGCGCACAACAGCAGGGTCAAGGCTTCCGATCGAGTTTGTGGCGCACACGAGCAGCCGGCCACCGGCCTCACGTATCCGAACAACCGCCTTGAGCAGTTCGTTCACGACGGCTTGCGACTCGGGCCGTTCGGCTCGGGAACTCGCAATGTCATCCACCTCGTCAATAAAGATCACTGCATGTTCTAGCGAGAGCAACTCCTCGAAGGCGTTGTGCAGTTCGTCAGCCATCATCGCAAGCCCTTCGGCTCCGAGCTTCGACGGCAAGATCTCCACAAACGGCCAACCCAACCGGCCAGCGACCGCTTTCGCGAACGACGTCTTGCCGGTACCGGGTGGGCCGAAGAGCAGCATCGTGGTTGGGGGGACAACGCCAAACCGCTCGGCGAGGTCAGATTCAAGCAAGGGTGCAAGCACCCGCTCGTCGACGACCTCTCGTTGCGCTCGCAACCCGGAGAATTCGTCCCACCGTTCGGGTGGTACGAGTTCCCCACCCCATCGGTGGAGAACAGACATCGCTGACGGTTCGATCGTCTCCGCCTTCTCGTAGAGCGCGAGGCCGCGGATTGCTTCAAATCCTCGCTCAGCAAGACTGAGCGACCCGACGCGTCCGTCGGCTATCAACGCCGTCACTTTGCGGGCGCCTCGGCCGAACAACTGTGACTCGGCGTACTCGATCAGACTCGCTCCGATACGCCGATCCCTCCACTCCGGAGCCACAACGATCGCCAAGATACGGCCCGTCTCACCTTCGAGGCGGCCGATCAACGCGCCGACGACGTCATTCTCGACGGCTGCGACGACCGTGAGGTCGTCGGCGCCAAGATCGGCCACGACGTCAGCGAGGTCGAGATGCAGGTCCTGATTCGCACGCGCAGACTCGAGCAGGCGGATCACCTGTGGAAGGTCATCGCGTGATGCACCGCGCACACTGCAACCGATCGGGGGGGCACCGACCGCAAGTCCAGGGGGATTCATGATTGAGAGCGTTGACCTTCAGTCGAGGTGATGAAACATCCGTCGATACGGCGCCTGTTTCCTCGCCGCGCCGCTTGCCTACCTAACGTTCGTTAGGTAGCGTCCTCGTCATGGCCGTTATCGACACCGTCGACGTCCGTGGGCGCATTCTTGACGTCACCGCTGCGCTTGTAATCGAGCACGGGGTGGCCGGCGTGGCCCAGCGCCAGATCGCCGAGCAGGTCGGAATCAAGGCCGCCTCGCTCTACCACCACTTCGGCTCGAAGAACGAGATCGTCGAAGCGGTGTTCCGCCAGGGCATCGACGTGATGGAACACGCTTGGGACGAGGCTGCCGCCGCCGCAACCGGTGCCGACCAGCGCACTCGCCTCGTCACCCACATCCGAGCCCATCTCTCTGCGCTCTTCGAAAACGGCCCCTACACCGCTGCCCACGTCACCGCCTTCCGGACGGCGCCGGCCGAAGTCCGCGGTGCAGTCGTGCCGATGCGCGACGCCTACGAGGCCCGATGGACCCACCTGCTCAGCGACCTCAACCTTGTCGACCAGCCCGGGCTGCACCGACTCACACTGTTCGGCGCGATGAACTCCTCGGTCGAATGGTTCGACACCGAGCGCGGGAACCTCGACGAGCTCGCCGAGGTCATAACCACACAGTTCTGGGGACGGACGTCATGAGGCTCATCGAATCTCGGATCGACACCGGTTCGGCCCCGTATGCAAAGAACCGAGCGGCCTATGAAGGCACGGTCAACACCCTCCGAGAACGCCAACAGATCGCCATCGACGGCGGCCACGGACGGAAACGCTCAATCGAGCGCCACCTCTCCCGCGGCAAGGTGCTCGTCCGAGACCGGATCGACATGGTCACCGATCACGAGTCGGCGTTCCTCGAATTCTCCACCCTGTCCGGCTTCGGCCAGTACAACGACGAGGTGCCGGGCGGCGGCATCGTCACCGGCATCGGAGTCGTGCACGGCGTGCCCTGGGTGTTCATCGCCAACGACGCGACCGTCAAGGGCGGCTCCCTCGTCCCCGTTGCGATCAAGAAACACGTTCGGGCCCAGGAGATCGCCGAAGAGAACGGTCTCGGCGTGATCTACCTCGTCGACTCCGGTGGCGCTTTCCTTCC
>PYIK01206587.1_pt1 | contig 15062 bp, 23 predicted proteins | sample 3578011 | NCBI WGS metagenome assembly PYIK01 (sample SAMN08408022, study PRJNA431606) | Marine metagenome isolate SA_KN192-05_S13_70m, whole genome shotgun... | biome: marine; feature: oceanic pelagic zone; material: water; isolation source: 70 m water sample, 0.2-0.8 um fraction ... | reverse complement strand
ATTGGAGACCAGATGCTAGAGGAGTAATTACAGGACTAACAAGAGACAGTGATTGGAAAAGTATAGTGAGGGCAACAGTTGAATCTGTTGGTTACCAAAGTTTTGATTTGTTTGATTCAATGAACAAGGATGGATTGAAACCAAGAGTAGTTAAAGTGGATGGTGGAATGGTTGCAAATAATTGGTTCACGCAGTTTTTAGCTGAAGAAGACTTTAGAAATAAGGTCAATACGATCAAGGAATCATATTTCACTAGGAAGGCTGAAGTTGCTGAAACAGTAACTGAACCCACCGAAGAAAGTTCTGAACCCCTTGTCGAAAGTACAACAAGTGGCACTATGTCTAAGTACGTAGATGCAATCGCTCGTTGGTCCAAATAATTAATAATCAAAACTACTTTTAAAGAGACAAATGTCTATTAAACAACTCCAAGAAAAGTGGGCACCCGTTCTGAATCACGAAGCTCTTCCAGAGATTGACGATTCACATAAGCGTGGCGTAGTCGCACAACTTCTTGAAAACCAAGAAAAAGCACAGATCGAAGAAGGACAAGTCCTTAACGAAACTCTGCAAACAACAGGTTATACCAATGCAAACACAGCTACTGGCGGTGTTGCAGGTTTTGACCCAGTATTGATCAGTCTTATTAGACGTTCAATGCCACAACTAATTGCATATGATATCGCTGGCGTTCAGCCAATGACTGGTCCTACTGGACTTATCTTTGCGATGAGAACTAACTACGGTTCAGAGCGTAGACCTGCGAACAGTGACTTCAGAGAAGCAATGTTCAACGAGCCTAACGCTGGTTTCTCTGGTGGAAAGGGCACAGGATTATCAAACTACGATCCTACTGCTTCTTCTTCTGGTGTTAACGACGCTGAAGGTGCTAACCCTGGACTTCTTAATGATTCCCCTGCTGGAACATATGAAGCAACTGGTGATGCTACTGGTATGACAACCGCTACGGTTGAAGCACTAGATGATTCATCAGCGAACAACGAATTCCGTGAAATGGGATTCGCCATCGAGAAGGTAACTGTAACAGCCAGAGCACGTGCTCTAAAAGCTGAGTACAGCATTGAGCTTGCTCAGGACTTGAAAGCAATTCATGGTCTTGATGCCGAGCAAGAGCTAAGCAACATTCTCTCAACAGAGATCCTTGCTGAAATCAACAGAGAAGTTGTTAGAACTATCTACACAAACGCTGTTGCTGGTGCTCAGAACAATACTGCTACTGCTGGTGTCTTCGACCTTGACGTTGACTCTAATGGTAGGTGGTCAGTTGAGAAATTCAAAGGACTTCTATTCCAAATCGAAAGAGACGCTAACGCTATCGGTCAGCAAACTCGTCGTGGGAAGGGCAACATCTTGATCTGCTCTGCAGACGTTGCTTCTGCTCTAGGAATGGCTGGAGTTCTTGACTACTCTCCTGCTCTTAATGGTAACAACGCTTTGACTGGTGTAGATGATACATCTTCAACTCTAGTTGGTACTCTTAACGGTAAGATCAAGGTCTACGTTGATCCTTATTCTGCTAACGTTGCTGATAAGCACTTCTACGTTGCTGGATACAAAGGTACTTCACCTTATGATGCTGGATTATTCTATTGCCCTTACGTGCCATTGCAGCAAGTCAGAGCGATTAATCCTGACACCTTCCAACCAAAAATTGGATTTAAGACTCGTTACGGTATGGTTTCAAACCCATTCTCAGGTGGTCTTACCCAAGGTTCTGGTGCTCTTACAGCGAATGCTAACAAGTACTACAGACGTACACAAGTTGCTAACATCATGTAATTTGGTGCTAACAAATAACTTTAAAGAGACCCTAAGGGGTCTCTTTTTAGTAGGCATTTATTTTTGTTAAAACAACCTCCCTTTGTGTTGATCTTCTAACTAAATAGTAGCAGTCAGGGAAACCTACACACAAGAGGAAGCAAGATGCACTGAAACTTCTCTACACCATGAATAAAGTTTAAAAGGAGAATAAGTATGCATAACATAGTTTCACGAAATAGTTTGGCAGAATGGAATCACCATACATCAGAGCATGATAAAATATTGGATGATTACTACGAATGCCTAATAGAATGTGAAACCGATCAACCCAGTTGTAAAAGAATCTGTAAAGAGATTCTTGTTTAAAAACTAAAAATTAATTAAAGGACTCTTCGGAGTCCTTTTTTAGTGGGTGCATAAATATTAATGGAACAAGAATAGTCTAATGGCAAACTGGTACGAAGACCAATTAACGAATAGAAACTTTCTTTCCCCAATAGGATTTTTATTCATTTTGGATAAAGCACGAAAGGTTTCTTTCTTGTGTCAAAAAGCAGAAATTCCTACTGTAGAATTAGGGCAAGTTGAAATTCCAACTAGGGGTATGGTTCCTATTCCAGTTGAAGGCAACATGCGTTACAGTGAATTTTCTATGGAGTTTATTGTTGATGAAGATTTAAGAAATTATATGCAGATCCATAACTGGATGCGAGCATTGGGAACTCCTCAGGAATTTAAGGAAAGAAGGGTTTGGTTAGATAAGTATGCTGATAGTCCTTCAGAAGATCCTAGATTTTCAGATGCTACACTACAGGTACTGAACAATAATAACATTGCAAATTTCGATGTTGTATTTAAAGACATGTTTCCTGTAAGTTTATCATCATTACCATTTGATGTTACTGGTGGTGATAATGATTACTTTACATCAACAGCAACATTTAGATATACACTCTACGAAATAAGAAATAAAAACTCACAAACAAGAAGATAAATTATTGATTTTTTCTATATTATGAACTTAGAAACATTACAGGACATGTGGAGGTCTGATTCTAAATTAGATGAAGATCTACATGACAATGATTCCTTGGCAATTCCTCAACTTCATATGAAGTATATGGAGTTCCATAATCAATATTCTCTTATGAAAAAAGAAAGGGATATTGAAATGAAACGTCTCATTAAAGAGAAGTGGTTGTACTATAAAGGTAAGGCACCATCTTCCATCTATAAGGAGATGCCATTTGATCTCAAACTTACTACTAAGGAAGAGATCTCGATGTTTATTGAAGCAGATGAGGATATAGGAAAACTTAAGTACAAGATTGAATACATAGACCAAGTGCTCTTCTTTTTAGATGGCGTTTTGCGTATGATTAATAATCGCACGTATCATATTAAGAATGCTATTGAGTGGAAGAAATTTCAAAGTGGTTTTTAATAATGAATTATGGACTTTTTTACAAGGAAGTATCCTTCAACACTCAGTCAATTAACATAGTACGAAAAGCAATATCACAAGATTTAAAATTTACTAAAGGAGAATTACACAGCAGTCACAGATCAACTAGAAGTTCTGAAGTAGCGTGGGTAAGAGATATGGATTTATTGTCTATGCTTATGCGTATGTCTAAACAGATTAATAGATCTGCTAATTGGAACTTGAATCTTGCAGGTATAGAACCTGTACAATTTGGTATCTATGGAGAGGGAGATTTTTATGACTGGCATGTGGATCAACATCCAAAACCTGTCAGGGGAATGGTTAGAAAAATTAGTATGTCTCTTTTCCTTAATGATGACTATGAAGGAGGGGAGTTTGATTTGGAGATATATAGACCAGATGCAGACCCAAGGTATAAAACTTTTAAGTTAAAACCTTGGTCTGCTATTTTTTTCCAAGGTGATCAATGGCATAGGGTAAGACCTATCACATCTGGAGTTAGAAAATCAATTGTAGCATGGTTTTATGGACCTCCTTATTCGTAAGAAGAATGAAGTTTATTTAAAAGTTGAAGCGGAGCCTCATCTCCATAAAGAGGCAGCAGAATTTTTTACCTTTGAAATCCCCTCTGCAAAATACATGCAAAGAACGAGGAGATACAAAGGTTGGGACGGTAAGGTACGGTTATACTCACCTGCTACTGGAGAGATCTATTGCGGTTTAGTAGATTATCTAACTGACTGGGCAAAGGAAAGGGGATATCAGTATCAGTTCGAGGAATCTCAATACTTTGGACATCCCAAGGATCAGAACGATCTAATAACTCCTCAGTCTGTAGTTGGATTTGTTCAAGCACTGGGTCTGCCTTCGGGATTAAAGGTTCGGGACTACCAATATTCAGCAATATACGAGTCCCTACTATACAACAGACGGCTCCTATTGTCCCCAACTGCCAGCGGGAAATCATTAATGATTTATGCATTGGTTCGGTTTCATGTAAATGTGAAAAGGAATGTACTTATTATAGTACCAACTACGTCTCTTGTCGAACAAATGTACAAAGACTTTACAGAGTATGGTTGGAATACTGAGTACCATTGCCATAAGATATATGCTGGAGAAGAAAAATATACAGACCATGATGTAGTTATATCAACTTGGCAGTCCTTATATAAGGAACCAAGAAAGTTTTTTGATAGGTTTGATGTTGTTATAGGTGATGAAGCACATTTATTTAAAGCAAAGTCATTGACTAGATTAATGTCTAAGTTGCATAGTTGTAAATATCGTATTGGATTTACTGGTACATTAGATGGATCAGACACTAATCAATTAGTATTAGAGGGTGTGTTTGGTAGATGTTCAAAGGTTACTAAGACATCTGATCTAATGGCAAAGGGACATGTTTCCAAACTTAAAGTGAAGATACTTCTATTAAAGCATGAGGAAAAAATCTTTGAGGGGTACCAAGATGAGATGGATTACCTTTGTGAACATGAACAACGTAATAAATTTATCCGTAACTTAGCGTGTGACCTTAAGGGAAACACATTGGTACTATTCAACTACGTGGAGAAGCACGGTCTCCCTCTGTATGAAATGATAAATACTTATACTGATAAACCAGTACATTTAGTTTATGGAGGAGTTGATGTTGATGACCGAGAAGAAATACGGAGATTGGTTGAAAATGAAAATGATCAAATTATTGTCGCCAGTTATGGCACTTTCAGTACTGGGATTAACATTAAGCGGTTGCACAACCTCGTCTTCGCCTCCCCAAGTAAGTCCAGAGTCCGTAACCTCCAGTCTATCGGGAGGGTACTTCGACAGTATAGGGGAAAAGAAGTAGCAACACTATATGATATTGCAGATGACATCTCTACAGATCGTGGGAATAATTACACATTAAATCATTTAATGGAGAGAGTCAAAATCTACAATCAAGAAAACTTTAGTTATGAACTCATAGATGTTAAATTAAAATCTAATGATTAGTTACGCAAAACACGAAGAAGAATTTTACGGAGTTTTTAAACTCGTCAGTGGAGAAGAAGTACTAGGTAAAGCAGTACTTACAGAAGATAATGGAGAAACTCTTTCCTTTGTTCAAAATCCTGTTTCTACAGTAGTTATGAATAATAAGGATGATGAAGGTCGCAATGTTCGGGGAGTGGGGTTTGCTAAATGGATGCAATTTTCTGATGAGGATTTTTATATCATAAGAGAAAAAGATGTTTTAACAGTTTCTTCAATGAGTAAAGAAATTACATTCATGTATGAAGCGTTTGTTCAAAGTGAAAATAAAGGTAAACCACCAAAAAAAGATAATTTAAAAATTGATCCCAAACCCAATATGGGTTACCTAGGAAAAATAGATGATTATAGAAAAATATTTGAAAAATTATTTAAAACTTAGTTTGTTGCCCTGAACCCTTACACGGTTAGTGTACATCAAATTGACAAACGTGTCAAGCCCTGATATAATATATACAAAGCAAGACACCTATGAAAAAAATAAAAAAGCAAAAACAACATTATGTTGATAATCAGGAGTTTCTTGCTGCTATTATTAAGTACAAAGAAAGAGTATATAATGTTGCTGTAAAGGAGATTGAAGGTCTTGCTGACATGGATCCTGATGAGCAGTTTCAAACTTTAAAGAGTTGGAAAAGTAAAAGTAAACCTAGAGTAGGAAATTATATTGGGAGTTGTTTTTTAAAGATTGCTACGCACTTGTCGTATAGACCGAACTTTATCAACTACATGTATAAGGATGATATGGTTTGTGATGGTATAGAAAATTGTATACAGTATATCGATAATTTTAATCCAGCAAAGTCTAAGAACCCATTTGCTTATTTTACACAGATAGTTTATTATGCATTCTTACGCCGTATTGCTAAAGAGAAACGCCAGTTGGATATTAAAGATAAAATTCTAGAGAAGTCAGGTTACGATCACGTGTTCACAGTTGACGGAGAAGGTGGAGCTGACTATAATCAAATTAAGAATCGTGTTGAAATGAATCAAAAGAGATGAAGATCTTACTCATAACAGATCAGCATTTTGGTGTACGTAATGACAATCAAAATTTCATTGATCATTACAGAAAATTTTATAGTGAAGTTGTGATCCCTTTTGTGGATGCAAATAAAATTGATACTATTATTAATCTAGGTGATACGTTTGATAAACGTCGATCTATTAATTTTATGTCATTGGATGCAGCAAAGGAGATGTGGTTTGATCCTCTTAAAGAGAGGAATGTTAAAATGCATATGCTTATAGGTAATCATGACATTTATTACAAGAACACTTTAAAGGTTAATGCTCCAACTGAGTTACTTGGTGAATACGAAAACATAACTGCCTATACAGAACCTACTACAGTTATCTTTGATGGTCTTCCTATACTCATGTTACCTTGGATATGTGATGAGAACTATGATGAATCTCTACGAGCTGTTACTGAAAGTTCTGCTGATATCTGTATGGGTCACTTGGAACTTAATGGTTTTGAAGCACATCCTGGACATACTATGACAAATGGTATGGACGTTAAACATTTTTCTAGATTTAAAAAAGTGTTTAGTGGTCACTATCATATGAAATCTACTAAGAAAAATGTTACATATCTTGGAAATCCCTACCAACTTTACTGGAATGATTACGGCACTAAGAGAGGCTTTCATGTCTTTAACACAGACACTCTACGATGTACTTTCCATAGAAATCCCTTTGACACTTTTCATAAGTTGTATTATAATGGTGGAGTTGTACTTCCGAATGAGGACGAAGTTAAAGGAACGTTCGTCAAACTCATTGTAGAAGACAAAGGTGACTATTCAAAATTTGATTATTTTGTTAGTCAACTTCAAGACATGGGTCTTGGTGATTTAAAAATCATTGAAGACTTAAGTGTTGAAGTAGAAAGAGGTTCAGGGTTGCTGGAAACCGAAGATACAATGACTCTTCTTGATAACTACATAGATGGAATAGATCTTAAGGTTAACAAGTCGAACGTTAAAAATGTTATGAGGTCGTTGTATATGGAGGCAGCAGAAATCTGATGGCATTTGTTTTATCAGATATAAAATCTGGCGGTATCTATGCTATAAGAGAGGGTAAGCGTAGAAAAACAGTGACTGTATTTGAAGACTATGATGATGCTGAAAGGTATGCTGGACAATTAGAAGCAGAAGATTATGAAGATAAATTAGAAATTATTGAGTGTGATCCTACTGTCATTTCTATAAATTGTAATACATATGGATATACTTATTTAATTATTAAAAAAGACGATCTTATTATCCCCCCTTAATGATTACATTTGAAAGTATCCGTTGGAAAAATTTTCTATCTACAGGAGACCAATGGACTGAGATTGATTTTTGTGAGTCACCTTCAACATTAATTGTAGGGTCTAATGGTGCAGGAAAATCCACTATGTTGGATGCTCTTTGTTTTGCATTGTTTAATAAACCATTCAGAAAAATTAATCGTGGGCAGTTAGTAAACAGTATTAATGAAAAAGGTTTAAAAGTTGAAGTATGTTTTTCTATAGGTAAAGATGAATACAGAGTTTTCAGGGGTGCAAAACCCAATCTCTTTGAGGTTTACAAAAACAATAAGATGGTTGACCAGGATGCTGCTGCCAAAGACACGCAGAAATATCTGGAGCAATCAGTCCTCAAACTTAACTACAAAAGTTTTACCCAAGTCGTCATACTTGGTTCATCCACATTTGTACCCTTCATGCAATTGGGAGCAAGTGTCAGGAGAGAAGTTATTGAAGATCTACTCGACATCCAGATCTTCTCAAATATGAATTCTTTGCTGAAGGATAGGGTTCGTTCAGCACAAAGTCAGAGTAATGATTGTGGCCACGTGCTTCGTCTTACAAAGGAGAAAGTAGAAAGTCAACAGAAGTTACTTGATTCATTAAAAGAAGTTAATCATAATCGTCAAGAAGAAAAACGTAATCGATATAATAAAAATTCTAAAAGTATTGAAGAAGTAAAATCTAATCATATTAAACTTAAAGATGAGATTCTAGTTCTTGAAGAAGAGGTGGGTGATGTTGAAGTTCAGAGAAAATTTGTTCGTAAACTTCGTCAAGGTCAAGCAGATAAAAAATCTGAACTTAAGTTAATTGCAAACAATCTTAAGTTCTTTAAGAGTCATGATCAATGTCCTACATGTACACAAAGCATTAGCACTACTTTTAAAACCAATCAAGTTAATACTTTAACTGGTTCTGGAACAACACTTGCTACTGAGATTGAAGCGTTTACTCAAGACATCACTGAAGCAGTGAGTGTTATTACTAAGATAGAAGAGACTTCTACAAAACTATATGAAGTTCGTAGTGATGCTACTGCACAAGAACGAGAGCTTGTTCGTCTTGAAAAGGAGAACCTTGAGATCTCTAAACAGATTCTTGAACTTCAACAAAGCACTCCTAACATTGATCAAGAAAAAGAAACTTTACAGGGGTATCTTGCTGAGTATAAAACAACTGAAAAGGATTGTGCAGAAGTCAATCAACAGTTAGATGAATTCCAAGTTGTATCTTCTTTATTAAAAGACTCTGGCATTAAGAGTCAGATTATTAAAAAGTACGTTCCTATCTTTAACCAACTAATTAACAAATACCTTTCTTCTATGGAATTTTTTGTTAACTTTACATTGGATGAAGAGTTCAATGAAGTTATCAAGAGTCGTTTCCGTGATGAGTTTTCTTATGCATCATTCTCTGAAGGTGAGAAGCAAAAGATTGACTTAGCACTTTTGTTCACTTGGAGAGAAGTTGCTAGGATGAAGAATAGTGTTGCTACTAATCTTCTTATTCTTGATGAGGTTTTTGATAGTTCACTTGATTCTTCTGGTACTGGAGAACTTCTTCAAATATTAAAAAGTCTTGGAAACGGAACAAATGTATTTGTCATTTCTCATAAAGGTGATATACTAGTAGATAAATTCCTAAGAACTTTAAAGTTTGAAAAGGTAAATGATTTTTCTAAAATGTCAGATGAATCCTAAATAAATTATCAATGTAATCTTTAATACTTTATGCTTTCAACACAATATCGTTTAAGACTAACAGCAATCTGTAAGGACATAGGTGCTGGAGTTGAGGTTAGTCTGGAAGATATGATTTGGGCAGAGAAATTGTCCAAAGCAAACACCGCAGCAAGAGGTATGCTAAACACAGCAAGAAGAATGAGTACAGACCCTACTGATTCTTTTCTGAATGAGTTGAATATTGGAGACCCCGATTCAACTCATCATCGAAGGGGTTTCGGAGATCCTCAAGATGTGGTAGACTGGTTCCATAATGAAAGATCTGATGATTGGAGGCAACGTGATTGAATACACTGAACCAGCAACAGATAAAATGAAACTAAGAGCAGATGCTCTTAAAATTCTAATGGCACAATTTGGTTCTGATGGAAAATCAGTATATGAATGTGCAGAAGACTGGTGTAGTAAACAGTATACTACAGCAGGTCTTGTCAAATATTATGAAGCATATTATTCTAAAAAAACAAAATGACTAAACCAATTGAAAGTGCAGAACAACTAATTGAACGTTTTACAAAACGTACTATGCAGTTGTCTCAGAGAAAACAAGAATTGCAAGAAGCATATGATGAGTATGTTAAGTTAGAAAGAGATCTAACTAGACTTGAAGGTTCTATGCAAGCAATACAATATGTTGCATATGGTAAGATGCCTGGTGATGGTAACCATGATAAATTCAAGGATCATAGACCAGTTAAGCATAACGATTTAGATCGTTTAGACTAATGGATAGTGAACGTAAGCAAAGGATCATACAACGCATAGAAGAATTGACACTTCTATTGAATGGAACCTTTAGCAAGAGAAGTACTTACAGTAGTACAGGTCTACAAACTCAAAAAATTGTAATCGAATACGATCATCACCAAACGAAATGAAAGCAATTATCTATAGCGACAGAAATATTGAATCTGGAAGAGCAGAACAACTCTTAAAGTCTGTTCGTTTTGATGAGTTGGTTACATATCATCTTGATGATGATTTCAATAATACTCAATTTCAATCTGAGTTTGGTTGTGATGCACCTTATCCCCAGATCACTATTGGTACAGAACATGTCGGTGGATTGAAAGATACCCTTCATTACTTAAGTAAGAAGGGATTAATTTCATGACTAGTAATATTATACAACTGAATAATCCACGAACATCAAAATATAATGAGTTCAAACGTATAATAAAGAGAAATGATTTCAATTGGAATTACTATCCACGTTCAGATGAAAAATCAACTCCAGCAATGCTCTCTCACTCATTCATTAAAAGACCAGAAGATCTAAAATATCCAACTGTACAGTGTGATGGTGCTAACTTTGTACATGATGTAGTACAAGAAATATTAAATTATAATGATATAATATTACATTGTATTTACAGAATAAATCTTAACATGGTTTTTCCACAAGAAGGTAATCAACGGACACCTGTACATGTGGACCATCCATTCCCACACGATAATATCATAATCTATTTCTCTAATGAAGGGAAGACAATAGTTGAGAATGATGAACATGACCCTAAAGAAGATGATGTTATTATATTTCCTGGTTTACCACATTGTCAGGAAGTACCTAAGAATGATATGAGATTGGTATTAGTAGCAACATGTCTTACATCTAAGTTATGAGTCATACATTTACATTCACTGATGAAGAACTATTATGTTTGCAGGTGTGTTTACAGAATGCACCATGTCCATATGATATTGGTAAGAAGAAGTTAGTATCTGAAATAGAAGATAAGATCGGTCTTCCACCTAAAGTAGAGGTTGAACCATTAAGGTTGCCTAAATACGATCTAACAAAGTTTGGAATAACAGATTGATTATGACTCAGAATTTATTAGGTACGTGTGAATGGGTAGTCCCACCAAATTTGGGATGGTTACGTTATTCATTAGATGATAAAGAAATTGATTACTTATGGAATTGTATTGATAATAAGAAACAATATTATAAAGACCAACTTGCTGGTAATATCAGCAGTAGTTTTAAATTGGAAGATGAAAATGCTTGGTTTTTTAATCAAACTCTCCATCCTCTAATCAAAGTATATGCACATGAATTTACAAATCTTGGAGTACATACTCCTACGGTAAATGTTCATCCATATACATTAGGATCGTGGTGGGTAAATTATCAAAAACAACATGAGTTTAATCCTAGCCATGGTCATCAAGGAGTATATAGTTTTGTAATTTGGTTAAAGATTCCTACAGAACATGCTGAACAGAATAAAGATAATATTACAAATACTCCTGTTAGATCAGCTTTTCAATTTCATTATCAGAATATATTAGGAGAACTTGATACATTCGATTATGAATTGGGAAAAAATCATGAGGGGAAGATGCTTTTTTTCCCTTCTAAACTTTTTCATGAGGTATATCCTTTTTATGATTGTGATGAAGATAGAATAAGTATTTCTGGAAATATATTCATTGATGAAACTAGAGAATTATGAATGAACAAATGAAAAAAGATCTTCAAGACTGGGAACGAGAGTATGCAGCTATGGATGCTGATCTAACTCAGAGGGAGTATGACATTCTTGAAGGTGGCACATTGAAATCCCATGAAGGTATGATGTATGGTAGGATGTATGCAGATTGGAAATTGAGGAAAGGTTATGAGTAAGATTGACACTCAAGGAATGAGTGGTGAATCAACTGAGGGGTGTACAGATAACATCTATCCCAGAGATGAGAATGGTGAACCAATCTATCCACCAATGGATATTAAACCATTGACTTTGATTGAACCTAAATTAAAGGAAGAACTCAAGGCATTAATTAATGAAGTCCTTGATGAAAGGGAGTATCAAAAGAAACTTAATGGTCCTTATGATATGCCTGAATACACTTATCGTTTAGACGAGTTACAAGAATGAAATTAGTAGTGTTATGTTCTGGCAACGGAACCAACTTCGAAAACATAGTTACTAATCCATTATCCAATAAGCATGAAGTTGTGCTTATGATACACAATAAAGAAAAATGTAATGCAGTCAAACGTGCTGCAAAGTTTGGTATACCTCATATTCATATACCTCATAAAAATGAGGATCTTATGATAAGAACTATTAGAGCATTTGCTCCTGACCTGATAGTATTGGCAGGGTATATGAGAATACTATCACCTAGATTCGTAGGATCATTTGAAAATATAATTAACGTTCATCCATCCTTACTACCAAAGTTTAAAGGTTCTCATGCTATTGAACAAGCATTGGAGTCTGGTGATACCGAAACAGGAGTTACTGTACATTACGTTACTGAAGAACTTGACTCAGGTGAAGTAATATTACAAACTAAAGTGCCCATTCTACCTAATGATGATGTCAAGTCCTTGACAAAAGCGATTCAACGAGTAGAATATGGTATCTTGCCACAGGCAATCAACCTATGTGCCAGTTCAGAAACTGTCCCAAGAGTTGCACATTCCGATCTTCGTCTGCTATAATAAAAGAGTAATCAAGGGAAACGGATGAACACACAAGAGGTAAAAGGAACTCTCGCCAAACTGTTGGCAACCGAAAACCTTACTGTGGAACACCGTAAGGTAAGCACTGCTTGCTTTGATGTTGAAAAGCGTTTATTGATTCTTCCTATCTGGAAGACTGCCTCTAATACCATCTATGACCTTCTAGTAGGACATGAAGTGGGTCATGCTCTATATACACCTAATACAGACTTCGGAGATGCTCCAAAGGATTTTGTGAATGTATTAGAGGATGCTCGTATTGAGCGTATGATGAAAGTAACTTATCCTGGTCTTCGTAAGTCCTTCTTTGAAGGGTATCGTGAATTGTGGAATGATGATTTCTTTGGTGTAAAAGGTGAAGATCCTGCAGAGTTGGCTTTGATTGATCGTATCAATCTTTACTTCAAAGGTAATTCAAGTATTCCTTTCTCTGATGAAGAAAAAGTATGGGTTAATCGCACAGAAAATACTAAGTCTTTTCAAGATGTTACTGATCTTGCTACAGAACTTTATGAGTATTGTTCTGAGAAACAGGACGCAAAGGAATTAGATGAGATGCCTGAGGTTCTTGACAATCTCGATGATCTACAAGGTTCTAATTTTGAAGAGGAAATTAATATTGACAATACTGATGATGGAGAATTGGAAGAAGAAAAAGGAGAAGGTGATTTAAATACACCCACTAGTGGATTGACAGAAGAAGAGTTGGATGAGTTAGAAGATAAAATGTATGATGATCATATAGGTGGAAAGACATCTACTCCTGATGAAACTCAGAGTGTTACAGACTCAGCATTCACTCAAGCACTTGAAACTTTAATTGATGATAATGCTAAGGAGTGGGTATACCTTACTACTCCTAATCCTAAGGTTGAAGATTATACTATTCCTCATACTGAGATTCAAAAGAATCTATCTAACTGGTTCTATGATCCTGAGAGAGAAGAAAAGTGGTTTGATAATGTTGAGTATGGTGTAGATCATTACAACACTTTCAAGAAAGATGCTCAAAAAACTGTCAACTATCTATGTAAGCAGTTTGAAATGAGGAAGTCTGCAGACGAGTATCGTCGTGCTGCAACTGCCAAGACAGGTGTTATTGATACTAACAAATTACACACTTACAAATACAACGAGGATATCTTTAAGAAGATTACCGTTGTTCCTGAAGGTAAGAATCATGGTTTGGTAATGTTCCTTGACTGGTCTGGTTCTATGCAGTCTCAGTTACTTGACACTCTAAAGCAAACTTACAATCTAATTTGGTTCTGTCAGAAGTCTGGTATTCCTTTTAGATTATATGCTTTCCAGTCTGGATTTAGTTCTTATGGTTATGATCATAACTCTAGTCTTAGTACTCAGCAGAAAGAAGGTGAACTTTCTATGGGTGATGACTTCCGTCTATTTGAGTTCTTCTCTTCTCGTCAGAATAAGCAGTCTTTAGAGAAGTCTATGCAACTAGTATACCTTCAAGCGTTTGCTATGAATGGATGGAGACTTTCTTACTATCAAGAGTATACTCTAGGTGGAACTCCTCTAGCAGAAGCGATCTATTGCACTCGCAACCTTGTTGCTAAACTTAAGGAAGTTGAGCGTGTTAGTAAAGTAAATGTTATTTGCTTGACTGATGGAGAAGCAAATCCTATGAGTTACATTCATAAGTTTGCTGATGATCATGATTATCGTGCTGGTGAATATAGTGAACAGTATCTTTGTCATGCTCATGGTAAGGTATTCTTCCTTCGTGATCCTAAGACTGGATACAGTCGTAAGATCTCACCTCATCCTTATGATACTACAAAGGAGATTGTATCCTTCTATCGTGAAATCACTAATTACAATTGGGTTGGAATTCGCCTATGTAGTAAATCAGAACTAGGTAGACTTGTAAGAGAATTTTCTTATGAGGATTCTGCTTCTATTGATAAGCAATGGAGGAAAGAACGTTTTGCTTCTATTAAAGAGAAAGCAGGATTTACTGAAGCATTCTATATGCCAGATAAGAATACTGGTCTAGGAACTCAAGACCTTGAGGTAAAATCGAAAGCAGAAGTTGCTACTAAAGCAGAACTAACTCGTGCGTTCAAAAAACACATGGGTTCTAAAATGACTAACAAAACTATCCTCAATGCATTCATTGAGCAAATCGCATGAAATGTAAAGTAACCCTTTTCAAAGCAGGTACAATTTTTGATGAAATTGTTATTGCTACAGATTATGAAGATGCCAAAGAAGTTGCCTTGGCACGAAACCCTAATGCAACTAT
>PYIK01252051.1_pt1 | contig 15091 bp, 13 predicted proteins | sample 3578011 | NCBI WGS metagenome assembly PYIK01 (sample SAMN08408022, study PRJNA431606) | Marine metagenome isolate SA_KN192-05_S13_70m, whole genome shotgun... | biome: marine; feature: oceanic pelagic zone; material: water; isolation source: 70 m water sample, 0.2-0.8 um fraction ... | reverse complement strand
ACTCCGTTAACCATCCAAAAAAATCCAAGTCGAGTTCCAAAAGTAACTGAGGTGTATACCGTTGATGGTCGACCTGGTGATTGTGTGATCGTAGCTAATGAGGTTCTGATGGATCACAATATAGATTTACTAGTTGCAGGTATAAATCCAGGGGCTAATTTGGGTATAGATGTTTTTAATTCTGGTACTTTTGGAGCAGCCTTACATGGATATTTTCGATCGATTAATGCGATTGCAGTTTCAGTAAAATATGATGATAGACCGGTAATTAATTTCCCCGCAGCAAAAATTGGCGCTTTAATAGCACAATATGTTTTAGATTTAAATCCTGTAAATAAAGTTTTATTAAATATTAACCTTCCTCCATGTCAACTTGATGAAATTCAAGGTGTAGAAATGACTACATTAGGTGGAAGGGCTTTTGGTGAAAATGTAGAAGAACTTCAAAATGGTAGAAGGACACATTATTGGATTAAACATAATAGGGCTGTTGATATGCAATGGCCAAAAGGTTGTGATGTGGATGCTGTGAACAGGGATTGTGTATCTATAACGTCAGTATATCCACATATGTCAGAAAATAACTCTGAATTTGATAATCAAAGACTTTTGACGGACTTGAATTCTCTAACGAAATAATTTTATAAAAATGCTGTGTTTTTAAATTGCTTTCATGTTCTTTTGATATGAATATATCAAAAGAAATGAATATCAATTTTAGGAATTTCAATATTATAGATAAAATCCCATTTTTTTATGGTTGGGTTATTGTTTTTGTTGGAGGTGTAATCTTATTTTGTTCTGCACCTGGGCAGACATACGTGAATTCTGTTTTTTTAGAGCCAATGCTGAAAGAGCTTGGTTGGTCAAGAACAATTTATTCAGCTACCTATACTATGGGCTCATTAACTGCGGCAGTGATGATGATAATCGTTGGAAGGGTGTTAGATAAATTTGGATATAGGTTAATATTATCCATTTTGTGTGTTTTGTTGGGATTATCTACATTATGGATGAGTAACGTAGATTCAATTTATAAATTATTCATCGCTTTCGCATTGCTTAGAACTATTGGCCAAGGATCTTTTCAATTAGTTTCAACAAATTTAGTTTCAACTTGGTTTATTAAAAGAAGAGGTTTTGCCACTGGGATTTCTTCATTGGGCCAAGGTGCGAGTATGTTTGTTTTTCCCTTATTGGCACATTTATTGATTCAAAATTTTGGTTGGAGATCCTCTTGGCAAATTTTAGGACTTTTAGTCTTAGTAATATTATTACCATTAGCAATATTTTTTGTTAAAGATAGTCCTGAAAAAGTAGGATTACTACCAGATGGAGTTCAAAAAGAGGAAACAGACGATAGCGAAGAAATTGCAAATGAAATTAATTTCACTTTTGCAGAAGCGATTGTTACAAAAACATTTTGGTTTTTAGTATTTTCTGTTATCGCGACTCCTTTAATAATTACAGGGTTACATTTTCATCATGTATCAATTTTAGCTACAAAAGGCTTGAGTTCAGGGCTAGCTGCTTTTACAATGAGTTTGTTTGGTCCAACAGCTTTAATCTCAAATTTCTTTTGTGGGTACTTGGCAGATAAAATACCCAACAGGTATTTAATGGCTTGTGGTCAGATAGCTTTAATATTTACGATGTTATGGCTAGTTACGATTACTGAAACTTGGCAAGCTATTATTTATGTCTCCATGGCCTCAATAAGTATGTCTTTGGTTCATACGAGTTATACAGTTATTTGGGCAAATTATTACGGTAGAAAATATTTGGGCAGTATTAGAGGATTTTCTTCTTCAGCAACTGTAGGGTTTTCGGCACTAGGTGCTTTGCCATTTGGCATTATTTATGACCGAACACAATCATATGACCAAGCGTTGTATTACTTAATTTTAATTCCAATATTTTGTTGCTTTTGTAGTTTGATGGCTACAAAACCATCTAAACGGTTGGCTACAGAAAAGTAAAAATATCCTTTAACACTGAAATTAAATCACCCATAGCATAATTATCTAAAAATTTATTCGAATGAAGAATCCATTCTTGCAATAATTTTAGTATTGTGGCCAGAGTGAGTATAAAAACAATGCTTTTTAATTTTAATAATTTGTTTTTAAATTTAAGCCTATAAAAACAAATTCCAACAAACCAAAATTCAAAAATATTAGGAAAATAAAATAAAATTATTCTGCTATCAGTGATTTCATATAGAATCATTCCCAAAATTCTAAAAAGAAATAAACAAATAGAAATATTTCTCTCTAATTTTGACCATTTTAATGAAACTATTAAAAAAGTAAGCATATAAGAAAAATCAAGAATTTTATCTAGTTTCTGGTAATTTCCAACGCCACCAAGATCTAAGTTACCTATAATAAATAAATCTGAAAGATCTATTAATATTGCGAATATTGATCCAAAAAATGGGAAAAAAAGCACAGGGATTGATCCCGAAAGTCTAACAATAATTACAATTATTTCTTCAAGCGTCATTAAAAAATTTGATTAAATTTATATCCCAATATTTTCTTATTTTAGTGACTAAGTATGTGAAAAAATCTAAAAATAATTAGATGTTTTGATAGGCCCAATCTTTTAATAAATGGTGCGCAATAGCTATTTTCATAGGAACTCTAAGTTGTTCACTATTTCCTTCTAAAGCTAAAAGAACTTCTTCTCTAGTAAACCATTTAACATCAGTCATTTCTTCAGTGTCCATATTGATGTTAGTAGAAGCAGCTTCTGCATGACATCCAATCATTATTGAGTAAGGTAGTGGCCAAGGCTGAGATGAGTGGTATTTTACATTTTTAACTTCTATTCCTGCTTCTTCCATCACTTCTCTTGCTACAGCTTCTTCTATTGATTCTCCCTGATCCATAAATCCTGCTAATGCTGAATAAGTATTTGTGCTTCTTAATCTTCCTTGTGATTGACCTAATAGGCATTTGTCACCGTCATAAACCACTACAATGATTACTGGATCAGTTCTTGGGAAATGGTCTGTAGAACAACTGTCACAATGTCTTGCTTGTCCGCCTCTTTTCATCTCAGTTTTAAACCCGCAAGATGAACAAAAAGCATATTTGTCATGCCAGTTCATTTGAATTCTAGCTTGTGCAGCAATTCCTGAGTCTTCAGATTCCAAAAGTTCTCCACAGGTTCTGATATCAGTAAATCTATAGCTTGGATTATTTTTTAAAATTTGTTGATCTGAGAATTGATCTTGCGTGACTGAAACTGCAAAGTGATATATTCCATCTAAAATACCTAGGAAAATTGCAGGACTATCCACATTTTTTTGATCTAATTCTTCTCTGGAAAGCCAAACTAGCTTAGAAGATGAAGTATCAATTAATAGATTTAAGTCTCTCATTACAATAAATAAACTACTTTGATCAGAGCTTTTTTGCTTAATTAATTCTTCATCACGCCTCTCTACCTCTCCTCGATTTAAGGGATTTCGGGAGAAAACGTGCCCATATCCTTGAATAGTCATTAAACGACCATACTCATTGGGTTTTCTAGTAAAGATTTAACTGCTACTAAAAATTCTGCTCCTTCCGCACCATCTACTATTCTGTGATCAGCAGAAATAGTTCCTACCATAGTTTGAGCTATTACTATTTCACCATCTTTGACTACAGGTTTTTCAGTAACTGTTCCTACTGCTAAAACTGCAGATTGCGGAGGATGAATTATTGCAACAAAGCTTGTGACGTCATACATTCCTAAATTACTGATTGCAAATGTTCCACCTGTATATTCTTGAGGGCTTAGGGTTCCATTTGCAGATCGTTGAGCTAAATCTTTAACCATTTGAGATATTTGCCTCAAAGATTTATCTCCACAATCCAAAATTGCAGGAACAATTAATCCTTCATCGTCTGAAATGGCTATAGCGATATTAATGGAATCGTTATAAACGATTCCATCTTCTTGATAATATGCATTGAATTTGGGGAATTTTTTCAATGTTTCAATTGATGCTTTTACAATTAGATCGTTGACTGTGATTTTTACACCCTCAGGCGATAATTGTTCATTAATTTGTTTTCTAAGTGCCATTGCTCTAGTCATATCAATTTCGGCAGACACGTAAAAGTGAGGTTTTTCTGATTTACTTTTAACAGTAACTCGGGCAATTTGCTGCCTCATTCTACTGAGAGGCTGCTTATCAGATGAGGAATTATTAGATGAAGATTTGACTGGACTGACTTCAGCGAGTGCTTGAGTTGTTTCTGGAGTTGTAGAAATGGTTTCAGAAACTTGTTCATCGTCAGAATCTTGGAAATTTTCCACATCTGTTTTGGTAATTCTACCGTTTGGTCCAGAGCCTTGGATTTTAGATAATGGAATTCCCATATCCTCGGCAAGTTTTCTAGCAATGGGAGATGCAATAATTGATGATGGAGTTATTTCAGGGTTAGTAGCCACATTATTTTCTGGCATTTCAGGGATTTTATTTGAAATTTCAACATTTTCAGTTACTGGAGTATCAGAATCTTCAGTAACTTGAATGGGTTCCGAAACAGTAAACTCTTCTCCTTCAGAACCAACTACTACAATTGTTTGACCTACAGGAATTACTGAACCTTCACTAGCTAAAATTTTTAAAATAGTTCCTTCTGTTTCTGTTTCAAATTCAACTACAGCTTTATCTGTTTCAATTTCAGCAATCGGCTCATTTCTTTTAACGGTTTCACCCTCTTGAACAAGCCACTTGACTACTGTTCCTTCCTCCATGTCATATCCCATTTGAGGCATTCTTAATTCTGTAGCCATAAAAAACTCCTACTATAAACCGAAATTGTACTTTACTTGATCAACTATCCAAGAAGCTTTGGGTATCATTAATTGTTCTAAATTTTTTGCATATGGAGCAGGCACATCAGGTCCATTTATTCTTAAAACAGGTCCATCCAAAAAGTCAAAAGCAGCTTCTTGAATGTCACTCGCTATTGAGGCAGAAAAACCTCCAGTTTTCCAGGTTTCTTCTATTACGACAGCCCTACTAGTTTTTTTAACGGAATTGACTAAGGTTTCTAAATCTAGTGGTGAAAGTGTTCGTAAATCAATCACTTCAGCAGAAATATCGTTTCTGTAAAAAATTTCAGCAGCTTCTTCGGCCACTTTTACCATCCCAGAATATGCAATAAGTGTTACATCGGACCCTTCTTGAGCTATTCGGGCTTTGCCTAAGGGGATTTCGTAATATTCTTCTGGAACTTCTCCACGTACTCTATAAAGCATAGCGTGTTCAGCAAAAATGATGGGATTGTTATCTTTTCTACTTGCTCTAAAAAGTCCCAAAGCATCATATGGGGTAGCTGGAACAACAACCTTGAGTCCTGGAACTGATGCGTACCAGTTTTCAAAACTTTGTGAGTGTGTTGCTGCAAGTTGTCCGCCACCTCCAGTTACAGTTCTTAATATTAGAGGTACTTTAAATTGACCATTAGACATATAGCTTAATTTAGCAGCATGGTTGACGATTTGATCAATCGCAACAAGAGTAAAGTTAATGGTCATTACTTCAACAATTGGCCTCATGCCTATCATTGCGGCACCGGCACCTGCTCCTACAAATACTGATTCAGAAATAGGGGTATCTCTAATTCTTTCTTCCCCATATTCCTCTAGGAATCCTTTAGTAACTGCATATGCACCACCATATGCACCAATGTCTTCGCCCATTAAGAAAACTCTGTCATCTTGATCTAAGGCTTCTCTGAGAGCTTTGGACATAGCATCTCGTAATATCATTTCACTCATTATTTAATTCCTCTTCAGGGCTTGCATAAATATGAGAATATAGTTCAATTTCTTCAGGTTCAGGACTAGATTCTGCAAATTCTCTAATATCATCTACCTGATTTTCAATTAATTCATCTATGGCAGTAATTTCTTCATTTGTAGCGAAATTAGCACTCAGCAAATTTTCTTTGAATATATCTATTGGGTCTCTACCACGATTTTCTTCAACTTCTTCATTATCTCTGTAGTTAGACGGGTCAGCTACTGAATGTCCGTGAAATCGATATGCCATTGACTCTATAAAAATAGGTGTTTGGTCTTTGCGCACTTTTTCTACCCCTTCTATTACAGTGTCTCGAACTTCGATTAAGTTCATACCATCGATTTGAACTGCAGGAATTAAATAAGGTTCAGCTGCTTTATAAATATCTGGCCCTCCAGCCCTAGAACGATTTACTTGAGTTCCCATTCCATACAAGTTATTTTCAAGCATGAAAACAATAGGAAGTTTCCATAAAGAAGCTAAGTTCATTGCTTCATGGAATTCTCCTTCATTTACTGCTCCGTCTCCAAAAAAACACATTACAACACTGTCTAATTTTTTAAGTTTTATTCCTAAAGCTATTCCTACTGCTAGCGGTAATTGTCCTCCAACTATGGCATGTCCACCCATAAAATGTTTTTCAGCATCAAATAGATGCATTGAGCCACCTTTACCCCCACTGAGCCCAGTTGATTTTCCGCATAGTTCAGCCATAGCTAACTTGGGATCTAAACCTCTAGCTAAAGCATGTCCGTGGTCTCTATAGTGGCCAATAACATAATCATCTTCTCTTAAAACTGGAATTGCACCTACAGCAATGGCTTCTTCTCCGATATAAGTGTGCAAAAATCCACCGATTTTACCTCTTCGGTATAGTCGTTCAGTTTCTTCTTCAAAACGCCTAATCAGCAACATTTTAGAATATAAATCTAAAGCAAGCTCTTTATCTATATTTAAAGTTGTCGTCATATTAATGTCCCTAAATGTGAATTGCTTCGTCAAAAGAATCTAATGCAGACTCTTTTATTGTCTCAGAAATTGTTGGATGAGGGTGAATCATCCATCCTAATTCGTCAATTGTCCCTTCTAGAAGTTTTGTCATAGACAATTCAGAAATTAACTCAGTAACTTCTGAACCAATTAAATGTACTCCTAGAATTTCACCATATTTTTCTTCAGAAATGATTTTTACTAATCCCTCTGGATTTCCTAAAGCTAAAGCTTTTCCGCTTGCACTGATTGGAAACTTTCCTACTTTAAAATTTATATTTTGATCTAAAGCCTGTTGTTCAGTTAATCCAAAACTTGCAATTTGAGGTTCGCAATATATAGCTTTAGGAATAGTTTCATAATTGATTTTTTTAGAATCAATACCTGCAATTGTTTCTACCGCGAGAATTGCTTGAGCTGAGGCAACATGAGCTAGTGCTATTTGACCTGTAACATCACCAATAGCAAAAATATTGGAAATGTTTGTTCTTAAGTTTTCATCACAATTAATAAAGGAATTGTTTGTTTCTATACCTGAATTTTCTAAACCTAAATTATCCGTGTTTCCTTGTGTTCCTACACATACTAGGATTTTTTCAAAAGTCAGATTTGTTTCTTCATTGTTTTGTTCTATAGAGATGATAGCTTCATTATTCTCAACAATGATTTTGTTCACATTTGTTGATGTGTGTATTTTGATGTCTCTTTCAGTAAATGACTTTTCAAGGGTATTTGCAATTTCTTGGTCTTCATTTGGAATTAGGTGATCCATTAACTCTATTATTGTAACTTCTGAGCCATATGATGAATATATATGGGCAAATTCAACTCCAGTTGCGCCACCTCCTATAATTCCTATATTTTTGGGGATTGTTGATAGTTCCAAAGCATCTCTGCTTGTAATGACAATCTCGTGATCTATGGGTAGATTTGGTAGTTGTCTTTGTTTTGCTCCTGTAGCAATTATGATGTGTTTGCTAGAAATAATTTGTTCAGTTTCTTCTATTTTGACTGAATTTGAATCTAAAAATGTAGCAGTTCCCTCAATATGATCAACTTGATTTTTTTTAAGTAAAAATTTGACCCCTTGAGTTAGTTTAGATACTACTTGTCTGCTTCTTTCAATAGCTTTTGAGTAATCTACAGAAATGTTGTCAAAAGTGATTCCGAATTGATCAGCTTTTTTGAACAAATTTAAAACATCAGCATTTTTGAGTAATGCTTTACTTGGAATACATCCCCAGTTTAAACATACTCCCCCAACCTCTTCCTTTTCTATAATAGCTGTATTTAATCCTAGCTGTGCTGCACGGATAGCAGCTACATATCCTCCGGGACCTGCACCTATAATAATGAGATCATAATTTTCCATTCATACTCTCCAGCAGTTGAGGGATTATATATTAAATATTTGGGAGATGTTTTTTTCGGAAGATTTTATTGCTAGGTATTTAATTAATTGATTTCTTGACACCTATTAATTCTAAAGAATAATATGTATCCTCGGTTCAAATTGAGCCGAGGTAGCTCAGTAGGTAGAGCACAGCACTGAAAATGCTGGTGTCGGCAGTTCGATTCTGCCCCTCGGCACCTTGAATTTAAATTGCGGAAGTAGCTCAGTGGTAGAGCACCTCCTTGCCAAGGAGGATGTCGCGAGTTCGAATCTCGTCTTCCGCTCCATTTAAAATCCTATTTCAAAGTTAAATGATTTATTTAACTGATCTTTAACGCTGCTTGCGTGCCCGAAAGGCCTTACGTCTACCCACTTTCTAATTAGAAGTCCGTTTTTATCAATTAGAAAAGTAGACCTAACCACAGTTTGTATTTTGTTCTCATCATAAACTTGTGCATAGAATTTAGGGAAGTTTTCCCGAAAGCGTTCTATTTCTTTTTGATTAAGCAAAAATTCTGCCCATATACCGTAATCTTTCATCATTTGTTCGCTAGGATCACAACAGAGCTGAAAAGGAAGTTCGTGTTTTTCAGAAAATTGCATATGGCTTTCATGATCGTCTGGGCTGATTCCGTATACGGCGCAATCAAGTTCTTGTAATTCATCATAAACGTCTCTAAATTCGCATGCTTCTTCAGTGCATAGAGAAGAATTATCTAAGGGGTAAAAGTATAGAACAGCCGGTTTTCCTAAAATATCTTTAAGTGTAAATGAGTTGTCATTCATATCTAATAGACGAAAATTTGGAACCTTGGCTCCGACTTCTATATCTGCTTGAGAGAGGTATTTAGTTATTTCAGCCATATATCTTTTCCGAGAATAATATTTATAATTTCATGTGATTATAAATTATTTTGATTGATTCTATCCATTAAGATTGAAGTGTCCTGCCCGTTTTCTCCAACATTATTTTCTATGTCAGAAATATACGTATCAATTTTATTCACAAATTTTTCAGGTAATGTATATTTCATCATGCTTTCTTTATAGAATTTTCTTCTTCCGGGAAATAATGCTAAATTCACTTTTAGCGAAAAATCTGGATCAACATGTAACAAATCTGAATATTGCTCAGCAATGTTACTTAAATTCATTTCTGCAGAGAAAATGCGAAAGAATCTTGTTCTTTCTTCTTGGTTTTTTAAATCTCCAAAATCATGACCACCTCTGAAATTGATTTCAGAAAGTTCTGGATTGTTTGCTAATGCTATAGCCAATGACTGCCTTTGCTCATTGATAGCCAAAACTAATTCTCGTTGGGCATCACGGTGTTGTTGTTTTAATTCATATATCAGAACTAAAGCTACAATAAATGTCGCAAGCCCAGTAAGCATCTGAGTAGCGTACATAATTAATTCAAAATCCATTTTTTGTCCTTTAATGTGAAAATATTATTAACAAAGTGGTTTGTCCAAAGTCAATTTTTTTGGTTATATTAAAGGTTTAATCTAATATTTTCATTGTTTCATTAATTCGGAACGGAATTAAAATATTTGAAAAACAAATGTATTTAAACTTTTGTTGATTTATTAACTTAAGTAAAGGATTTTTATGGATCTCAACAATTACATTCACTCAATTACAAACTTTCCATCAGATGGAATTATTTTTAGAGATATTTCTCCCATTTTTCTTAATCCCCCAATTTTTAATTATGTGATTGATGAAATGGTGACAAGTATTCAAAAATCTAATCCTGACTTTTTAGCTGCAATTGATTCAAGAGGTTTTTTGTTGGGTTCAGCAATCGCTAATAAGGCTCAAATTCCCTTAATTCTTATTAGAAAACCTGGTAAGTTACCTCCCCCGATTAAAAAAGAAAGTTATAGTCTTGAATATGGTGAAGATTTTTTGGAGATTTCTTCTGAACTAAATATTTGCGATAAAAAAGTTGCAATAATTGATGATGTTTTAGCTACTGGAGGAACTGTTGCAGCGGCTATAAAATTGATTGAGTCATTACATGGAGAAGTTGAATCTTTGAATTTTCTTGTTTATTTAAAAAATATTCCAAAATTGGTTTCAATATCTAATTACCCGCTTAATTTTTTAATTGATTATTAAAACATTAAATTTTTGTTAATTTTTTGAATATTATCCGTTTTAGCTGTTGAAATTATTCATACTTATGTTATTTTCATAATATCAAAATTGTTATTGGGGACATTCTATGAAAAACTTTTTCAAATTATTTTTAATTACATTGTTTGCTATTTCAGTTGTTGCATGTTCTACAGAAGAAGAACCAGCAGAACCTGCTGCAGCACCTGCTCCGGCACCTGCAGCACCTGCATCGGCATCTGCAGCACCTGCTCCGGCACCTGCAGCACCTGCTCCGGCACCTGCAGTAGAAGAAAAAGATCCATTTAAATTTGGAATGATACTAGTTGGTCCTAGAGATGATAAAGGTTGGTCTCAGGCTCATTTTGAGGGAGGCCAATATATAGAAAAAATGATGGGAGCAGAGATGATTGTCGCAGATTTTATCAATCCTGCTGATAGTCCTAATTTGACTGTAGATCAGGTTGCATCTGACATGATTGATGAAGGAGCTCAAATGATTTTTGCGACTTCTGATGATATGAAAGATGGAATTTTGGCAGCAGCTGAAAAATTTCCAAATGTTTCAATGATTTGGGCATCAGGTGATAGCGCAAAAGAAGATGGAAAAGGTTATCGTCCAGACTTGCAAAATCTTGGAAATATTATGGGTAAAATGGAGTACGGCAAAATGCTCGCAGGTTGTGCTGCAGCTTTGAGAACTACTACAGGTCATATAGGATTTTTAGGTCCATTAATTAATGATGAAACTCGAAGATTAACTAATGCTGCTTATTTGGGAGCAAAGGCATGCTATGAGGGAGACGCAGAATTAAAATTTGATGTAGTTTGGATTGGCTTTTGGTTCCATATACCTGGAGTTACATCAGATCCAACACAAGTTGCTAACGAATTTTTTGATGCTGGCGCAGATGTGATAATTTCTCATATTGACACTCCTGAAGCTTTGGTTGTGACTAGTCAAAGAGCAGCTGAAGGTGAAGATGTGTTTGTAGTTGGATATGATTATGAGGATTCGTGTGCAACAGCTCCAGAAGTTTGTCTGGGTGTTCCGTACTTTAATTGGGGCCCAGAATATCTTAATGCTGCAGAGAATGTTGTTGATGGTACATTTGCTCCACAATTTGTTTGGGCAGGTCCCGATGCTAGGGATTGGAATAATCATGACACTTCAACTATTGGTTTTAAAAAGAGCGATATTTTAACTGATGATGAGGTTACTAAATTAGATTCTTTAATGAATGAGTTGATGGATGGAAGTAAAAACCTGTTTACTGGTCCATTGAATTTCCAAGATGGCAGTGAATACCTTGCTGATGGTGTGGAAGCAACAGACTATCAAATTTGGTATACACCTCAATTATTGGAAGGAATGACAGGCGATAGCGAATAAATGAGTAAAATTTTTGAGCTTCATGGCTATATAATGGCCATGAAGCTTGAGATATTTTATGAAAATTCAGATAAAAAATATTTCCAAATCATTTGGTAATGTCCACGCCAATAAAAATATTGATTTAGAAATTAAATCAGGTATACATGCTCTTTTAGGTGAAAATGGAGCTGGTAAATCTACTTTAGTCAAAATAATTTCTGGTCAATTTGCACCTGATAATGGTCAAATTTTGATTAATGAAACTCCAATTCAATTAGGTTCTCCCAAAGAATCTATCAGCAATGGTATCGGTTTACTTAATCAAGATCCCTTAGATTTTTTTAATTTATCAATTTTAGAAAGTTTTTTAGTTGGGATTAATGAAAATGCTCCATATAGACATCTTAAAGATATTCGAAAAAAAATCACATCTTTATTAGAGAAATATGAAATTAAAATTGATTTAGATACTAAAACTCGAAGTTTATCTATTGGTGAAAGACAACAAGTAGAATTGTTAAGGCTTCTTTATAACGGTGCTAAATTAATTATTTTAGACGAGCCCACTAGTGCGTTTTCTTTAGATCAGAAAAAAAATATGTTCCAAACTTTAAGGCAATTGTCTCATGAAGGGATAATTATCATTTTTGTTTCACATAAATTAGATGAGGTTTTTGAGATTTGTGATTCTGCGAGTATATTGAAATATGGAGAAATTGTAGAAAATCTTATTCAGCCTTTTGATTCTGATCAAATTTTTTCTGTGATGTTTGATCAGTTTGAAAAAAGTTCAATAGATGTTGAACACAATGAAAGACTAGATAATTTTTCTATCAATTTTTTGGATCAAGATATATCTCCACAGGTAGATATTTCTAATTCATATGATTTTTCTCAGGGAACTGTAATTGGATTTGCAGGATTACAAGGCTCAAGTAATGATAAATTTTTGCAAGATTTTTTTAGTTCTGACAAAAATTTATCTTTTATAAGGATAAATTCGTCTACAAGTTTACTGAAAAATGAATTTTATTATATGCCTGCAGATAGGCTCGAAAGAGGCCTTTTTGGTGAAATGACTTTACTTGAACATTTTGGCTTATCTGAAGCATCAAAAAAAAATATTTTAAATTGGAAGTCAGTTAGAAAACATGTTGATTCAAAAATTGGGGAATTTAACATTAAAGCTACACCTGAGAGTAAAATGCATGAGTTGTCAGGAGGAAATCAACAAAGAGTTATGCTGTCTTTAATGCCCCAAGAAAAATCCATACTTTTACTTGAGCAACCTACTAGGGGCCTTGATGTTAATTCAGCACATAATGTGTGGGAAATGATATTAGCCCGTAAAAATCAGGATATAGCAGTTTTATTTTCCTCTACTGATATAGATGAAATATGGGAATATTCTGACGTAGTAATTTCAGTTCATGGGGAAACAATTATTGATGTGAGTAACAAAAATATTTTAACCAAAGATTCTATTGCTCGATTTGTTTCAGGGTTAGTTTGAAATGTTGAATTTGAATAATTTGCTACTTCAGGTAATTCGATTACTTTTGACTTTTGTAATTATTTTTTTAACTTTAATTATTTTTGGCGTATCACCTTTTGATGTGTTTGAGTCGATTTTGTATGGGTCTTTAGGCAGTTATTCGAAATTTATTCGAACATTAATAGTTTGGACGCCATTGTGCCTTTCAGCTTTAGCTTTAATTTATACCTTTTCTGCAGGTATGTGGAATATTGGAATTGAAGGTCAAATTATTATGGGGGCTGTTGGTGCTACTTTTGTAGCGAGGTCCTTTTTAGGAGATGATCTCATATCACCATATTTACAAATAGTGATGGCAATGTTTTTTGGTGGATTTTGGGGTCTGATTTGTGCGATTTTAAAAATCAAAGGTAAGGTCCATGAAATTTTTAGTGGATTGGGCTTAGATTTTGTTGCGTCCGGAATAGTTATTTACTTAATTATTGGTCCTTGGAAAAGAGCTGGTATTGCTTCTACCAGTGGTACGGATATATTTCATAAGGCTTCTTGGGTTCCAACTGTTGGGGATTCAAATTTCCCAATATTTTTAATTATTCTTGTTTTGTTTTTATATATATTCAGTCTAATTATATTTCGCTATACTTCTTTGGGAATTAGATTAAAGGCAACTGGTATTAATACTTTTGCGACTAATAGATTTAATTTTAGTTCCGAAAAGTACATTGTTTTTTCATTTTTGATTGCTGGAGCAATCGCCGGAATAGCAGGATTTTCTCAATCATCGGCTGCTTATCATAAACTTGTACCATCTGTTTCAGGTGGCTTTGGATTTTTATCTATATTGATAGTTTTAATTTGTTCTAGGAATATTTATTTTACTTTTATTGTGAGCTTTCTCTTCGCAGCATTAATTGTTGGAGGTAGTCAGCTACAAATTAAATTAGGGTTAGATCATAGTTTGATAGGAATTATTCAAGCTACTTTTGTATTAAGTTGGTTGGTTTTACAAAAGATTGAAATAGAGAAAATTACGTATAAACAAATTTCAAAGATTTTTGCAAAATGATTTTATTGGAAAACACTTTAGTTACAGTTATTTCTTTAAGCACTCCATTAATTATTGCCGTGATTGGTGAAACCATTTCTGAAAAAGGTGGTGTGATTAATTTGTCAGCTGAGGGCACAATTATGATTTGTGCCTTATTTGGATTCATTGGGGCATACGAAACAGATTTTGCTGTTGTAGGTTTTTTGTGTGCAATGGTACTAGGAGCTGGAATATCCTTCTTTATCTCTTATTGTGATATCAATCTTCGTATGGATCAAATAGCAGTAGGATTTGTTTTGACAATTTTATGTATAAATTTAAGCAATTTTTTAGGCCAAGATTATGTCAGGATTAATGGCCCTTTGATCACAAAGTTCTCAATTCCTTTTTTGTCTGACATACCTTTTTTTGGATCTGTACTATTTAATCATTCATTGATCACTTATCTGTCTATAGTTTTAATTCCATTATCTTGGTTATTTTTAAACAAAACTTCATATGGTTTGGCTATTAGAGCCTCAGGAGAAAATCCTAGTTCAGCTAGTTCAAGAGGAATAAATGTGAAGCGCATGAGGTTGTTATCTTGTGTGATGGGAGGTAGCCTTTTGGGCTTAGCAGGAGCTAGTTTTTCTCTTTATACAAAGTATGGATGGTCTGAAGGGCATACGACTAATTATGGTTGGATTGTTTTGGCGATTGTAATTTTTGGAGGATGGAATCCTTTTAGGGCTGCTGTTGGAGCTTATTCCTTTGGGTTACTTCAAGTCTTAGCTATCAAAGCTCAGTCTGTAACTTTAGCTTTATCTCAAATTCTTCCTTTACTACCCTTCCCATTGATGATTTTTATATTAATATTT
>PYIK01089720.1_pt1 | contig 15166 bp, 15 predicted proteins | sample 3578011 | NCBI WGS metagenome assembly PYIK01 (sample SAMN08408022, study PRJNA431606) | Marine metagenome isolate SA_KN192-05_S13_70m, whole genome shotgun... | biome: marine; feature: oceanic pelagic zone; material: water; isolation source: 70 m water sample, 0.2-0.8 um fraction ... | reverse complement strand
GTTGCTGCTTGCTTTCTAGTTAACTCTGAATTCTATTCTTCTATTCGCTGCTCTATCCTCTGCCGTTTCTTCTGGGTCAACTTTTAGTCTTGTCTCCCCATAACCAACAGCAGAGATCCTCTCAGGTTCGACCCCTTCAGAAATTAAGAAATCCCTAACAGTGTCAGCACGATTTTGGCTTAGAGTAAGGTTAACCTCTTCTCCCCCATCTGTATCGGTATGTCCTTGAATCTCTAGATTGCCTTCGGGGTTGTTAATAAGAATCGATGCGATCTCTTCAAGAATAGGTTCAGAACTATCAGCAAGATATGGACTCCCTACAGCAAAAAGAATAGGGTCAAAATAGACAATTTGATTTAATTCAATTTCAGTTTGGATTGTTCCGGGTATTAGAACGGTATCGATTACATGGATGACACCGTCAGTTCCTTCGATATCGCTGGAAAGCACAGTCCCTCCTGAGACAACAGTTAGACCGTCTTCTGACTGAGCAATGGTAAGAGTTTCACCTTGGAGCGTAGTCAGTTGCAGGCCTTCTCCTAAATCTCCTAGATCAAATATCTCTGGCACAACATGAAATTGGAGAATTTCATTCAGTTGGACCAATTCAGCAAATTCCTGTAAAGCCGCTATATCTAAAGCTTCAACAGCCGTATTTGAAGGAGCGAAGACAGTGATTGTTTGACCCTGAGGCAATAGGTCCTCTAATGCTCCAGCAGCTTCAAAGAAGTCGTAGACCTGACTCAACTCCGGAGTATCTCGGATAACCTCAAAGACAGTTCTGTCGGAACCTCGAATGATCATCTGATCCGTAACGTTTACTCCCAAACTCAAAAATTTTGTTACTACTCGGGATCGCTCCTCCTCATCAATTACCTCTCCAGAAATTATTAGTTGCACGACTGCGAACTCAGCACCGGTAAGAAACTCAAAGTCTTCAGAAATGTCTCCTTCTGGTACCAACTGTTCGGAAGCAAGAAGAATGGCTTTGGCTAACGGCTCAGAATTAACTGTCCCATCTAATGAAATACTTTCAGGTGTATAGGAAATATTAATTATGACAGGTGCATTTTGTGAAAATGTTTCAGCTTCTACTGGAATAAGCGGGATCGGGTCCGAGCTTTCTTCAATGGAAGTCTCTTTTTCTAAAAATGAAGCATCAGATGTTTCCGTTTGTTCATAATTTTGCCATGCAAGAAGACCAGTTATTGCTGCGAGAACACCAAAGGAAAAAACCAGTAGAGCTCGTATTCTGTTAGACCCCATTTAAGTTCCTACCAATCGTTACTGATTCATGCAAAGGCGATGCCCCTTGATCAGATAATAAGCCGGATGACTCGATGATTTCAGTTTGGTTTGAATCGTTTTCCTCACCGTTAGGCCAATATGACTTCACCATCCAAAATAAAAAACCTAGAACTACCAGCCATAAAACCAACTTGCTAAAAACGCGTATCCACAACCGGTCAAATTTAGCCCTGACTATCGGGTCATTACCTGTGGCACCATAGTGGGAAATATGACCGGTCCATTTTAGGCCATCCCAATATCGAGCTTCATAACGCCCCGTTGGGTCCGCATACCAACCTGGATCCAACATAGGAGGTGGTGGGAATTGAGGTCTGGACACTGAACTAGAATACAGGCGGAATGCCAGTTGATGAGTTCACTAACAAGAAGTTAGGGCTAGATCCTCTTTCAAATTACACCTTCGAAGATGCTGTTATTCGAATTGTGTTTAACCGTGTTTCCGATCTACGCTTCAGCCATGACAAGTGAAAGTCCAGCTGGAATAGATATAGATAATGTTACAAAATGGATTCATGGTCGCACTTCGGCAGAAGGAGAGCTTCAGTTTCAACTTGTAACCCATGGAAGGTCAAACCTGACATACATCGTCTCTGACGAGAAGGAAAACAGGTGGGTGCTGCGGCGCCCTCCAACCGGCCACGTTTTAGCTTCGGCACATGATATGAGTCGCGAATTCCGAATTATTTCTGCTTTACAAGAGACTAGGGTTCCAGTACCTAGTGCTGTAGGAATGTGCGAGGACGCAGCGATTACAGGAGCACCATTTTTTGTTATGGGCTTTGTCGATGGATACATCGTTAAAGACGTAGAAGATAGTCGAGCCTTTTCACCTGAAGAACGAAGAGTCCAAAGTGAGTCACTTGTTGACGTTCTAGCTGAACTTCATGCCATTGATCCCGATGAAGTTGGGCTCGGAAGCCTAGGGAAAAAAGAGGATTACGTCGGTCGACAGCTTCGCAGATGGAAACGACAAGTCGATGAGGGCTCCGATAGAGAGCTCCCTTTATTTAACGCCCTTCATGCAAAATTGGAGAAAGGGAAGCCTGAACAAATTGGATCAGGAATCACTCACGGGGATTACCGACTAGATAACTGCATGATTGGTGCCAACAATAAAATAGCTGCGGTCCTTGATTGGGAGCTCTGCACGCTAGGTGACGTGTTAGCCGACCTCGGAGGAATGCTCATGTGGTGGGGGAAAAATGGAAATGATAATAGCACCATGAATGACCCTCCAACGATAGCTGATGGATACCTTACCCCCAGCGAAGTCACAGAACGATACGCTCGAGCTAGTGGAAAAGATCTTTCAAATTTACCATATTATGTTGCGTTTCAATTTTGGCGCCTAGCAGCAATCATCGAAGGAGTACGTGTAAGGTTCACTGCTGGAGCAATGGGAGATAAAGATATTGGGGATGAACTTCGAGGGTTCAAAGTACGTATCGATGGTCTTTTGGAAGCTTCAGCATCAACCCTTGAAGATATCTAATTCAAATCTCTAAAGAATTCCTGTAAGTCTTCTATGACAAGGTCAGGCTCCTCTGCTGCTGCAAAATGACCACCCCTTGGCATAACCGTGTAACGCTGCAAGTCACAGTATTCTTCTAAGATCTTTCGAGGTAAATGAACTACATCTTTAGGGAAAATGGCGAAAGCTGTTGGAGCTTCGAGTCGAGGCATCCGGTCGTGAGCCAAGGGCCATGGTTTTTTGAAATGCTCGTGATAGATCCGCAACGATGACCCAATTGAACCAGTGCACCAATAAAGCGCCGCTGTGGTGCACAAATGCTCTCGTGTAAAAGATTCTTCAACATCACCGGAATTATCACTCCAATTCCTTCGCCGTTCCCAAATCCATGCAGCAGTAGCTACGGGAGAATCTGTCAAACCGTATGCAAGAGTCTGAGGGTCTAATAGGTGTGCTGTGATATGTGAACGAATTGTGCTCTCGGCTTCAGCACTTCGGGTCAGTTTCCAGTCTTCATCTTCTTCCCAGACATCTTTAGGAAGGGCTCTACGGTCAACTCCTGGAATCAAACTAAGGCTGAGGTGGGCCCCGATCAATGAATTAGAGTATTCATGTGAAAGGTGCGCTGTAACGAGAGCACCCCAATCTCCCCCGTGGGCACAAAACCGATCATGCCCGAGGACTCCGGTCATTAGAGTATTCCAAAGCTCTGCAACACGGCGGACGTCAACATCAGAATGGGCTAACGGCGTCGAAAAGGCAAAACCAGGGAGCGATGGAACATAGACATCAAAACTATCTTCTGGGTTCCCGCCAAATTTTTCAGGATCACTCAATGGGCCGATAACGTCCTTAAAGTCCCAAAACGTCCATGGCCAGCCATGAGTTAGGACGATGGGTTTTGGGTTAGGTCCTCGCCCAGGTGCATGCAGATAATGGATCGGGATGCCTTCTACCTCCACTACGTAATTATCCCATTGGTTGATTTGATCTGAGATTTTTTCCCAGTTCCATTCTGAGATCCAAAAATCGACCATTTCCTGAAGCCATGATCTTGGGACCCCGTACACCCAACTATCTTCTCCAATGACGTCTGGCCATTTAGTTTCTTTCAGTCTCTTGAACATCATGTCTAGGGTGCCAGGGTCGAAATCCACTGTTATTTTTTCTGGTGACTTCACTTCTCTACTCTCCTAACTCTCATTTCAGATACCATGATCGAACTCGTAGTCTGAAAGTTAATAAATTTTCGTGTATCTTCTCTAACAATTCTTTGACTGTCCTCTTTAAGGTAGAAGCGTTCGAACCAATCTGATGTATCAGCAAACCAGAGTTCACTTATTCCGTCAATCGCCGATGCATGTGATTTATGGCCATACAAGTATTCGATATCAATGTTCTGAGCATACTTTTCCATTCCATGATGCTCTCGAGCTATATCGATATGGCGCTGATAGTACTGATAGAACGACGCACTATCGAGGTCTTCCTTCCTGCTAACGAGCGAAACTTGTTTTAGGCCGGGATACTTTCCGATCTTGTTGGTACCTTCACGAGACCAAGCTGTAATTTTTCTGACTGAGAGGCCGACGTCTCCGATAGGTTCAGGTGAAGTCGACCATATAACCCCCCGAAACTGTACTGTGAACTCTTGTCCGCCGCGCAATCTCTTGAGAGGAGATTGATCTGATAGCGAATCAATAGAAACGATGTTTGTATCAGAATTTTTTTCAGTTGGATCTGGTATCCGGTCGAAAAAAATGTGAGCGTAGGTGTTTTCGCATTTCATCCTTTCGGTATGTCATTCCATGGAATTCCTCTATCTACTCGGATATCCCTTGGAAGGCCTAATGCTTGTTCACCAAGGTTATTGCGGTGAACCTCATCTGTCCCTCCCCCGATTGAAATTGGGTATCGGGCATGTAAAAGTTCCATAGCCCATTCGCTTGCCTTGTTAGTAGCAGCTACTCCCGCTGCACCCAGTAGATATTGAGCTAAGTCCCCTTCAAGCCTTCGGTTGCGAGCAACGTAGAGCTTAACGATTGATGGGTGAATAGGCGGGGTATTCCCCTTTCTAACAGCCGCTGATATTTTTTCGCTCATCAATTTTAGAAGTTTGTTTCTCATATACACGGCAGCAAGTTTTTGCCTGACAACAGGTTCATCGACTTTTCCTAGCTCATGGGCAAGCTGAATCAACTGTTGAGGGTTGTCCCCGCTTGCTCCCCCAATCATTGCTGATTCGTTACTCATAACAGCTCTCGCCGGACCCCAACCTTTATCAACTTCTCCAAGGACATTAGAAATATGGCACCTTGCTCCGTCAAGAAAAACTTCGGCAAAGTGGCCGGCTCCATGCGCTTGTATAAGAGGGCGAACTTCTACTCCGCTTTGTTTCATGTCAAATAAGAGAAAAGTTATTCCTTCATGTTTGTGGGCATCTGGATTTGTCCTAACTAAGAGAATCCCCATGTCTGCATACATTGCTGCTGAATTCCATACTTTTTGTCCATGGATAACGAATTCTTCTCCATCTAATTCAGCTCGTGTAGCTAAACCTGCGAGATCGCTTCCTGCTCCTGGCTCACTAAACAGCTGACACCAACTGACCTCTCCGCCAATCAGAGATGGGATATGGCTTTTCTTTTGTTCTTCTGTTCCATGCTTTAAGAGAGCTGGCAAGGTCATTGAAATAATTGAATTAAAGAATCCAGTATGGACTTGATATCCGGCTGCTTCCTCTCTGAAGATACGCTGCATCCATGGTTCTCCCCCATGGCCTCCATATTCTGTTGGGACTGTAACTCCTGCATAGCCAGCGTCATATAGCTTCTTTTGCCTTTTCTGACAATCGAGATGATGCTGATCCTCTCTCTCACGACTGGGCATCCAATGAAGAGTCGAGAATGGTTGCTTCTCTTCAATGAGATCGATATTTTCTGCAAGCCAATTACGGGTTTCTAACCGATATTCATCTTCACTGTTTATCTCCATTGAAGTCATTACTCGGATTCTATGGTGAAGAAGGGATTTGAAGCGAATATCGTGGAAGAAGGAGAAAGAATTTTTATGGAAACGTTTCCAAAACAGTACGCACGAACACGAAGATTCACGGTAGGGGCGCCGAGATCATTTGCGATCTCTCCGAATGGACACAGTATTAGTTACCTACAGTCTTCTTCAGGGAGTGACCCTAATAACAAACTCTGGATTCATAACCCTCAATCACAAACTTCAGTACTTCTTGCTGACCCTCAAGATCTGAAAGGTACCGGGAGCAAGCATGAAATTTCTGAAGATGAGCGATCACGAAGAGAGCGTGTGAGAGAAGTTGGATCTGGAATTGTTGCTTTTAGTTCCAGTGCCGAGTCTCCCAATGTTTGCTTTACGTCAGATGGAACACTTTATGCAGCGAACCTAGATTCGAGGGAAATTACAAGTTTTGAAACTATAGGCAGTGTCTTTGATCCACAAATAAATCCAAATGGCAGCCTTATCGCTTATGTGTCGGGCGGGGAGTTACGGTATCTAGATTCATCTGGAAATGACTTTTTGGTAGTCGGAAGTCAGAATCAACACATATCCCACGGTGTAGCAGACTTTATAGCATCTGAAGAGATGGGTCGAAGAAGAGGTTACTGGTGGTCACCACGTGGAGATCGTCTTCTCGTCACAGGGGTAGATAACTCTAATGTTCTTAATTGGCATATTTTCAGTTCAGCTGATCCGAGCTCTCCCCCGAAGTCACTTCGGTATCCAAAGGCAGGAACCAATAATCCGGAAGTCAAGCTGGAGGTGTTCACACTAGAAGGAGATGGGCTCCAAATCGATTGGAGCCAGTCAGCCTTTTGGGAATACCTTGTCAATGTCCAGTGGGCTGAGGAATCTTCAATCTACCTAACAGTCCAGACTAGGGATCAGAAATCCATGGGTATATTAAAAGTAGATTCTGAGACTGGAACCGTTGAGGAAATATATCGATGGAGCGATGCCTGCTGGGTGGAGATCATTCCTGGAACCCCAAAGATTATTGGGGAGAAGATCATTACGATTGAAGATCGAAATGATGCAAGGTCGCTTGTGATAAATAATCACCCTGTATCAGGTGACGACCTCCAAGTACGATCCCTGATTAACTGCAACGAACAAGGGGTAATAGCCGCAGTCAGTTCAAGTCCATTGGAGCAACACATTATGCACTTTGACTTCGAGGGAAAAAGAACTGCCTTTACTGAAGACCCTGGAGTTCACGATGCCGTCTCTAATGGGAAAACTACAGTGATCCAATCCCGAAACATGGATGTTCATGGAGTCAAAACAACAGTCTTTGTAGGGGATTCCCTTATTTCTGAGATTAAAGACCTGTCGGAAAAACCAGCCATCTCTCTCAACGTAAACTTTCATCGACTGGGAGAGAACAAACTTGAATCTGTTGTTCTCTTCCCTCAAAATCATGACGACACTAAGCTGCTTCCGGTTCTTCTTGACCCTTATGGTGGACCGCATGCGCAACGAGTGCGGTGGGCTCAGGGCCTCTTTGGAGTTTCCCAATGGTTCGCTGATCAAGGTTTCGCAGTAATTGTCAGTGATGGTCGGGGAACACCGGGTCGCTCACCCGCATTCGAAAGAGAAGTATATGGAGATCTCGCAACTGCTGCCCTAGAAGATCAGATTGCTGCACTATCTGCCGCAGCGGAGATCTACGAACGACTTGACCTTGAGCGAGTGGGGATACGCGGCTGGTCATTTGGCGGCTATCTTGCCGCCCTAGCAGTACTGAGAAGGCCAGATTTATTCCATGCTGCTGTATCAGGAGCTCCAGTGACAGACTGGGAGCTCTATGACACTCATTACACGGAGCGCTATCTTGGGCATCCGCTTGAAACCCCTGAAAATTACGAAAACACAAATCTATGTAATGAAGCACACAACTTAAAGAGTCCCTTACTACTCATCCATGGCTTGGCTGACGATAACGTTGTTGCAGCACATACGTTTCAGCTTTCCCAAGCTCTTCTAGAAGCAGGTAAACCCCATGAAGTACTTCCCCTTTCTGGCGTTACCCATATGACTCCACAGGAAACTGTCGCTGAAAATCTTTTACGCGTACAGTTAAGGTTTCTGAAGAAATCACTTGGTATTGACGATGAGGGGGACAAATGACTGGGCCATTGGAAGGCATGAGGGTGATAGAGGGTTCTGCTTTCGTCGCCGCGCCTTCCGGTGGGATGACGTTAGCGCAACTTGGCGCTGAGGTAATCCGATTTGACCCTATTGGTGGAGGATTGGACTATAAACGATGGCCATTGACCGAAAATGGACTATCGCTTTACTGGGCTGGACTTAATAAGGGGAAAAAATCGATTCAGGTCGATTTCCGATCTGAAGAAGGGCAAGAGCTTCTCAAGGAACTAATCGGAGCATCGGGTGAAGATTCAGGTTATTTCCTGACCAACTTCCCGACCAAGGGCTGGCTATCTTATGAGAGCCTCAGCGCAATTCGCGAAGATCTGATCATGTTGAACGTGGTTGGAAATCATGATGGAACAACCGCCCTTGACTACACCGTCAATTCGGCTATGGGCTACCCCTCCGTGACAGGCCCAGAGGGGTATGACGGCGTTATCAACCACGTTCTGCCAGCATGGGACATCGTATGTGGGCAGACAGCAGCAATAGGCCTGCTCGCCGCTGGTCGCCACAGAGACCGGACAGGGGAAGGCCAATTTATCAGATTGGCCCTAAGTGATGTTGCTCTTTCTGCTGTTGCTGCCCTTGGACATATCGCGGAGGCACAAGTCCTTGGGTCTGAACGTGAACGGATCGGAAATGAACTCTATGGGGCTCTAGGGAGGGACTACACAACGGCTGATGGGAAAAAAGTGATCGCCGTTGCAATCACAAAAAAACAATGGCAAGCCTTGTGCTCTGCATGCGAAATGACAGAAGCCATGGAACAACTCGCAAATCAAGAAGGGCTTGATTTATCTGGAAATGAAGGTGACCGTTTCAAAGTCCGTGAACGTATCCACCCGCATGTAGAAACATGGTGCAAAGAACGTAATTTTGAAGAGATACGACAGGCTTGGGATGATCTCGGCGTGTGTTGGGGGCCATATCAAACGTTCAAAGAGCTCGTAAAGAATGATAAACGTGTCTCGGAATCTAATCCGATGTTTGCAACAGTCAGTCAAGAAGGTATTGGGGAATACCTTACCCCCAGCAGCCCTCTTAACTTTCAAGGGATCGGCAGGCAAGCCCCACTACCGGCTCCACGTCTGGGAGAACACACGACAGAGATACTCGCAGATATTCTTCAACTTTCAGACACAGAAATAGGGCGACTTTACGATAATAGAATTATCGAAGGCATACTCGATGACTAACTTTGACATCCTTATAGACGATTCATCAGTCAAGGATTTCTGGAGTAATGGTTTCGTTGTACTCCGTGGTGTAATCGATCCATATCTAGTTCTATCTATGGCAGGACCAATTTCGAAGGCTATGTCCAGTGACAGCACAGATCTATCAGAGCTAGGATCCATTGTCGCCCCGAATAGTGTTCTTTCCGACCCGAATGTTTCTTCGAAAGAAGGTTCCGGCCGATTCGTCGCTGGAACTGATCATTGGGTCGATAACAAAGAATTTGCGAATTTCGCATGTGCGTCTGTGATCCCTCAGATTGTCGGTCAAATTCTTCGGAGCGATTCCGTGTGGCTGTATGAAGATTCTGTTCTGGTCAAAGAACCAAACACGGCAGAGGAAACTGCTTTCCATCAGGATCTTTCTTATTTTCATGTTTCTGGTGAACAGATCTGCACCGTATGGGTTCCCTTAGATTTTTCTTCTCCTGAGACTGGTGCCATTCGTTTTGTCAAAGGGTCCCACAAGGATCTGACCCAATATCGACCGAACTGGTTCGTCTCGGACGAGCCTCTGCCAAATACTGAGGGAGAACGAGTCCCCCAAATACCTTCTGAGGCTGTTACTGCCCCAACTTTGTCCCCTGGAGATATCACTATCCATCATGCTCGTACCCTTCACGGGGCTTCGGCGAACCACTCTACAGATCAGTCACGGAGAGCAATATCGATTCGGTACTGTGGAGATGATGCTCGCTACCACATTCGCGAGGGGGCTCCACTAAAATCCCATCATGAAACAGTTTCAAATGGTGATATTCTCACCCATGAACACTGCCCTAAGGTATGGCCTCGAACCTAGCTGTTAATAAGGGAACGAACCTCTCCCAATAAACCGATGGTCTCAATAGCCTCTTTTTGAGGGATTGTCATACACCGACATGTAACTTCACTAAAACCAAGGTCTTTGAAAGGCCGAAATTGTTCTGCAGCTTGTTCTGGGTTACCGACAATGACAGCATCTCGCTGCATGCCCCTATAGCCTTTTTCGATCAGTTGATCTCCAAGTTCTTCTGCTTTCTTTCCATCTTTGAGGACTATCACATCTTTACGAATAATTGGCCTAGGTTTCTTATCAAGCCCTTCACATGCCTCAAGGTAGCACTCTAATAGCTCTCCAGCTTTCGAAGTATTCAAAAATGGGGCTGCATACCATGCGTCGCCTAATCGGGCTGCTCGACGAATGCCTTGCTTACTGGTACTTGCTCCAATCCACCATTCGATCTTCTGCGTTGGGACAGGATTAACCTGCAGATCTGAACCACTTTTTGTAAAAAGTGATTTGATTATTGCGATCTTTTTTTCCAGGTCGTCACCTCTTGTTTTCATGGAAGCGCCCATAGCTTTGAACGTTTCTTCGCCGTCACCAACACCAGTCTGGACAACAAACGTAGCTTTCGTTAGTGCTGCCAACGTCCCAACTTGTTCTGCCACCAAAACTGGACTCCAAAGAGGAAGAAGGAATAAGCAACCAACCGGACCAGCATGCCATTCCGCTAAGAGCCTGCCGAGCATAGGGACATTCTGGAAGTAGTTGACTGGAGTTAAATGATGATCACCAAGTGAAAGTAAATCTAGTCCCACCTGATTAGCTTCTCTGGCACGCTCAATAATTGATTGTGCTCCTATATAAGGGTCTGATTCGAATGAAGCAGATGCTATAGAGAGTCCTACCTTCATGAAATTTCCTATGGGTGGCGAGAAGGAAGGATTTCTCTCGCAGGTGGTAACTCTATAGGGTGATTTAGCCAGATACCTATATTTTCTCCTGTACGGCCTTGTGGACCTTCCTCATATAGATGAAGCATAAGATCAGCGATCTGGTGGGGTTTCATCCACGTATTGATAACTTCTTCAGACATATCACGGTTGAATTTACTTGAGGCAAATCTAATCATTGCCGAGTCCGTAGCATCCATACAGAACGCATTTACTCTTATGGCATCTCCAGCTAGCCGTTTGGCCCAACTCTGTGTCAAGCCATTTATCCCCCATTTGGAAGCATCGTAGACATCCATGCGCGTTCCCCCGCCCGTAGCGAATCCGGGAGGAGGGCAAATATGGTCGGTAGCGATATTGAGAATGAAACCTCCACCATTGGATACGAGGTGAGGAATAGAAGCTCTTCCAGTCAAATAGACGCCTTTAAGATTGGTATTAACCAATAAATCCCAATCTGCTACGGTCTTTTCTTTTGAATCTTCAACAGGATCAGTGGGACGCCATACCCCGGCATTCGCTATCACTATGTCAAGACCAGAAAAGTGAGAATTCACTTCCCCAACAAACTTAAAAACCTGATCTGGATCTCTAACATCAACGACATCAGCATGAACCTTTACTCCAGTATCGTTAGCTATTTTTTCTGCTACATCATGGACTGTCTCTTGAAGGTCACAAATGGCTAGGTTCGCTCCTGTTTCTGCAAGCTTCACAGCCATTCCCTCGCCGATTCCTGATGCTGCACCAGTTACTAAGGCAGTCTTCCCTGATAGTGCATCCATATCTTTCCTCCAGTTCATATATAGCATTTATAGCGCGGATAGGAATATTTTTCTTTTTCGCAACGACGAAGTCTTTTCCGCGGCTGGGATCTATGATCACAACATGATCGAGCAACACACCAAAATTGAAACTGAAGAAGGCCAAATGGAAACCTTTATCACGTTTCCAGAAGAAGGCGGTCCGTTCCCAACCATTTTTTTCTTTATGGATGCACCAGGGAAGCGAGAAGAGCTCCATGACATGGCTCGGAGAATCGCATCGACAGGTTACTACGTTATGCTGCCAAATCTCTATTACCGGACCACAGAGCACTTTGAATTAGATTTCGAAACATTTAGTAATTCGGATGAGATGTTTGAATTAATGTCGAGTATTGGAAATCGGATGATTGTTCGTGATGCTCTGACAATGATTGAACTAGCGGAGTCTGACCCTAATGCAGATTCACAGAATATCGGCTGCATTGGATACTGCATGAGCGGACCTTTTTCTTTGTCGGTAGCTGCTGCATATCCGGAGTGGGTTAAGGCCGCAGCTTCGATTTACGGTGTGCGTCTCGTTGTTGATTCGTCCGATTCTCCCCATCTTGGTTTTAATCAAACAAATGGAGAGATTTATATTGCCTGCGCTGAATTTGATGACTACGTCCCACCTGAGATGGTCACGCAAGTTTCGGAGGAATTAAGTAATTCTTCTGCGAATGGTCGGGTTGAACTCTACGAGGGCGTTCACCATGGCTTTGCCTTCCCCGGTAGGGGTGAATATGACAAAGAAGCGGCTGAAAGACATTGGGAGCGCGTCCATGCCCTGTTTGATCGGAATTTAAAATGAGTTCAGAGATTCAAGTTACAATCGGGAATGACTTCGTTGCTATTGTAGAAATCTGCAAACCCCCGAATAATTTTTTTAGCACAAATTTGATTAGTGGCCTTGCCGAGACCTTCGAGCAACTTGATCAGGATGACAGAGTGAGAGCATCGGTTCTTTGTTCTCAAGGAAAGCATTTCTGCGCCGGAGCTGACTTCTCAGGTGACGATGAAGGGAATGATACTTTGGGACTCTACGCAGGTGCAGTCAGAATCTTCAGGTGTGTTAAACCAATCGTCGGTGCTATCCAAGGTGCAGCTATTGGTGGAGGGTTGGGATTAGCCCTTACCGCCGATTTTAGGATTGCAGCTCCTGAGTCAAGGTTTGGTGCAAACTTCGCAAGACTTGGCTTTCATCAGGGCTTCGGGTTGAGCGTGACACTACCTGAATTAGTCGGTCAGCAAGCAAGTAGGGATATGTTCTTTACCGGTAGAAGAGTAAAGGGTCATGAAGCCTTAGAAATGGGCCTGTGTGATCAAATAGTTCCCCTAGAAGAGCTTCGGGAAGCGACATCCGCCTTTGCGTTAGAAATCGCGAAATCAGCGCCTTTAGCCATTGAGTCAATTCGAAAAACACTACGAGGGGACCTTGCCGACAGAGTCGAAGCGGTGACACTCCATGAAGCCGCAGAGCAAGCTAGATTAAGTCGAACTGAAGATTGGAAAGAAGGGATCGAAGCTTCAGCCGAGCGAAGAGATCCACTGTTTCGGAGGAAATAGTTAGGTCACTGCGGAATCAGGAACCCAACTTCCATGTGCGCCATAGGGCACTCTTCTGGGAAGATGAACGACAGCTACGGGATCTGCGCCAAAGTCCTGCGCGTCAACAATTATCAGCTTCGAAGAATTCTTTCCTTCATCATGGACGATTGCAATAACCCATCCTTCATCTTCACCAGCGGAATTAGGGTCTGGGGCAAATACTGGTTCTCCGCCTCTCACCGTATCCCCTAGGTGATGTTCCCAACACTCACCGGTGTGGAGGTCATATTTCCACAAAGCAGAACCATATACAGGCTCTTCGCTGTTTCCTTCTCCGGCCATCGCCATTAAATACCCATATTGCGCATCTAATCCAATAACTTTGTCTGCTACTCGTCCAAAGTCCCCGGGCCTATCATCAATTTGTTCCTCGGCCACAGTGCCCAAAGACAAATCAATAGTCCATCTCCAAAGACGTCCGACTTCTGCATAGTCGTCTGAGCTTGAACCAAAAGCTTCGGGCTGCCGTGAAACATGGATAACTATCTTTTCATCTATGTCATATGCATTTACGGGATGGAAGACATAGCAAGGGTCGATTTCAAACCAACGAACGTCCGCATTGGTACCATTTCTTGGCATGACTCCAAGACGTGCTCCTGCAGACGGGTCAAAGCCAAACGGAACACCGGTTTCAAGTAATGAAAGGTTAAGAACTAACGGTAAATCCATAAAAACTACATAGTTTCTAGTTACGTTAAAATCGTGCATCATTACCATATTGGGGATTTCTATTCCCTCAGATTGGATCAATTGCCCGTCAGAATTAATGCGATGGTACGTCAAAAATGGCTGCTCGAATGAAAAGTAGCTGAATGCAAGAAGCTCTCCTGTTTCAGGACATATCTTGGGGTGAGCTGTCATAGACGTTTTTAAATTTCCAGAAAAATTCTCATACCCTACGGTATTTAGGTTGGAATCAATCTCCCATGGCCAATGACCTTCTTCAAGGCAGAGGATTTTCCCTGCGTGTGCTACCACATGTGTATTCGCACTGCCTCGAGATAAGTCACTTACATCAACTGTTTGGGAGGAAACATCATCGGTGATGTTTGCGGTCTGGACAAATCGATTTCGATACCATGCAGCGTTTCCTTGGGATAGCCGCACACCGTGAACCATCCCATCACCCATAAACCAATGCGGGGAAGAACCAGATTTCGGATTGGGGCCGGTGCGAATGTATACGCCTTCAAGTTGTGGAGGAATGGCCCCTTCTACTAGAAGTTCTGTTTCTACTATTTCATCTTGGACAGGCGCCCAGTTGCCTCGTAAATGCCAAGGAGCTTGATTTTCAGTTAACGCCATAGTCTTTCTTTATCCTTTCTCTGTGCCGAGGATTGAGACAAAGCTCACCATCTCACCCGGATACCCACCAAGATTATGCACTAGACCTAGATTTCTTGAAGTTTCAGAAATTTGTCGTTCGGCGGGCGCTTCTCGTCGGAGCTGCAGCCAGCATTCATAATGCATCCGGATTCCGGAGGCTCCAACAGGATGGCCGAAGCTCTTTAATCCTCCATCAGTATTCACGGGAATAGCCCCATCAAGGGTGAAATCTCCGTTAAGGACATCTTCCCACCCTTGTCCCCTTTCAGAGAATTTGAGGTCTTCCATCAGGATCAACTCAGTTGGGGTGAAGCAATCATGGACTTCTGCTAAGGCCAGTTCTTCTCTCGGGTTGGTAATCCCAGCTTGTAAATATGCATCTTGCGCTGCCGCTGCGCATTCAGGGAATGTTGTGTAATCGTATTCTGGGTCCATGAGTCCGCTTCCATTACCCGAGACGAGCGAGAGAGCTTTTATAAACAGTGGCTTATCCGTAT
>PYIK01377587.1_pt1 | contig 15289 bp, 3 predicted proteins | sample 3578011 | NCBI WGS metagenome assembly PYIK01 (sample SAMN08408022, study PRJNA431606) | Marine metagenome isolate SA_KN192-05_S13_70m, whole genome shotgun... | biome: marine; feature: oceanic pelagic zone; material: water; isolation source: 70 m water sample, 0.2-0.8 um fraction ... | reverse complement strand
AGCTAATGGAGCAAACAAAATTAGATTATATTTAAGACTTGTTCCATATGGTAGTTACTCTCTAATTCAGGTTAACCTATCAACAGGAGAAATTGAAGGATCATTCTTGAATAATACTGGACCTAATGTTTTAACATTAGATGATTTCGGTGCTATTCCATATGGAAATGGATGGTATAGATGTTATATAACTGGCACTTTTGGTTATGGATTTACTTTCATAAACAAAGGTATATTTGTAATGACTACAGGTGGTCAAGTCGTATTCACAGGTAGTGCTGGTATAGACGATAGTATATTACTTTGGGGATCTAAATTCAATAGAGGTGGATTAGATGCATACACAGCAGTTTCTGGTGAAGTATTCTACTCTAATATAGAATACAATATTAAAAAGTATGCTTTAGAATTACTTGAAGATTATACAGAATTAGCAATTGCTGGTACATTGCCTTCACCAGCAACAGTTTCTAATATTCCTAGATACTTTGATTCTACAATAGGATCTGATTATAATGTAGATTCCATACAAAGAATTGTTAGAGAAAATCTTAAGATGATTCGCTCACAATTACTTGATAGCGATCATTATTTGACAGTTGATGTAAATAGTGGAATTAAACTTCCTACTAAGAAATTTGGATCTAGAACAATTCCAATACCTTTGGGTGGTGGTATTGAAGGTGCTGATTTCTTATATGGTGGAATTAGTAATAGTAGTGCAGAAGTTAAAACTGTTACTACTAATGAAGGTTTAGTTGTACAAGATTACAAGAGATTTAGAGTTTATACTACTATTACTGATGGTCCTTTCCAGATGAATGAGACTATTAAGAAACAGGGTGATCCTACTTGCCGTGGTATTGTTTACGGATACCATGAAGATGAAAACTACAAGTATCTTGATATTAAAGTTACTGGTGGTACATTTGCTTTACTTGATACAATTGTTGGTGATCAAAATAATACTACATTCCAAATTGGTAATATAGAAAATCGTATTCAGATTATTGATGTCCAAGGTGATTTTGAGGCAAACTCTGTATTCAGAGGATATAGTTCTGAAAGTACTGCTGCAACAGAAATATTCTTAAAGAATGATGCTGCGGTATTAACTAATACTGGAGGAAAACTTGTAGTTGACACTGAAACTTTAAATGGTGCATTTGAAAAAACTTCTGTAGTTTATGCAGAAAATTCTAGATTATACGTTGAAGTTAAGAAATATGCTGGTTTGGATATTGATGTTGGTGACAGAGTTGTTGCTGATGGATATCTCAAACTAGGGGTTTCAGTTTTAGGTGGTGAAGATGGATGGCAAGTTGGTGATTATCTTTGGAAGATGACTGGTGGTGTTAGAGATATTAATAACTATGGAATTATTAATAAGATTGATGGTACGGATATATACGTCGTACCTGTAGCTGGTGATTTTGTAATTGGTAATGTTGTAGAAACATACAATTCTGCAGATATTCGTGTTGGGCAAGGACAAGTAAGTACCAGAATTGCATATTCTGGTGCTGCAGCTGCGGTAGTTCAATCAATTGAAAATGTTGGACTTAATAAGAGACTTTATCTAAGTGATGTCCTTGGTACATGGGCAGATACAGATTCATTAAGATCTGTTGATGGATATAAGTCTGCAATTATAGTTAAGCAGACTTTAAAGGCACGTGTGAATAGATCCTTCAGAGGATTTGATGGAGCACAAACTATATTCGATCTAACTATAAACAATGGTGATCAATACTTCCCAGATACAGAAGGGCATATGCTCATCTTTATTAACGGTATTCTACAACCTCCAGGTGCAACAAATGCTTATACAGCATTCTCTGATAAGATCCAATTCACTGAGCCACCATCATTAGGATCATCATTCACAGGATTCTACGTTGGTAAGTTAAGACAGTTGGATGATATCTCCTTCGAGTTTGACTCTTTACGTCAGTCATTCAACCTCAAGCGTAATGATGTATTCTACTCACTAACGCTAACAGAAGGTGTCCAATCTTCTACAATACGTCCAGAAAATAATATTATCGTTTCGCTCAACGGTGTTGTGCAAGAACCTGGCGTTGGTTTTGAATTGGTTGGATCTAGAATTATCTTTACAGAAATTCCTCGTGTGGGATCAACTTTCGTAGCATTCTCCTTCGTTGGATCTGAAGCAGACGTTGACGCTGCAGAAGTTGTACCACCAATTGAACCAACTGACTTTATCAGAATTGGTGGAGAAATCAGTGATCGTGAAGTTGCTGTTATTGAATCTTCAAACTCCTTGGTAACATTCGATTATCTTGGTGCTGTATTTGGAAAGGATGCACGTGCTTCAACTGCTATAACTAAAGGATCTATTCGTGATGTTAGTGTCACCTCACCTGGTTCTGGTTACACATCCAGACCTGTTGTTAGGGTTGACTCCATTAGTGGATTTGACGCAAACATTAAAGCACTGGTTGGTGTTGGTGGTATCGTTGTTAACAATGGTGGTACTGGATATCAAAATCCAGAGATTGCTGTTGAAACATCAGTACCTGATGATTGGACTGCACCAGATCTAAGTCAGTATGGTGAAGAAGTCATAGATCCAGAAATCGTTTAACCTCATAAATAACTAAAAACATATTGCCTTATGGCCAAGCAAGTAATAGGAATAGGTTCATCCGCAGGGGATAATACTGGAGATACCCTCCGTGTTGGCGGTGACAAAATAAATGACAACTTTACAGAATTGTATAGTGCCATAGGAAATGGTGTTGCTACTCAGGTTAGTGTGACTAATGCTGGTACAGGGCAAGTATTACGTTATGATGGGTCAGGATTTGTTGCATCTGACTATAGTGCTCTTACATCATCCCTAGATGTAAATAGCAATTCAATTATTTCATCTGGTAATGGCAATATTGTAATTGCACCAAATGGTACTGGCAATCTTCAATTAACAGTTGGTGGAATTACATCTACATTTCTTGGAGTAAATGGTGCAATTGATATCCCTGCTCTTTTAAGACATAAAGGTGAATATACTTCATTAGCTGCATCTCCTGTTCCTGCAGATTTTCCAGGATACTTTTTCACTGTTAATGGTGATGATAATCCATATGTAAACATCAATATTACAACAGGTGGTGTTGGTAATACGAGAGCAAAACTTTTAACAGAATATGCTAGTATTGATGCTTTGGCAGATGTAGATACCACTACTGCTGCTCCTACAGCAAACCAAGTTCTTAAATGGAATGCGACAGATAGTAAGTGGATACCTGCTCCAGATGATGCTGGTTTATCAAATGTTAACTTATTTGCTACAGTTGCTGGTGACACAGGATCTACAACTGCCGATAGTTCTTCAGATACATTAACTGTTACTGGAGGTAATGATATTGTTACTAGTGTTGTTGGAGATACATTAACAATTGACTTTAATGGTAGTCCCATTACAACCTTTGCAGGTTTAACAGATACTAATACTGCTGGTCTTGCTCAGGGTAATTCAATATTTTATGATGGTCTTAGTTGGGTAAGAACTACAAGTCCAATTATTTGGTGGGATTTAGGATCTGATGGATCTTCTCACTTTACCTTTGCTGGACCTGGATTTGCTAGTGCAACTAATGATCCCGATGTATTTCTTTATAGAGGGTTTACTTATGCATTTGATAATAGTGTAAATGGTGGTAACCATCCATTTAGAATACAGACCTCACAAGGTTTACAGGGAGCACCATATACAGATGGTCAAACTGGTAGTGGAAGCAATATATTATACTTTACCGTCCCTATGGACGCACCAAACGTTCTATATTACCAATGCACAATTCATGCGTTGATGAATGGTGTTATTAACATTGTCTCATAATTAAATGGCAAGAACAGTACCTGGATCTGGAGCAGTAATTGAGCCTCTATTCAATAAAGTCTTTGGCATAAAAGCAGTCAAAGTAATTGAAGGAGGTAAGGAATACGAAAGTGCAGATCCACCTAGACTTACTATTACTGGTTGTGGTACTCCTACAGAAGAAGCGTTATTATATCCAATTATTGATGATGAATCTGGTAAAATTATTCATGTAAGAGTTCTAGATCCTGGATTGGGTTATGATCCATTGCGTGTTTCTATAACTCCTTTACAAGATACACCTAATGTTGTAACTTCTTTTGACGTTAATAGAATATGGCAATCTAATCCAAATTCTAGTACTACTGGTTCTTTTGCTACAGATACAGATAGGTTAACAATACAAACAGATGGTGATCCAAAACCTTCCAATATTACAACTGAAAATCTAAGAGTTCCTGGTGGTGGATCTACTCTAACAGATGATACTTTTAATCAACAATTCATTTATAGAGGTGGTAAAGAAGTCCCAAATCCTGCATTAAGAGAATTTCAAAGAGATAAAGCAGTAGGTGTAATGTCTAATGGTGTTCTATTACATACACCAGAATGGGGAGCATTGGGTGGAGCACCAACCAATTTTGATATTGATACAGTAAAACATGGTTATCTCAAATCAGCTGATGAATTTGATGGTGTTATAGATACTCAACAATATTATTATCAGTCTAGTAAATTAATTAATCAACTTGCACAGGATAATGGTGCATTTGAAAATGGATTTATAAGACCATTTACTTGGAAAGTAAAAACAGAAATTGATAATATAATGCTGAATGTAGTCAGCACAGAAGAAAATAATGGTGGTACACCAATAGAAGTTGGAAGAACAGTAAGTGTTATTAATGGTGATGGAGTTGCAGAAGTTGCAAAAGTTGTTAGAGATGGTAGTGGAGTTTGCACAAGAGTATATTTAAGATTGGTTGGTGGAACATTTAATCGTAATGATAGAATTATCGGATCTAATGGATTCTATTTTACAATTTCTGGAGATCCATTAGCTTTTCCAACTGGTATTTTTTATATTGAGTTTGGTCCAGATGCTGCTGAATTTGGTAACTTTACTCCTGGAGAATATTATTTTGCACCAGAAGATATTAAAGTTCAAAGAAATTATTTGATTATTTGGGATCAAAGTGATGCTTCTAATCAAGCACCAATGTCTCATCCTATGAGATTTAGTACAACTGCTGATGGTACTCATAATGGTGGTGCTGTATATTACAATAGCACTGGAGCATCAGGAGCACCTTCTGCAGATTATGAGAATGAATATCAGGCATTGTTCATAATGAACGCTGATGAAACATCAAGAATTTATTATTATTGTGCTTATCATACTCACATGTCTGGTTATACTGGTAATGAAGGGTATATAACATTTGATTCAGAGATTGATAATGATCCTCTTCCAAACGATTATTACATAACTGATTTTTATGATGATGGTGGAACACCAGATTACAGTAGACATGCTAATGGACATTCTAAAATTTTAGGAATGTCATTTGATGGATATCCAATATATGGACCTTATGGATATACTAATAACACTACTATAGGAAGAATGACATCTTCATTTAGATTGAAGACTGGTGTTGAAGTTGATGGTAATAGACCTGCACAAACAACAACTGGCAGTGTTTCACATACAATAACTGTTTCTAATGGAAAGTTTTTAATTGGTGGACAATTATTAGAAGTTTTAAATCTTGATAGAGGAAAGACATATACATTCAATTTAGATGATGCATCAAATGATGGTTACATAGGATTGTTTAGTACTACTGAAGATGGTTGGCATTCTACAGGACAATCTACAGATATTGGTGACACCAGTTATGTTTTTTCTAGTGGAGTAAAATATTTTATTAATGGATTAGAAGTACAGTATCAATCATATATTAGTGGATTTACTACTGCTACTACAAGATCTATTCAATATGAATCGAAAGTAGATGCACCAACAGTCATATATGCATTCTCATATAGTGGCACAGAGGTTGGATATCGTTTAGTTAATAATGGATATGTAATGGGTGATTTCACACAAGATTACATATATGAAGAAGGTCTTGGATTACTTGATGAACAAAACGGTATTTTTGCTTCAACTCCAGAATATCCTAATGGCACATATTGCTATTTCATGACTGAAGATGGTAGTGGCAATCCTGTATATCCATATGTTGTAGGTCCAAAACTTTATGGAGCTCCAATATTTGAAGGAGATACATTACCTACTGTTGCATCAGAATTTCCTTTTGGTGCTGAAGGTAAAGTTAATGTTAATGATGGTGCAATTGATTTTATTAAAATGGTTAAAACTGGAGATGGATACTTCGGTTCTACTCAAGCAACAATACTTGGTGGAGAAGGTACTGGAGCAACAGTTACACCAACTGTCCAAACTGTTACTGGTTTAACATTATTAACTGATGGAAGAAATTTCTTAACTCCACCATCTCTTATTTTTGAAGGTGGCGGTGGTCAGGGGGCAACTGGAGCTGCATCTATAGATGTTACAGGAAAACTAACTAATATAAGTGTAGTTGATCCAGGAGAATTTTATGCTGAAGCTCCTTATATTTTAATTACAGGTGGAGGAGGATTAGGAGCAAAAGCTGTTGCAAGAATCTCTCAAGGTTCTGTTATTGCTGTTGACATTGTTGATCCTGGTGGAGGGTATACAACTGAACCTAATGTAATTTTCCAGAAACTTGTTGATTTAAAGAGAAAGGCAAGAGCAAGACAGTCTCAAGCATCAGAATCTTTCTTCTTAACTGGATTGTTGAAAGAAGTTACTGCTTCTGATGATACAATATATGTAAGGTCTACTGGTGCTTTTCCTGGATCAGGATCGATTATAATTGATCAGGAAACTATTAGTTATGCATCAAAAGGTGGTCAGAAATTTACAGGTTTAACTAGAGGAGTAAACTTTAGATATGACCAAAGGGTTGTTTTAGATACTGGACAAAATGATGAAAATCAAGTATCAACATACACATATGGTGTTGGTGATAGAGTTATAAGAAGTATTGAAAACTCTAATAATAAAATTGCTAAGGTTTATGATTGGAATCCATTTAATAGAGAATTATTGGTAACTTTTGAAGTTGATGAATTGGCATTTATTGATGCTGGTATACCTTCTACAGAAGATACAATTGTGCAATTTGATGCTGGTACTCCTGGAAGTGCAAGTTCTTCATTCCAACCACATGTGGTATTAGTATCTACTGGTGATAATATTACAGCTTTAACTGTTCCAATTACAGTTTTACAAGACAGAAAATTTGAAGATGATGATGAATTAGAGGGTCTAGGAGATGGTATACCAGATCTTGTAAATACTGGAACTGCGTATGTCAATCAAATAAGTCTTGATGGTGGTATTCATAGTTCTCTTTATGGTGTTGAAGAAACACAAGGTGGACAAAATACTACTTTATTCCAGGTGGGAGAAAGTCTTAAGGATGGATCTACTCCACTTAAGTTTGCAACTGTTATTGAAGCAGGTGCTCTTAATGAAGGCCGACCTCATGCTGCTATAGTTGAAATTACCGTTGATCCTCTTTACGGTAATGGATTAAACTTTAGTGTTAATGAAGTTGTTACTGGACAATACTCCCAAATTCAAGCAACAGTAGTTTCTTGGGATAATGCTAGAAGTGTATTAACTGTAAAGGATATTGTCCCATTTGATACTGGTGATGTTAACAAGGGTGTTAATGGTAAGTTGTATTCATTCTCAGAGAAAGGAACTGTAACTGACTTTATTGTATTGGATCCTGGAGCTGATTACACTCAAGTTCCTACTATTTCAGTTGAGGATATTGGTGATATCCAAGCAACAGGAACAGTTAATATGACTACTGCTGGAGACCAAATTGCCTCTGTAACTATTACTAATGGTGGATATGGAATTGTTCCATATGTAGATGGCACTTATAACTTACATCCAACCATAACTGTAACCAATGGTGGTGGAGATACCACTGGAGCTGGAGCAATATTGCAAGCAATTACTAGCGGTGAAAATATCGTTGGTAATGGTGGAGCATCTTATAAAATCAAGTCTATTGAGTATCAGACACAAATTAGATCCTAAAAGTCTGATAAATAAACAAGAGGATACCAAATCTTTATATATCGTAGGAAATGGCAGCATTACTAACTGATCAATTTAGAATTTTTTCTGCACAGAAATTTATTAAAGCACTCGAAGGTCCAGTTGCGACCCAGAGTGATAGTGATGCTGGAGCTTCTAGAGATCGTCTATACATTTTTATCGGCAGACCACAATCGTGGGATGATGAAAACAACCCACCCCAAGCAGTAGATTCTTTCCAAGAATTTTCATCAGCATATGATGATATGATTTCTTTGAAAAGGGTCTTGGCTTCTGACGTTGTGCAGGTTGTAAGACGAATTGACTGGGTTTCCCCAGAGCAGACTACAGGTGGTCTAGGTTTTACCTATGACATGTATCGTCACGATTACTCACCTAGTAAGACTGCATCTTCTGGTGCTACTAAACTGTATGATTCCGACTTTTATGTTGTGAACTCACAGTATCAAGTATATAAATGTATCTACAATGGCACTTCTCCCTCGGATCCAAATGGTAAACCGTCAACGGTTGAGCCGACTGGTACTTCGACTTCTATTATTACTACTGGTGATGGTTATCGTTGGAAGTATCTTTATACCATTCCCGTGGCTTCTGTTTTGAAGTTTTTCTCTAATGATTACATGCCTGTTTTCATTAATGATGCTGTAAGAACAAATGCTGTTAGTGGAGAAATCGATACCGTTGTAATCAATGCTGCTGGTGCTGGTTACAATAATGGTACATATGACAATGTGTCTATTAACGGTGATGGCACAGGTGCTAGAGTTTCTATTGTTATAGATGGTGGTAAAGTCATCTCTGCAACAGTAACCTCTGGAGGTACTGGATATACATTTGGTAAAATCAGTGTTGATACTATTACAGGAATCGGCACAGGAACAAACGCTGAAGTTGATGTCATAATTCCACCTCCAGGTGGTCATGGTTACGATCCAGTCATTGAGATGGGTGGATATAGAGCTATGATTAATGCTAAACTCTCATATGATGAGGGTGCAGGTGACTTCCCAATTGATAACGATTACCGAAGAATTGGTTTAATTACAAACCCTCTTAAGTTTGGTACATCTGAATTGATTTCTGATCTAACAGTTTCAGGAACTAAAGCGGTTATTTTCCCACCTACTTTCCAAGGTAATTACATCCCTGATGAAATTATCACACAATCTAGAATTGTTGGTGGTGTTAATGTTACTGCACGTGGAAGAGTTATTTCATGGAATGCAACAACAAAACTTCTCAAGTATTATCAAAATAACGTTGATGGTATTTTTCCAGAAGTTACTGGTACGTTGAATGAATTTGATGGGTCTAACCCCATTAATGGTGCTACATCAGGTGCTGCAGGGCAACCAGATGTTAACTTCCCAACTGTACCTAATACTTCTTCTAGGACAATCAATAATACTGAGTATGATCTTGGAATGAAATTTAATAATGGTTATGCGAAGTCTGAAATCAGATATAGCACTGGACAAGTGGTCTACATAGATAACAGACGCTCAATTAGTCGTGCAAACGACCAAGTAGAAGACATTAAAATCGTAATCGAGTTCTAAACGAATGGCACAAAATACCAATTTAAACGTCACCCCTTACTACGACGATTTCGATAAGGATAAGAATTTTTATCGAGTGCTGTTTCGACCTGGTTTCCCTATACAGGCTCGTGAATTATCAACAATGCAATCGATCTTGCAGAATCAGGTCGAGAATGTTGGTACGCACTTCTTTAAAGATGGTGCAATGGTCATACCTGGACAGGTTGGTTATGACTTAAACGTTAGTGCTATTTTACTTCAAGAGTCATTCCTTGGTAGTGATGTTGAAACATATAGAGCACAATTAGATGGTGCTATAATTGAAGGACTGACAACAGGTATTAAAGCAAAGGTATTATATAGTATTTCAGCAGAAACTTCAGAGAAAGGTTATATTACATTATATGTTAAGTATATTGATTCTGGAGATACAACTTCAGAGTCTGGATTAAAGACTTTCCAATTAAATGAGCAGTTAATATCAGATAAAGAAATAACATTTGGATCTACTCTTATTGAGGTTGGTACACCATTTGCTCAGTTGTTACCAGTAAATGCAGTTGCTACAGGTTCTTCAGCATATATTAGTGATGGTGTCTACTTTGTTAGAGGACACTTTGTTAATGTCCCTTCTAACTATCTAATTCTTGAACAATATAGTAATAATCCATCATTCAGGGTTGGACTTGAAGTATTAGAATCTATTGTTACACCTGAAGATGATGAGTCACTAAATGATAATGCTGCTGGTACTTCAAACTATTCTGCACCTGGTGCTCATAGATTTAAAGTATCTACTAATTTTGTTAAGAGACTTATTACAGATGAAGCAGATAAAGACTTCATTGAATTGTTAAGAATTAATAATAGTGTTGTAGAAAATTTTGTTGAGAGGACAGCATATAGTGAATTAGAAAAATCTATGGCTCGTCGTACTTATGAGGAGTCTGGAGATTATGTTATTAATACTTTTGATACTAAAGCAAGGGAGCATTTAAATGACGGATTCAACAACGGTGTATATGATGCTGGAACAACTAGTCAGGATGGAAATGTCGCTGATGAAGCAATGGTTGCTCTCGAAGTCTCCCCAGGAAAGGCTTACGTTAGAGGATATAGAACAGAGTTTATAACACCACAATATGTTGATGTAGAGAAACCAAGAGATTTTGATTCTATTCAAAATGGTATCATTAATTTCAATCTTGGTAATTTCATGAAGTTATATGATGTTACTGGATGGCCTGAAATTAGTGGTGATGGTGTTACTGATGCATATCAGATAGTTGAATTTTATGATGACTGGGCAGCTAATGCAACTGCATCTATTAAGTCAGGTGCTACTCTAATTGGTAGAGGTAGATTAATTCAATTGCAGAAAGCAGTTACTTCAACTGCTAGTACCAATCCATTTGGGGGATCTGGTCCTATTGATGGTGTCTATGATATGTGGTTTTTTGATCCACAAATGTGGACTGCATTAAACATTACCAATCCAGGAACATTTACTGTTGGAATGAGAGTTGTAGGTAAGACATCTGGATCTTACGGTTATGTTGCTAATATTGGTAATGGTACACATTACATATACCTAGAGCAAGTAACTGGTGGATTTACTAATGGAGAGATATTAGAAGTTGATGGTAGAGTATATGGTACTCTAGAAGCAGCGTGGACATATAATATTACAGATGCTAGATCTGTATTTGGAAAAATTGCTGGCACTAACAATATTAGATTTGGTGCTAACCTTATTCTAAATGATGCTAAAGCTATTGAAGCATCTACTATAAATGTTGATGATACTACAGATGATGAGATTACTGGTTTCAGAACTAGATTTGATAAAGATCTACGTCCTGGTGATGTAGTTACTCCAGTTATTTCAAACTCTGAAGGAAATAATACACATAGAATTTTACGAGTTGATCCAACTGCTATTGGTGTAACAGCACAGAATAAGAAGACTTCTGTTGCTGCAGGAGATGTTATTTTTAATTATGATGAGGAAACAGCTAAGATTGATGGTACATTAAAAGTTGGTACTGTTGCAGATGGAGATTATGGTGAATTAGTTAGGATGCGTCCTTTCGTATTCCAAAAAGATTATCAGAATGGTGAGCTTTCATTTGACCTTCCACAAGATGTGATGAAGGATATAAGTGATGAATCATTCTTTGTATACAGAAACTTTGCATCTAAAACTGTAACTACTGGATCCATTACATTCACTCTTCCAGAGACTGAAGCGTTTGCTGCAATGGCATCTGAGCATTATGTGTTGACTGTTATTGCTGATGGTGGTGATTCAACATGGACAAATGGAATGAATATTGATGTTGATTCACAGGCAGATGCTGGTAACTTAGTAATATCATTTGGTGCTCAGAATCAATCATTCTCTATAGCTGGTCTAGGACAAGTTGCTACTGTTACTTTAACTGCATTGATATCTAAGAATACTGTTACTAAGAAGTTAAAAACTGCTTCTAAGATGCAAGCGTTAAAGGTATATAAAACTAATGATAATGTAGATGTTCAACAAACAGGACTTGTTTATAGTAGTCTATATGGTACTAGAGTTCAGGATGGAGATATTTCTTTAGGTATTAATGATGTTTATAAGATACATGCAATTTATGAGTCATATAATGAGAATGATGCATCACCTCCATACTTAACATTAACTGAATCAGTATTCTTTGGTACAGGAAAATTAGTTGTAGGTAAAACATCTGGTGCTAGAGGAAGAGTAATTTCATTCCAGAACACTACTCAAAAACTTTATTATGTTGCAATTAATGAGATTCCTTTCCTCAATGGAGAAATTGTTGAGGGATTTGATGCTGCTAATGATCCTATTACTGGAATTGTAGATGATGATGAAGATTCAATTTTCCTTGGAAGTAAAGTAATTACAGATGAGTTTGAGTTAGAAGCTGGAATGCGTACTAACTTCTATGATGTTTCTAGATTAACTAGACCAGGAGGAACAGTACCACCTAATAGAAGACTATTAGTTGTATTCGATTACTTCATTCATGAAGCATCTGGTGATTATTTCTCTGCTGAATCTTATAGTGGTATTACATTCAAAGAGATTCCTAATTACAAATTAGATGGATCTATTAAGTATATCAGAGATCAGATTGATTTCCGACCTGCTGTTAAAGAGTTAAGAAATGGTACTGGTACTATAAGTGCTCCATACTATGTCAATTGTACTACATTTGACTACAACTCAAGAGTCTTTACTACTGCTGGTGGTAGTGGTGCTTCCACAGTGTTTGATATTATGCAAGTCAACTCTTCATTCAGAGCAGACTATAGTTGGTATCTACCAAGAGTTGATAAGTTATATCTATCTCATGATGGAGATTTAAGAGTTGCTAAAGGTGTATCTGGTAAGTTCTTAATTCCACCACAACCAGTACAAAACTCAATGCTGCTTGCAAACATTGAATATAAACCATATGTATTTGATCCTGAAAGAGATATTATCATTAAACCTGAAGTAATTCGTCGTTATACGATGAAGGATATTGGTGATATAGAATCACGTTTAACTAACGTTGAGTATTATACATCATTATCAATGCTTGAATCTCAGGCAGATAATACTAAAACTTATGATGAAAATGGATTCGATAGATTAAAGAATGGATATGTTGTTGATGACTTTACTGATCATACAATCGGTGATGTTTTAAATGTAGATTATAAGTGTTCTCTAGACTTTAGAGAAGGTCAGTTGAGACCACAACATTATACTACAAACGTAGGATTGCAATATAGTGCTTCTGATTCTACTAATGTAGTAAGGACAGAAGGTAATGTTTTAATGCTTCCTTATATAGAAGAAGCATTAGTGCAACAACCATATGCTTCAAGAACAGAAAATGTAAACCCATTTAACGTTTTTACATTTATTGGACGTATTGATCTTCAACCTGCATCTGATGATTGGGTTGATATTGAAAGAATGCCAGCTAGAGTTGAGAACATTGAAGGAGACTTCTCTGCAGTATCAAGAGATATGCAGGTTGATCAAAATGGTTTTGCTCCTATTCAGTGGGGATCTTGGCAGACTAACTGGACTGGTGAAACATTAACTTCTTCATCTCAACAACAATCTACATCTGGTACTTATGGTATTGGTCGTCAGTTAGGTCGTGCTGGTCATGGTCAAAGGACTCAGGGTCTATTCTATCTACATGAGCGTCGCACATTCCGTGTTGTTAATAATCAAGCTCGTCAAGGTATTAGATCTAAGATTGTACCAAAAATTGAAAGAAAATCACTTGGAGATACAATTCTTTCAACAAGTACAATTCCTTGGATTCGTTCTAGAAACGTTGGATTTAATGTATTCAGATTAAAACCACGTACTAGATTCTATGGATTCTTCGATGGAGTTGCAGTAACACCTTATATTACTCCAAAAGTAATTGAGATAATTAAAAACTCAACAACAGATGCAAGAACAAATGAAACACCATTTGTTGTTGGTGAAACTGTAGTAGGTCAAAATTCAAAATGTCAACTTAAGGTAGTTGCTCCTAGTGATGGATATACAACTAACCCATATGGAAAAGGAACAGAGACATTACCTGAAACATATGCATCACAGACAGAATATTTAAATCATGATATAGATGCAATTTCAGAAACTGTATCACCAGATTATTTTGGTAATATGCAAGTCGGTGAAGTATTAGTTGGTCAAACTTCTGGTGCTAGATGTGTTGTTAGAGAACGTCGTCTATTGACAGATAACGTTGGTAATATTCAAGGTACTTTGTTTATACCTTCTCCTAAGAATGATGCTAATCCTCGTTGGGCAACAGGTACAAGAAGTTTCAGATTTACCACTTCAGACACTAACTCAACTATGAGTGGTGCTGTAGATTCATCTGCACAAACCAATTATACTGCTTCAGGTACTACTCAAACAGTACAGGAAAATATTCTTGCAATTAAAAATGCAGAGATTGTCCAAGATACTGTTAGTGAAGATAGAGTTGTTGAGACAACTAGAACTGAAGAGCGTCAGATTGGTTGGTATGACCCTCTTGCTCAATCATTTATTATTGAGAAAGAAGGTGGTACATTCTTAACAAGTGTTGAAATATATTTCCAAACAAAGGATACCAATATTCCTATCTCTATGCAGATAAGGACTATGGTAAATGGATATCCAAGTAAGAGTATCCTACCTTTCTCTGATGTAACTATTAATCCAGAACAAGTAGAGATTTCTGAAAGTGCTGCTGTGCCAACTAAGTTTACCTTTAGAGCACCAGTTTATATTAAGTCATCTACAGAATATTGTTTTGTATTACTATCTGACTCTAATGAATATAAGGTTTGGATATCTAGAATGGGTGATGTAGACGTTACAGGAACAAGGACTATATCTGAGCAGCCATATGCTGGTGTCTTATTCAAGTCACAAAACGCATCTACTTGGACTGCTGATCAGTATGAAGATTTGAAGTTTAGTATCTTTAGAGCAGAGTTTACTCAAAATACAGGTACTGCAGTATTAACTAATACTGCTCAAGGAAAAGGAAATGGTGGAATTCATAGATTGGTTAACAACCCAATTCAAACTTTGAAACCTAAGACTTCTTTAACTCTACCTACAGGTAGCAATTATGTATACTCTTTAGGTGCTAGATTGAAGCAGGTTACTACTGGTGCATT
>PYIK01225418.1_pt1 | contig 15546 bp, 13 predicted proteins | sample 3578011 | NCBI WGS metagenome assembly PYIK01 (sample SAMN08408022, study PRJNA431606) | Marine metagenome isolate SA_KN192-05_S13_70m, whole genome shotgun... | biome: marine; feature: oceanic pelagic zone; material: water; isolation source: 70 m water sample, 0.2-0.8 um fraction ... | reverse complement strand
TGCTAATATCTCCGGAGTTACGTCATCAACATTTGTCTCAACAAGATATTTTGTTGTACTAGATCTCTGAGTTTCAGAATTTTCAGTTAAAACCATAGAGATGACGTTTGGATAATCATCTGGGTTCCTTGTTCCTGCTCCTCGAGAAGATTTACGAATGTACCCGCTTGGTATATTCCCCCAGCGATTTACCATGCTCACAAGTAAAGCTGCGCCGGTAGGAGTGCACGTTTCACTATTCGTATTTATATTCGTTACCGGACAGTCTTTCAGAAGCCCAATAGTTGCTGGAGCAGGCAAGGGTAAAGTACCGTGACTTGCCTTAACTGAGCCAGACCCTAACCCAACAGGCCCAACAGCTATTTCATCCACTGCACCTACTTCATCTTCAAGAGCGAAACGTAAGAGCCAAGTCCCAACCACATCAAGGATTGCGTCTACAGCTCCGACTTCATGGAAATGAACATCATCTATAACTACTCCATGTTGTTCAGCTTCAACTTGCGCCAGAAGAAGGAATGTTCGTCGCGAACCCTCAATCACCTGAAGAGGAAGAGAGGAATCTTTGATTAATGCATCTATTTCACTCCATTTTCTTCCTGTAGAAGTTTCACCATAAGTCACTTCGGCTTTGGTGGCAGTTAGGCCATTTCTAAGCGTTTTTTTAAAATCTATTTTCCAATCCTCTATAGCAAAATCTTGTAAAGGCGAGAGAGCTTGATCAGGATCACTGACCATTTCAGAAAACGCTCCTAATAACATGTCACCTGAAGCTCCAAATGAAGGGTCTATCCACAAGGAGAAGCTCATGAATCGTCCGAATTATTTAGCTGACTGGCCCTGTGAGCAGCACATGCTGCCCCAAAACCGTTATCTATTCCAACGACAGCTATTCCCTGAGCACAAGACGCTGTCATCGATAAAAAAGCCGTTATTCCTTCAAATGAGGATCCATAACCGCTTGATGTGGGAACGGCAATGATTGGATGAGGAACTAGGCCAGCCAATACCGTAGGCATTGACCCTTCCATGCCTGCAATCGCGACCACGATATCCGCTTTGATGATTTCGGGAAGGGCTTCAGTTAGGCGATGAAGCCCAGACACACCAACATCAGTTACAGTAAAAGTCGAATGTCCAAGAGCTTCTAGAGTCACCTTGCATTCATTGGCTACTGGGATATCAGAAGTTCCTGCCGAGACGATACCGGTAGTAAAATTTTGAGATGAGCGATGCCTCCAGGAAAGAGTAGAACCGAGTGCTGTGGTTGGACCTAATTCTAAGAGAGCAGCAGCTTGCTCTTGATTGGCTCGCGTTGCGATAATCGCATCAGTTAAAATCTCGTTGTCTAACATCTCACTTACTGCCTGAACACACTGCGCAGTTGTTTTTCCTTCGCAATAAATAGCCTCAGGCATATTGATCCTTCTCGTGCGATCAGTATCTAAACGGATTTCTTTACTGCTCATAAGTCCAGAATTTCATTAAGGTTTCCAGAACGAAGACCACCGAGATCTAAAGTCACGTACCTATAACCTAGCTCAGAAATTTGCTTATTTATTTCAGCAGATCTGTTCAATACAGTGTGCAAGTCTTCTTGAAGGACTTCAATTCGTGCAGTGTCTTGATAGTCACGAACTCGAACATCTCTGATGCCGATTGATCGCAAAATATTTTCAGCTCGATCGACACGTGACAGCAGTTGGACAGTAATTTTCGTTTCATATGGGATTCTTGAAGATAAACAAGGCATAGACGGTCTATCCCAAACGGAAAGCTTCCATTCTTTGGCGAGTTCTCTTACATCTTGCTTAGTTAGGCCTGCCTCAACCAGAGGGAATCTTGCCCCTCGACTTTTGGCCGCTTCTTGTCCTGGTCTGTGATCTCCTAAATCGTCTTGATTAACTCCCAATACGATATTTGCACCTCGTTTAGCCGCTATTGGTTCCAACTGATCCATCAATGCACTTTTACACCACCAACATCTATCGGATTGGTTAGAGAGGTATTGACTATTCTCAAACTCTTTGGTTTGGACCGGTATCCAGTCAAGGTCCCATTCATTCGAGAGTTCTTCACATTTGTCTAGTTCGCCATTTCCTAGAGATTGTGAGTCAGCAGTAACCAACAGTACTTTGGTTTTCGGTAAAGCCTTGCTGGCTGCTTTTGCAACTAACGATGAGTCGACTCCACCGGAGAAAGCAATGACTACAGAATCAAGAGATTTCACAGCATCTAAAAGTTTTTTCTCTATTATGGACATGCTTTGATCACGTCCCCCTTGCGTTTAGAAACTCCCTTCGTTAATTTAAAGCGATTATTTTTCAAGTGTCTATTTTAATTTCTCAATAATCTTCTAAAAACCTATGGAAGGCCCTATGAATCAGAATCTTAGTGGTTCGGGCTCTTCCGAGCGCAGGAAACCTTCGGAACAGCTTCACATTAGCTAATGTCTATATATGGTGATTCCAATTCCGGATTCAGCGTTTTTCCCACCAAAAGAGGGAAACGCTATTACTCCACTGGTAGACGGTAGCACTGCATTCGATCGCATTGCTTCAACAATTGAATCAGCAACATCATCAGTATGGGTATGCGTAGCTTTCCTCGAACCAGAAGCAACGTTCCCGAAAGGGAGGGGGACGCTATTTGACCTTCTTGATAGTGCAATAGCTCGAGGGTTAGACGTACGAGTACTCTTCTGGCATCCAGAAGGCCCTTCGGCTAATGCTGACGACACGTTATGTGCAGATGCGAAAACCACACAAATGCTTTCTATCAGGGGAACGAAATGGCAGGCGAGATGGGATGCGGTTGGGATAAATTGCCAGCATCAAAAAGTTTGGATTATCGATGCTGAAACTCCAAATGAAACCGCTTTTGTTGGTGGGATCAATATCACTCAAGGATCAATGACGAACTCGACTCATGAAGAACCAACGTTTGGAGAACGTAACGAAAGGTACTCAAATATTCATGATATTCATTGCCAAATACAAGGACCAATCACGAGCGACGTTCACCAGAATTTTGTCATGCGCTGGAATCATGCATCAGAACGAGATAAGGAGTATGGAAGCTGGCCAGAAACCGGAACCACAGACTTGCCTGAAGTTGATAGCCGTGCTGCTGTAGCTGGGAACGTTAAGGCACAGATAACTCGGAGTATTCTACCGAACTTGTATTCCGAGATGCCTGATGGAGAAAATAGTGTACGACAGCAATATCTTGAAGCTTTTAAAGCAGCTGAAGAATACATCTATATCGAAAATCAGGTTTTCTTAAGCAGAGCCTGTCTAGATATGATCCACGGCGCACTTGAAAGAGGAGTGCTAGTGCTCGCTTTAGTCCCCGCTGATCCTATGCCAGAATTGTCCGCTGCTCGGTCCCATCCGGGTATCGCTGCAGCATATGAGGCTTTGGCACAATGCGGAGAATACTCGAACTTTTGCCTTGCTGCTCCTGCGGCCCTTCGGCCATGGGGGTATGAAGAGATATATGTTCATTCAAAAGCAGCGATTATCGATGATGCTTGGGCAACTATAGGTTCAACAAACCTTGTTTTTTCCTCATTTCAGGGAGATACGGAAATGAATGTTTCCTTCTGGGATACCGAAACGGCACGTGCATTCAGAACCCATCTCTTTGATGAGCATGGAGGGTTCTCTTCCGCTGAATATAGTGGACGTGAAGCTATAGAAGAATTGATGAATATAGCTGGCCGTAACAGTGATAGGCGAGAAGAAAGCCAGCCTCTACAAGGCTTTATTTATGCAATTTCACCAAGTACTTGGGCACAATAGCATCTATCAATTCAAGTGAGTTCGTTAACGGCGAGTGACTGTAACTGGTAGATTTGAATAGCCGTGGACAAAGCTGGAGAAAACTCTCTCAGGTTCATCCTGTATTTCGATACGTTTGAAACGTTGGAGGATCTCCTCCCAAAGAATTCGAAGCTGTAGTTCTGCGACTCGGCTCCCCATACAGAAATGGATTCCGTATCCAAATGAAAGCTGCCTATCAGCGTTATGGCGTTCGATGTCTAACACGTGGGCGTTTTCAAAAACATCCTCATCTTGATTCGCTGAAACATACCACATGAGTACCTGATCGTTTTTCTTAATTTGTTTCCCCCCGAGTTCAGTGTCATGGTTGGCGGTTCGGCGCATGTATGCCAGTGGTGTCTGCCATCGGATAACCTCTGGGACGAAGTTTGAGATCAAGTCAGGGTTTGCAAGCAGTTTGTCATATTGGTCGGGGAATTTATTGAGCCCATAAACGCTTCCAGTCATGGTATTTCGGGTTGTGTCGTTGCCACCAACGATAAGGAGAAGAAGATTTCCTAACTGTTCCACCATAGGAATATCTTTTGTGGCATCGCCGTTTGCAAGCATTGAGACAAGGTCAAATCCGGGATTTTCTCGGCGCTCCTCGAATAATCCCCCAAAGTAATCAACGCATTCCAAAAGTTCATCAATCTTTTGCTGTTGGGTTTCTACTACCCCACCGGGGCCAGGGATAGCGAAAACAATATCTGACCAGCGAGTTAATTTACGACGATCATCCATTGGAAAATCGAACAGAGTCGCAAGCATAAGGGTTGTTAGTTCAATTGATACGGTGTCAACCCAGTCAAATGTTTCTCGTTCGGGTAAAGAGTCAAGAAGTTCACCTGTGCGTTCACGGATCATCGGTTCTATGTTTCGTAGATTGCTTGGAGCTGACACACTTCGAACTGTCTTGCGTTGCTCAGTATGCTTTGGTGGATCCATCGCGATGAAAGTCTGTATCCCGGGTTGTTCCATTTCTTCAGACTCGGCTACTTCTTTCAGACCAAGGGTGATTCCTTTTGCTGAAGAATACGTTTCCCAATCACCATCAACTGCCCGCACGTCTTCGTACTTTGTGACCGACCAGTATCGACCTGATGTTTCAAGTTCATTCAAATGAACAGGATCTTCAGCTCGGAGTCGAGCAAAGTGTTCTTGCCAACGGTCCTCCCTAAATAAATGAGGGTTCGTTGGGTTAATTTCATCAATTCCGAGGTCAGCTGCTGCTGGAACATCGGCCCCGCGTTCAGCCATCTCCATTTCAGGAGTGCGAATAGAAGGATCAAAAAAATCAGTTGCAGTTGATTCTGCTGTATCGGTCATTTATCCCCTCCATTTATTACGACCACCCTACATCTTAGAGGTAGTTTTTGCTGATTCGAAGATGAAGAACAATGAAGAAAACGACAATCAACCACAAGGGACTAATTCACTTTCGCAAATAGAAAAGGAAGGATTTCGCCAATTTTGCAAAATGGGTGTAAGAATACTGCTGTCTATGTGTCTAACTTTCACAACAAATAATTAAGGAGTTTGTGAATATGAATATCCAACGAATATTGGCTCTAGTATTTTTTACTAGTCTTCTAGCTATCCCCGCCTGTAGTTCTTCATCTGATACTTCAAGTGAGATGGAGGGTCAGATAGCCGACTTAGAAGAACAACTGAATGAAGCTCAAGAACAGATTGAAGCATTGACCGAGGATTCAGAAAAAGAAGAGAGTGACCAGGGTGAGCCGACAGTTGTTATAGAAGAAGATAGTCCGGATGGAGAAGAAGATGGTCCGGATGGAGAAGAGGTTTTAGAGGAAAATCAATCAGATGAGGGGGAATCTGTTCATGACGATCGTGAAGCTCTCCTAGCAACATATGAATGGTATGAAACTAGCGACTATGTGAAATATCTTCAGGAAGTCTTGGATATAGATGCAGATGGGGTTTACGGCCCTAACACTCGAGCCACACATCTTGCTGCCCTCGAGAAGCAAGGACTGCCGATCGATGGCGTTCCTGAGATCGGCCCAATTCCATGTCCCGCCGATGAACCATTACCTGACACTCAAGCTGTCGGTATGAGTTCATTTATGGCTGATATGGACGGTGATGGGAATCTTGAGGCAGTAAATGTTCAGGAAGGCATAGGACCAGATGAAGGAAGATTTTTTGCAGTTGCCTCAAGTGATGAGTTTGGTACTCGTTGGGCAGAAACTGACTTCCCTGAAGACGAATGGCGAAAAGGCCATGTAACAGACATAAACGATGATGGAAAAGATGAATTCTGGGTCACGCACCCAGGAAGTGCATCGGTTACTCATTATTCAATTATCATCTTCGATGATTGTGAAATGAGAATCGCTCGAATTCCCGATAGCAACGATCTCTGGAGGGAAGGTGGAACCGTAATGAATTCGTATTCTCTGCAGTGTGAATTCCAGCAAGATGGTGAGGGTTCTCATGGCTATTTCTTAAAACAATACAACTTTTGGGTTGATGGTGATGGCGAAGAAAGAATACAGGTAGTGGGATATCGTTTTGATGGAACAGGATTTGAATTCTACTTTGGATACGAAGATGAATATGCTGAAAATGTTTCCATACCTAACGATGAAGAATGTGAACGTTGGTATCAAGTCCATCCAACTGACCCAAATTATTAAAAGACCAAAAGGAAATTACTAATCATGAGCAGAAGAAGGATCTTCAACACATGTACTTGAATACAAAAACGATATTGAAGGACTCCAACAAGTACTCGTAGTTGGATGTGGGGCGTAACTCAAAGAAGAACTTATTCGATTTGTATATTAGATCTCTGCCGTTGGTTTCGGAATAACAAGAGGCGAACCCGTTACGGGGTCACTAATTACGACTGTTCGTAAATTGAAGACGCTTTCTACCATTTCAGAAGAGACAATCTCAGACGGCTGACCAGAATATATTACTGACCCATCCCGCATTGCTACTAAATTTGCTGCATATCTTGCTGCAAGGTTGATGTCATGTAGCACCATTACTATGGTTCTTTTTTCTTCAACGCTAAGCCTATTAAGAAGTTCGAGAATTTCTATTTGATGAGCCATGTCAAGATGAGTTGTTGGTTCATCAAGGAGCATGATAGGTGTGTCTTGGGCTAACACCATCGCAATCCACACGCGCTGCCGTTGACCTCCCGACAATTCATCCACGAGACGTTCGCTAAAGTTCTCAAGCCCTGTAATTTGAAGAGCTTTATTAACTGCTTCTTCATCCTTTTTTGACCACTGGTCGAAGAGACGTTGATGAGGATAGCGACCCCTTCGTATAAGGTCCTTAACGACAATTGAGTCAGGCGTACGTTGGTTTTGTGGTAGAAGGCCAAGTTGTCGAGCGACATATCGAGTAGACATATTTTGAATTTCTTCACCATTCAAAATAACCTTTCCCCTATCTGGAGTAAGAACTCTCGCAAATGCCCGAAGAAGAGTGGATTTTCCGCACCCATTTGGCCCGACGATAACTGTGATCTGGCCAATCGGAAGATCGATCGTCAAACCCTCTATTACTGGTGGCCCTTGGTAGGAAAGTCGTAGCTCTATTCCTGATAGTTCGCTAGGGGAATCATTGTCATGTTTCACGGTTATACCTCACAAGTATTAGAAGAAAATATGGGGCGCCTATCGCCGCTGTTACGACTCCTGCTGGAAGCGTAACTGGGGCAAAGAGACGTTGGGAGATTATGTCAGCTCCAAGGAGAAAAACGCCACCTAGTAACCCAGTAAAGAGCAGAGACCCAGCTGTTAACGTACCGATCACTGCTCTAGCCACTTGAGGCACAAGTAGAGCAACAAATCCTAAAGGTCCAGTAACTGCTACAGCAATTGCAGCTAGGGAAGCTCCAACAGTTAACAAGGCAAAACGGTCTCGCTCAACAGATAATCCAAGTGCCATAGCTGTTTCATCTCCGAGCTGTAACAGCCTAAGGCGATTAATTAAAACAAAAGCTGCCGGTAATAGTATGGCTAATCCTATTGAGAGAGTTCGGGCATCTTCCCAGGAAGATCCAAAGAGACTACCTGCTTGCCATCGGGCAGCAGCCATTACTCGTTCAATTGGATAACGAACTTGAATAAAGGTAATAACGGCTCCAAGTAACGCATTGATCCCTATTCCGACTAGAACCAGTCGAGATCCAGAAACTCCACGCTTCCATGAGAGAATATAAACCAATGACGAGGCAAGGATCGCACCGATGAAAGCGGCGATTGGAAGGTATGTTGTTGTTCCTCCTACAGCTAACATGATCACAGCACATACAGCCGCACCGTTATTTACACCGATAATGTCGGGTGAAACAAGTGGGTTATTTATAAGAGACTGGAAGATTGCTCCCGATGCAGCAAAGCAAATTCCTGCGAGAACTGCAACGGTTATGCGTGGAAATCGTAATGAGTTGATGACAAAGTCGTACTCATTGTTTTTATCCCAGAAGGCTGTAGCGATCGCCTTCCACGCAGGAACTGGATAGTCACCAACAATTAGACCTATAAGGCCGAGCACTAGAATCGTAACTGCTGCTCCGGCACTTAGGATTATTATTCTTTTCTGCAACATCACCGAGACAAACCCGTGGCGGAAGCTTATCTCTTTATTATCTAAGCGTTTTACTGCCGTTAAGAGAAACGTCGTAATCGCTAACCCTAGGAACACATAGATTGAAGCTGTTGTCGAAGGGGTAATAAACGAAATTGACTTGGGCATGCTATGTCTCGCTTATTTTGGTAAATCTAACTAGATAGATAAGAAATGGTGCGCCGACTGCTGCAGTTACGATACCAACTTGTAGTTCGCTGGGGCGAACGATGAGGCGACCAACAATATCAGACCCAAGTAGAAGGCAAGGACCAATAATTACGCAATATAGGAGAATCCATCTGTAATCTGGGCCGACAAGAGATCGGACCATATGGGGAACAGCTAAGCCGATAAACGCGATTGGCCCGGCTATTGCTACCGCCGAACCAGAAAGAACAATAACGACTAGCCCCGTGAGAATTCGAATCTGATTGGTTCGCTGTCCCATAGATGCAGCCATGTCTTCTCCGAGGTTTAGAACATTTACTTGCTTTCCCATTAAAATTCCAATGATGAGAGCAGAAATAATAAAAGGGAAAAGAAAACGTAATTCTTCTGTTCCTCTACCAGATATTGAACCAGCTAACCAGAAACGAGCTTCATCAAGTGTTTCTAGGTCCAGCAACAGTAGAGCGCTTGTCCATGAGCCAAGGAGTGCGGTAACGATAACTCCCGAAAGGACTAATTTGATGGGTGTAGCTCCCCCAGATCCAAAATGGGCCACACTATAGACAAGAACAGCAGCCGCAGTTGCTCCTAGAAAAGCAAACCAGACGTAACCCTCAGGGGAAACAATGTCCGCAACAAAAATGGCGGTTACTACAGCAAAAGCAGCGCCCTGATTAATACCGAGAATTCCAGGCCCCGCTAAAGGATTTCGAGTTACTCCTTGAACTAGAGCTCCCGCTAACGCAAGGCTAGATCCAGCTGCTAGTCCTAAAAATGTTCTTGGCAAGCGGAGCTCTCGAACGACTATCTGCTTCTGATCTGTAGAGTCGTAATCGAAAATAGCATCCCAAGCCGTAAGCCATGAGACCTGTAGGGATCCATAACGCAAGCTGAGAAAAATAACTACTGCCATGACTAGCAATGCACATGGCAAGCCAATCATATGGTTTCTTATAATTGGTCCGACCCGAGTGCGTCGTTTTTTCGCTACCACTCCAGCCAATATTGGAGCAGAGGTTACCGCAAGAAGGACAACCGAAGCTGTGATCATTCTTTATCTGTAACTAGGAGCACTAGTAATTCTCAAGAAACAAGATTTACCAGTTGCGCCAAAAATTAGAGAATAACCAAATCGACTGATTCGCTCCTTCTCATGCATCTTCTTTTCCTGAAGATGAACTTGCCGAAAGAACGATGTCGAACGAAAGTAATTCCGCACCATGCGCAACAGGTTGAGCACTTGCTTCCGCGTGTCCTCGAGCAAAAGATGGAGAATGCACCCATGCAAGAAACGCTTCTTCCGATTCCCATCGTGTATAGACATACCATGTGTTGTTGTCTTCAGATGGGCGGAGGAGTTCAAAACTTTCGAACCCTTCCATAGTTTCAACTTCTCCGATTCGATTTTCAAACCGGCGTTGTAACTCCTCTCCTGCTCCTTCTGGGACAGTAATCGCATTAATTCTGACAATGCTCATAGTTCATATATCCTTCCATAAAAATTATTCAGCACGTGCGACCTGCACGCTTTGAAGATCGTTGAGGAAACGCTGTAAAAGGTCTCCAATACGTGGACCATTTCCTAGTAGCAACTGATCTTCATATGAAAATATTGCCCCATTAAGACCAGCAGGAGTTTGTGAAATGCTCCCAACTTGAAGCAATCCTTCGATACCTCCGACAGACTCTAAACCAGCAGATGGAACTAGAATCGCATCTGGTGAAGCCACGAGTAAGGATTCAGCTGTGATGGGAACATAGTCATCGATATCCAAAACGTCCGCAACGTTTCTCCCTCCAGCGGCTTCAATAAGCCAGTAGGTAGCAGAGTTCTTCCCTAAAACAAGTTGCGTTCCCTGACCACGAATATAAAGGGCAGCAACTACTGGCCTTTGATCATCAGAAGACGTTTCACTTAATGTTTGTATCTGTTGATCTAAATCTGAAGCTAAAATCTCTCCTCTATTGGGGACTCCAAGGGCAGTAGCTACAGCTCTTATCTTTTCACCTGGCCCTTCTGGAGTTGCTTCATTTGGGACAATGACAACGGGATATCCAAGTTTTCGTAAATCCTCAATAGCCTGAGGTGGGCCAGCTATTTCAGTTCCTATTAAAACCGTAGGAGTGAAAGTAGCTATCGTTTCTGCGGAAAGAGATCGTTGATAGCCAATTTCTGGCAACGCATCAGCTTCGGGAGGGTAGGTTGCTGATAGATCCGTTGCTACGACATTTTCCCCTAAACCAAGAGCAAATACGACTTCAGCAACAGTTCCATCAAGAGGAATAATCCTTTCGACAGAACCAATAGTGATCTCATCTCCTACATGATCAACTAGTGATATAGGCAAAACTGGTTCTTCTTCATAAACAATTTCTGGGGCTTCACTCTGTTCGGAAGAAGACGGCACTTGTGTTTCTGTAACCGAAGGCTCTGGTTCAGGTTGTTGAGAAACTTCATTGTTTGCTGATGAACATGCTGAAAGAGAGAACAACAATACAAAAAGGCTCAACGGGAATAACCACCGATAGGGATACTTATCTTTCTGGAATCTTTTTATAACGTATTTTTTATGCCTCATAACCGCTCCAGCTCTCTATAGGAGCCTATATGTTTTTTGTAAGGGTACCTTAACATTTGATTCTTCCAGTAAAAAATATTGCAGAAGTTGTGGGTTTAGAGAAGATTGGTCCTATTTTTTATATATTGCGCTCGTGGCTCAATTGGATAGAGCATCTGACTTCGGATCAGACGGTTGGGGGTTCGAGTCCCTCCGAGCGCGCAAAACACAAACACAAAGGCCTACCGAAACATGAACCGCTATATCCTAACGTTGTCTTGCCCAGATCAAAAAGGGATTCTCGCTACAGTAAGTCATGAGCTATTTAAAATCGGCGGAAATATTCTCGAAAACGCTCAATGTACCGAAATGAAATCTGACACTTTTTGCATGCGCACATGCTTCGAGATCCAAAATATCGGGCTAGATGAAATCAAATCAGCGATCGGAGAAGTAGCTACTGATTTTTCTGCTGACTTTACCTTGCGTGAGGAAGATAATCTTCCAAAGGTTCTAATCATGGTTTCACAATACGACCATTGCCTACTTGATCTCTTCTACAAAAAACGAACCGGAGAACTTCCAATTGAAATACCAATTGTTGTTTCAAACCATAAAGATCTAAAAGAACACGCTGATGACAATGGAGCAGCGTTTCAACATATTGCAGTTACACCAGAAACACGGCAGGAAGCTGAACAGGAACTTCTCTCGCTCGTCGACCAATACGATATTGATTTCATTGTGCTAGCTAGATATATGCAGATCCTCAGCGAAGACCTCTGTGATCAACTGAAGGGACGGATCATCAATATTCACCACTCATTTCTTCCAAGCTTTCGGGGCGCGAGACCTTATCATCAAGCTTGGGAACGCGGGGTTAAACTCATCGGGGCAACAGCCCATTATGTCACCCCAGAATTAGATGAAGGCCCAATCCTAGCCCAGGACATTGCTCGCGTTACTCACAACGACAGCCCTGAATCGATGGAACAAAAAGGGCGTGAAATCGAACGACGTGTGCTTTCAAGAGCAGTGAAAGCACACGCGAGCGGTCGGGCATTCCTTCTTGGAGATCGAACTGTCGTCTTCGAACACTAAAGCAAGAGCTAGTGAGTAGTTTGATTATTACAGTTGAAGCTGGCTTAACTATCCTCTCCGGCGTAATCGCGAAGCATTTTTCTCAATTCAAGCTGATGTTGCTCTTCAGTAGCAATCATTGTTCGGGCGAATTCTTCCAAAAACACTGAAGCTCCCTCAACAGTTTCAAGAAGACCCTGATACAAAACCACTGTTTCTTGCTCATGTACAAGACTTTCAGTCAAAATATTGTGAATCGAATGTTGATGTGTTTCCTCAATAGCTGCAATTGTCGTTGAAGGGTGTCCACCAAAACCGGTGAGGATCTCCCCTACTTCCTGGGCATGTATCAAAGATTCTGTAGCTTGGCCTTTCATAAAATCCACAAGGGGAATCCGATTAGGCCCCGAAATCATAAGGGAATAATGGGTATAACGAACAACTCCTGAAAGTTCAGCTTCAAGAATTAAATTTAAGGCCGAAATGATTTTGTCGTCGTCTGGCTGCTCTGCCATAGTTTGCTCCAAGGTTGAAATCTAGTATTTGCATCATTCTACCAGCAGATACTGGTCGTTCTTTACGAAATTCTCCTGTTCAAGAGTGAACCGCACATACCGAAATATCAATAAGATCGAGGAGATCTAAGAGCTCTCTAGCATTTTTACCTTTTTCTTAAAAACGTTCTTGGGGGTGTAAGAAAGTGACCTTCTTGTCGTCTACCTCATGTAACAACAACAGCCGAGGAGGCAAAAAATGAAATACAACACAAAGAAAACACAAAGAAACTTCGCAAGCCGGTTTTGTGCATTCGCAGCAGTGCTGGGACTTGGACTTACCGCGTTATTTGCATCAACAGCATCAGCGGAACCATTTGAGGAGGTCAATACTGACCCTGTTATTTCTGTAAATGGAACATGCGAACTTTGGGGTCCTGATACTCCATCAGGAATTACCATGCAAATTATCAACAACGACAGCTGGGATGAAACCTATGTTATTGGTGTATTCAATGGATGGTATGAAGACACTGGAGACATTATCTTAGATGAGCCAGATGTTGTAAGCGAAGAGGAAATACCTGGAGCTTCACTAGCTGGAAGCTCCATCGTAATCGACGCGTTTTTCGCTACTGTTCAAGTTCTACATGTAGACGAAAATCCAGCTGGCGATTTGGTCTTCCACCAAACTCTTCCAGTCTGTATACCCGAGCTTAATTTCCCTATCCCAGGCGAAGAAGATGAAGAGGATGACGGTCTTCCTGATCTCCCTGACTTCAATTTCGACTTCATCCCCGAAATGCCTGAAGGACCACAAGCCCCGGACTTCGACTTCGGTATTCCGGATTTCAACTTTGGCAATCAAGAGAATGAGGACAATGAAGATAACGAAAATGAGGGTGACGAAGAAGCCCCAGTCGAAGTTGACGACGACAACAACAGCGGCCAAGAAGCCCCAGTCGAAGTTGACGACGACAACAACAGCGGCCAAGAAGCCCCAGTCGAAGTTGTCGATGAAGGTAACGCCCCAATCATCGTTTGGGAGAATACAACCAATGACAGCTCGGTGGACAATAACGATAGCAATACACCAGTTATCGAGGAAATTGGGAAACCAGCAAAACCAAAGATTGATCCTGAAGACCCTAAAGATGTTGGCGACTCAGATGAAATAGCTTCCAGCGAAGGGAAAGGCTCACAAGGAAAATCTGGGCTTTCCATCCTTTGGATCATCCTTATCATTGTTGGTGGCATCACCACTGTCGGGACAACAACCAGAGCAATACAAAAGAACAACAACTAAAAACTGATAGTTCTTCTTCGGTGCCAGCCCACTTCGGGCTGGCACCAGCATTTTTCTTAAGGGACTAACGGTAATCAGATCTAGGAATGGTTATTCAAAGGTCGCACCGTCAAGCAGAGCGGTTGAGAGATCTAATCCTGTGAGATCTACTCCGATAAGATCCGCATTTGTGAAGTTCGTATTTTGAATAGTTGCCTCTGTTAACTTAGCTGACCCGCATGTGTCACAAGCTGAACTCATCACTGCATCTATAAAAATTGTATTGGTAAGATTCGCATTATTTAGTCCGACTCCTTGGAGAATAGATCTAGAAAAGTTTGCATTTGTTAGGTCTGCACCTTCAAAGCTGGCATGTGTGAAACTTCCATCGGTTAGTAAAGTGTCTGATAGATTTGCCTCTCTTAGATCAGCTACTTCAAAGAAACCTTCAGGAAATGATGCATATGAAAAGTTCGCTCCTCGAAGGTTTGAACCCCAAAAACTTGTGTTTTTTCCTTGGCTTCCATTGAGGTCAACTCCTGGAAGTTCTGAATAATAAAAGATGACGTCATTTAGTACTGATCCTTCTAGAAAAGCGTCCGTAAGGTTTGCTCCAAAGAAATCTGCCTTATTTATTACCGCATAGCTTAAGTCGATGCCGATCAACTCTGCGCTGCTAAATTCTGCTTTCCAAATATTGGCGTTACGAAGATCAGCGTTGTTGAGAACAGCGCCACCAAACATTACATTGGCAAGGTTTGCGTTCCTGAGATCAATTCCTGTTAAGTCTATTGCTTCACAGTCCCAATAGAAAGGCCTCCAATCTGTTTGCAAAGCGCACCCTGCTTTATGCAACGCTACGTCCCAAGGCTCAGTAATTGAAGAAGTGTCGGTTGGGGTCGGATCCTCAGTGTCGTAAACACTGAAGTAGTATGTGAACGAATCAAGCGTTTCAAATTCTGCTGCTCCTTTTGCTGTAAAAGTCACAGAACAAGCCCTACCCCAACCTCCATCATGAAACTGATCGTCATCAATGGTGGTGAACCCAACACCCTGTCCGACATCCCAATTGGTTTCTTGAATGGTTTCGCCAACTTGCAGGACAGCGACCGTCATACCTATCGTTTCAGTAAAGCAATCACCCCCATCTGTCCCCCCTATTTCAGTGATGATAATACTGACGGGTTCTGATGGGGGGCGAGAAAGTCGGACATCGAAACCACATTCAAACGTTCCTTCAGTGCATTCAGTAAATACGTTTGTTCTGATAACTTCCGCTGGGCCAAATAGGTCCGGTTCAGGAGTTGGTTCAGGAGTTGGTTCAGGGGTTGGTTGAGGGGTTGGTTCCGGGGTTGGTTGAGGGGTTGGTTCCGGGGTTGAACTTGTAGGCGTAGCTTCCGAACTTGCTTCAGCTTCCCTATTCTCTTGATCGCTGCTGCAACTGGCGAGGGCAAGGACAAGGAGAAGGCAAAAGACTTTCTTCATAATGTCAGTGTATTCGGAGAAGGGAAATGCTTCCC
>PYIK01157029.1_pt1 | contig 15685 bp, 17 predicted proteins | sample 3578011 | NCBI WGS metagenome assembly PYIK01 (sample SAMN08408022, study PRJNA431606) | Marine metagenome isolate SA_KN192-05_S13_70m, whole genome shotgun... | biome: marine; feature: oceanic pelagic zone; material: water; isolation source: 70 m water sample, 0.2-0.8 um fraction ... | reverse complement strand
TGTTGCTCCATATACGGGGCTGCATGTTTAATTCCGAGAAATGTTCCATAGAGAAGAATATCTAAAGTTGCTTTGAACTCTGATGCGTCTGTTGAAGAGATTGGCCCTCTAGAGCCCACTATTCCCGCATTATTCATCACGATGTCTAAGCTTCCATATGTCGATACCGCAGCTTTCATCAGTTCCTTTACGTCGACTTCCTCTGTCACGTCGCAATACTTAAATGTTGCTTTGTGTCCCATTTCTGCGGAGAGATCTTCGCCAAGTTCCCTTTGGATATCGCCAATTATGACAAGCGCTCCTTCCTCAACAAATCTTTTGACGGTGGCCTTGCCTATACCAGATGCTGCCCCTGTTACGACAGCGACTTTTTCTTTCAACCTCATGATTCCCCTTGCATTTCATTTTGTGGTTCGATCCGCCCCACTCTTTGCCATGCAAAAACTGCAGCAAATAACAAAGCGGTGGTACCTAACCAAGAATAGGCAAAGCTTTCTGTCCAGTCCACAACGAACCCGAATAAGGGTGGTGATGCTAATGCCCCTAAGTAGTATCCGGTCATAGTAATTCCCGTAGCTCTACTGACTGAAAGCGGAGCTTTGTCTACAATGCATGCATGCATTGTTCCGATAGCTGAGAGTTGCGTTGAGATACCTACGATAGAGCCTATTATCACCAATTCAATTCCTAGTGAAGGGCCAAGACTAACTAGTACCACTGCAATTGATGAAGAAAATAACAGAGCCATTAACAACTTAACCCTATTTTCGGCACCTACTCTGTCAGCAAAAAAGCCATTACATATCATGGCCAAGACCCCAAAGAAACAAGCTAGAGAAGTTACTGCTCCCGCAAATCCTGAACTTGCGTCAAGAGAATCCTCTAAATATGAAACGATCCACGAGTAAAGAGGCTGAGATCCAGCTATAAGCAGAAAAGAAGCTATCCCGAACCAGTAGAAGCTTGATGGAAGCGCCTTATCGTTACTCTGTTCAACACTATGGAGTGCAAGATTCGGCAGGATAAAAAACGCAGAAATCCCTACACAGACAGCAACTCCCCCATTAACCAGCAGGATATGTTCCCATTTCCATTGCTCTGCAGACCATGGACCTATCGCTGCCGCTAATGCGGCCATGAGCGGCACGCCCGACGTTTTTACAGACATTGCAAGCGTACGCTTTTCTGCTCCGATTACTTTTCCAATCACAACATTGGTTCCAGTGTTTGAAAGCCCATACGCTGCCCCTGCTAGTACGCTGGATATCACCCAAATGCTGTAAGTTCCTATTGCAGCGATTAGAAAAGAACAACACGCGACAATAGCCATATCTATTACGATTGAAGTTCTTGGCCCTATTCGTTCAGTAATTTTCCCTGCAAGAATTGAACCCAAGCCTGTTGCTCCAAAATAAATGCCAACAATCAACCCTACTTTTCCTTTAGAAACAAGTAATTCTTGGCTCAGGACAGTAGCTAGAAAACCAGGGAAAAATCCTAAAGACGCCCCAATTCCGACAGCACCAGCCGAAACGGCTACAACACTTTTTTCCCTAGTACACATGAGGTTTTCTAGAGAACTTGGCTAAATAGAAGCTCGCCAGATTCATCCACGTATCTCAGCGGCTATCTGCTCTCGAAGGCGAATCTTTTGTATTTTGGTTGCGGACATTGGCCATTCCGTTACGAATCGTACGTACCGAGGTATTTTAAAACTTGATAGTTGCCCCTTACAGAATTCAATTATTTCATTTTCAGTTACGACCATTCCTTCTTTAAGTTGGATGAATGCTGCGGGTACCTCAACATATTTATTATCAGGGGCAGAAACCACTTGAGCTAACTGAATTGCAGGGTGATGTGAGAGAAAGCCTTCAATTTCAACTGCTGCAACATTCTCACCGCCAACCTTAAGCATGTCCTTTATTCTGCCGTGATAGGTAACTCTACCCTCTTCATCTAGTGAGCATAGATCCCCTGTCCTGAACCAACCGTCTTCTGTAAATGCCTCTTGATTCTTGTCAGGCGCATTATGGTATCCCTCGAATACACAATACCCCTTTATGAGAATCTCGCCTTGTTCGTTGGCTCCTAGGATTTCGTCAGTTTCTGGATGTCGAATTTGAGCTTGAATACCTCGGAAAAGCTTTCCTGAAGTTTCGGTCCTTTTCTCGAGTGAATCCTCGACATGACCAAATGAAACTACACCGCCACATTCGGTCAATCCGTAAGCACTTATTTGTACAGTGTTAGGCATTCGTTCTTGCATTGAGACAAGAAGGTCCGCAGGACCTACATTGTTGACGATCCGCATGTTGAGTGCATCCGAATCGTAATCAACGTGGTTAAGTAAGGCTTCCATGATTGTAGGAAAGCTGGCAAAATTCAATGTAGCTTTTTCAGATTTCATGTAGGAGAGAGCTAATTTAGGTTCGAAGTATTCCATGGTTAACAAAGCTGCTCCGGCATCAATACATGCTATGAGTGGCAAAACAAAACTCATATGAAACATAGGGAGAGGGTCCCACATTCTATCCATTTCTGTAATCATGAAGCGAGTTCTACCTGCCTCCACAGCCGGTCGAACTAATGCTTCATGTGTAATAGGACATCCTTTGGGATTTGCAGTCGTCCCTGATGTATACATCATCATTGCTACATCACGAACTTTAAGACGTGAGCGGCTTATCTCTATTTCCTCCACTTCAATATTTTTGCTGAGGTTTACGAATGTTTCTGTGTCAAGCATTCCTCCAGGCATGCGCTCTCCGAATAGGATAATAGATTTTAAATTACGGGCTTCAGGTAGTTGAAGTTGCATTGGATCTGTTTGATTTTCTAAATCTGGAAATGCTTCCTGAAGAAGTTTTACAAAATCCACATGTTCAACTATCCGATCGGTTGTCGCAAGCACCTTTAAACCCGCATCGTCAATCACATAGGCAAGTTCCTTTGCTTTATAGCGAGCGTTAATGGGAACAGGTATTGCCCCAATGAGTTGACTTCCAAGGAGTAGATCAACAAATTCAATGCAATTTGACATCAATATCCCGACAGAATCACCGTCATTGATTCCAATTGCCTTAAGTGACCTCGCAGCTTTTATAGCTCGCTCGTAGAGTTGTACAAATGTAGTTTTTGAGTCAGGAAACACCACGATGTCGGAATCAGGATTTTTATTGACTGCACGTACCAATAAGTCCGGAAGAGTATAGACATCAGAAACAGTTAACAATGGTCCCCCTTAGGAGTCGTCTTGATAGGATGCGAAAATACATTTGGAGATTCACATGTTGACACCTGAAGAGGTAGCCGAAAAACATCTTACCGCAGTCAAAGGCGGAGACCCATTTCTAATGGCTGAAGACTATGCTCAGGATGCACTTTTAGTTAGGGGCGAAGATGTTTTCGCCGGCAAAGAAGAAATACTCAACTACTTTGCAGGAGTTCCGAACAGGATGGGTTCCGGAGTAATTAAATTCATGAAGTTAGAAGTCAATGGAGCGAGTGTCAGCTTCTTTTGGGAAATCACTGATAACAAAACAGTAGTATCTGGAAAAGATGTAATGATTATTAGAAACGGTTTGATCCAGCATCAAGAAGTGACTCTACTAACAGAGGATTTTTAGCTTTCGGATCTGCCTTCCATGATCCCATCAGCACCTGGGAGCCACGACGCGACTCCAGCAACTGGTATTGCACAAATTACTGATTCGACAATTTCTGCTTCGGATGCTCCGGCTTTTCTTGCGCCATTCGCATGAACGTTCACGAATCTAGATGAAAATTCTGCTGCATTAACAGTACAAAGAAGCAGCTCTACATTCTTGGCGTCGAGAAGATTCTCTGCAAGGCTAAATTCCCTCATCAATACATAACCTTCAAGCGCTCGAGGAGCATCGTCTGCCATGAGTTCCACATACGGAGGGATAAATCCGAAATAACCTTCAAAATATTCAAGGCAACTGTCACGGTCAAGCTCAAAATCCGGCATAACTTGAGATTCAACTTCAATTGCGTCGTTATAGATTTCGTTAACAGCGGCAGTGAATCTTGAGTAGATAGCTTCCCCTCTACTGATAAAAACAGTCAAGGCTGCTCCTCGCGCATCGTTTAAGGACAGACCAAGTTCCTTTGATCTACGAAGCTCTTCAAGAAGGAGTTGGTCATGGCCTTTTACAGCTGCTGCAGAAGCCATGAAAAGCGCCTTGGCCCAAGCTGGTAAGGCACCATCACGATCAGTTACGTCACGCAAACGAGCATAACCCTCTGCAAATTTTTGTGATTTAGCCGCAATTTCGCCCGAAATCAGGACTCTACTTCCTAATGTTTTATGATCGGCATTTTCTCCCATAATTCTCCTTTATAGTTTCGAGACTTCTCCGCCATCGATTACGAAACATGCCCCTGTAACGAAGTCGGATATAGGCGAGAGCAAATAGGAAACCATCGGAGCAATTTCTTCAGGAAGTCCCATTCGTCTTTGAGGTATTTTTCGCAATCGTGCTTTCAGGACATCCTGATTTTCTAGGACTGCTGCTTGAGCTGATGTTTCAAAAGCGCCTGGGGCGATTGCATTGATACGAATTCTATATCTTGCCCATTCAGCTGCCAGTGATTCTGTAAGTCGTAATAGAGCCCCTTTTGATGCTGAGTAGGAGGCAAGAGAAGCCTTTCCTTTCAATCCGGAAGTTGATGCGATATTGACGATTGATCCGCTTTGTTCTTGCGAGACAAAATGCTTTGCTGCTGTTTTCGCTATTATTGCTGGGGCAATGACGTTGACCTTCAATGTATTTTCCATAATCTCAATATCGCTATTTAAGGAATTTTCGGCAGGAGCAATCCCAGCATTATTAACAATGCCGTGTAGATTTCCGAATTTCTGACAAGCGACAGCAACTACGTCTTCTACTTCTTTCTTGATAGACAAATCACATCGGACTGGAAGAATTCGTTCCTCGTTGTGTTTTTGAAGCGAATTTAGATCTTCCTCAGATCGAGCAGCGGCCACTACATATGCACCCTCGTCAATTAAGTATTTCGATATCGCAGACCCCAAACCACGACTTGCTCCGGTTACTATTATGACCTTGTCTTCCAGCTCAAGATCCATCTGTAAACTCTTTCACCATGCCATTAGCAATGCCGAGTCTCAAGACCTCTGAAGCCCCTTCGTAGACGCGCATCGGCCTCGCTTGACGATAATATTTCTCGATCTTTGAACCTCGGATTAACCCCCATCGACCCATCGTTTGGACACACCGGTCTACGACTCGGCAAGCAGCTTCTGTGGCTGTGAGTTTAGCAAGTGAAGACTTGTCTAAATTTTTAGCCGGATCTTCGGTTGCTAGTGAGGCAGTTTGGTATGTCAAGTATCGTGACGATTCCAGATCTGACCAAGAGTCAGCTAGTAGAGTTGCGACTGGACCATGTTTAATCAATGGCCTGCTGAATTGCTCTCTTTGTGCACAGTGTTTGGTTGCTTCTTCTATAGCACCAGTCATTACCCCTAAAGCAGCGCCTGCTACTGATATTCGGAAGACGGAAAGAGTCGCCAAAACGTTACGAAAGGCTGTACCAGGTTCTCCTAATCTTGCACTCTCCGGCAATACGACGTCATTGAACCTTAGTTCCCCAAGTACATGAGGGGCGATTATTTCGGGAGATGGGGATGTTTCAAGCCCATCGCTATCTGCAGGAACCAGAAACAAAGAGTAGCCATCCTCCTCTCTAGCGAGTGTGGTGTAGAAAGAAGCTGATCCAGCATTCGATATGAACGATTTCTCACCACGTAGTATTAGTTCTGCGCCTTTTCGCTCAACTGATGTTTCAATGCCTTTCAAATCTGAACCTGCTCTGGGCTCTGTCAGGGCTAGAGCGGCAAGCGCTTCTGCTTTAGAAACAAGAGGCAACCACTCTTCCTTTTGCGATTCATTTCCTGCAACTGAAATTGCGTAACTTCCAATCCCTTGCAACGCGAATAAAGAGTCCAGATGTGATGAAGTCTTCATGAGAATCTCTCGAACTAAACAGACCGCAAGTGGATCTACCATCGAAAAACGTCCTCCATATTCTGAGGGAACCATCAATGCAGATAAACCACTGCCGCGTAAAGCTTCCAATATGGGCTGATAAAGCTCACTTGACTCATCTGCTTTCATAGCGAAAGGTTCGACAGACTTCGCTAATCTTTTACTGTCCTCAATAACACTCGCATACTTCGAGTCAATTTCCATAATGCCAGCCATAAGTACCACCACATCTAAGTTACTTATCTATCCTAGACTGCTTCGGCTAGATGACAAGAATAGAACTGCAGTATAAACTGGTATTGAGCCGAAAAGGAGAACACATGGCCCTTACTGAAGTTTTTATGACCGCTGATGAACTTGCGAAGATGACCCCTGAGGAGTTTGTAGATCAAATCCGGCATGAATGCATGAAACCAGGACGCGGAATGCATAATCACCCGTTCGTCACTGGGCTTGAAGCTGGTACCATCACCATTCCTCAACTTCAATTATTCACAGAACAGTTCTATCTTCACATTTCAAAGATGCTTCCTTGGATTGGTGCTATCTATGTTCGATGCCCCCATGAGGAAGTTCGAACGGCATTAGTAAAGAATCTTGCAGAAGAATGCACCGGATATGAAACTCAAACAGATGCGCACCCTGAACTCCTTCTACAATTCGCCCAAGCCCTTGGATCTGATACTGATGCGATCAAGGCATCTGAACAAAGACCAGCTGGACGAAGAGTTACTGACTATTTCGAATTTATGGGCCTCTGCCGTGAATGGTACGTCCCTCTATCCGCAATAGGAATTGGACTTGAATCCTTTGTTCCAGAAACATTTACGCGAATGGTTGCTGCCTTCAAAGACAACTACGGAATGTCGGATGAAGATGTAATTTTTTGGACTATGCACATTCTTGCTGACCAAGACCATGGCGACGAAGGAATAGAGATGGTCGAGAATTACGCAATTACCGGCGAAGCGAGAAAAGCAGTCTTTGATGGCACCGTTGAAACCAGCAGGCTTTTTCATGATCTTTGGATGATTTACGAACAAGCATAGCTCTTCCACAAAGGACTCCTTATGGAAACTTCTACAGACCCAAGAGACCAGAAAGCTCACGATACTCCTGAAATCATTGCAGAAGGACTCAACCGGAGAGGACACGTTGTAACTTCATGGGAGAAACTCGGACAAGTCTGGATGGAGGAAACAGGGATTGAGACAACACAATACCGGATCGGACTCCCTACCGAAGACTCTTCGCCTACGGTCTTCAAAGTCTATTTTCCCCCAAATTGTAGAGTGGAAGCCCATACCCATCCATGTGACTATTCAGAAATTATTCTTCAGGGAAGTCAGAAAGTCAGCGGGAAGTGGCTCTATGAGGGAGACATAAGAATCGGATTGGCCAATCGTGGCTATGGACCTTTGATCGCCGGAGATGAAGGAGTCACTGTATTAGTAATCTTCAAAAATGGGCATTGGCTTCCAGTCCAAATTGGTGCCGGCGATGGAAGCACCATAAACGCTGAGAAACTTCTTCAAGAATATAGCGCCGCTGATTCGGGCTCTGTCGGAAATCAATAAGTTATTGCCCTAGTCGGACATAGGACTGCAGCTTCTTCAAGCACATCAGCGTATTTAGTATCAGGTTTATCAATCAAGACTTCGCCTAAGTCATCGTCACCTATAATAAAAATCTCGGGCTCCAAACGAACACAATATCCGGTCCCTTGACAAATAAGCTTGTCAATCTTGACATGTAGTTCGAGATTTGACATTTGTAGTTATAAATTCCGTAAGATCACAGGAAATGTTCCGTATGCGTCGTGATAGCTTAATTCTGTAAATGCCGGCATTTCAGCTGGGTCTAACTCGATACCAGCTTCAAAAAGCGCTAATGCGATGTTTACCAACGTTCCGTCAGTTCCTTCATCTCCATCCGTCCTTGAAGAAAGTCCAGTAACTAATGTGCGGCCGATACAAGTATGCTCTCCTCCACCGAATGCGAACCCCCATGGTTTGACTCCATCAGCTTCTCGATAAGGGTCAAATGATTTTGCATCTTCACCAAAGACTGAAGTGTCACGATTCGCTGGGGTGAATAAACATGCGACGCGCTCCCCTTCAGCTATTTCTGTTCCGTCACTTAGAACTACGTCCTTTAATGCGATTCTTAGTAAAGCAGGCGAGGGCAAATGAAGACGTATCGCTTCATGTCCTGCACGTTTTAAAAATTCTCGATCAAATCTTTTTTCGAAGTCTTCGGGATGTGCTTCGAACCACTCGTGGAGATGCATCATCATATGCGGAACTGCATGCGTGGTCGTCTGGCTTGAAGCAACTGTATACAAGGTCGCTTCCCTTAAAGGCAGTTCGTCATCCCAGTTGTCATTCCAGTGAAGATACATCAATGTGAGTAAATCTCGAGGTAGATCGTTTTCCGAAATATCACCTGCTTGAAATGCCGAAATAAGTTCGCGGCGACGCTCTACCGATGGACCATAGAATTCTTCAACAAACCCAGCTCGTATTTCTAGGATTCTATCAATAACCTCATCGTGGTCTTCGGTTGACCATTCAACGGTTGCTCCGGTTCCTAATTGTTCAACATACGTTCGAAAGGCATCTGTTCGCTCGGGAGTGTCCACTCCATCTATCCCAGTTGTGACGGCAGATATTCTAGCCAGCATATTACGAACCAGTAGACAAAGATCTGCTCGGACAATTCCGTCTTCGCCTCTATTCCGCTCACATTCCTCAAGGGATTTAGCTATTAATGGAAGTAGCTCTTCTCGTTCATAGTACTCAAGAGCTTCTTTGCGGAACAGCGGTGCTTCAAGTCTTCGACGGTCGAAATGTTCTCCGTGGTCAATCGTAAGTAGCGACCTGCCAAAGAACGGCTGGCTTTCTTGATGAGAACCCTGACGAAAATCTTTAGACTTCAGAATTTCATCTACAGATTTGTAATCAACGAAATGTTGGATCCCCACTATATGCGGGGGCGGTTCCATATCTCTTATCGTTTCCAATTTTCTTCCCCAAACTAGAACCTACTACCTGAGGCCATTTTTCACCAAAACGCATTCGATTTTAGGTTTACTCAGCGCTCAGAACAGCTGCGTTAAAATACTGTGCTCCAGATCCTGCTCCAGTAACCAAAGCATGATTTGGTTCCTCGATTTGAAAACCACTCGCTTGCCCTCGAAGTTGCCTAACGGCCTCTATGACCTTCAAATTAGGTCCGCCCCAGCCTGTATGAGAAAACGACAGTAGACCACCATCCGTGTTTGTGGGATATTTACCATTTGCGCCAATGCCATTTTCAAACAGAAAATCGCTACCATCCCCTTCATCACAAAGCCCTAGAGTTTCAAATTGCCTTACAATTTCCCAAGTGTTTATATCATAAAGTTCAAAGACGTCAATATCTTGAACGTCGAGCTCAGCCTGTTTAAAGGTTCTCTCAAATGCTTCTTTTCCTAGGTTCTTAACTTCGTCATAACGTACGGGATTGACGTATTGTTGACGGTACCATTCTGAGCTACCACCTAGTATGCGAATAGGTTTCTGCGGGCAATCTCCCGCCCGCTCGGTAGACGTGACAATAAATGCAGATGCCCCCTCTGACGCCAGACACAAATCAAGCAAGTGAAATGGCTCAGCCACCTTAGGGGATTGAATGATGTCTTCGGGGGTATACGGTCCTTTCCCGAACATTACTGCTTCAGGATTTTGCGATCCAGCATTTCTAATTTCAGCGGCAATAGAGGACATTTTAAGACGATCCGGCTGAAATTTTTGAAAATATACTTGAGCAACCATCGCAAAGTGAGCTGCAGTAAATAAACCCCATGGCTCAACAAATTCATTAGTCGGCTTTGTGTAATCTGCTAGGTGTGCTCTTCTGAGGACTCCTGCCTGGCCTCCGAAAACTATAGCCACGTTACATAAGCCAAAAGAGACTGCAGCAGCTGCATCCAATAAACCCGGTATTCCTTGTGGATAGGTATCACCAACCCATCGGAAAGATTTTCCAAATATGCTTGTCCAGTCGACGACACCAGGGTCAAACTCTGTTCCACCAGGACCAGGCCATCTCGCAGCTATTCCGTCTACCTCTGCCATGTTCATACCGGCATCATCAAGAGCTTTCCGAACGGCCTCTTCACAAATTTGAATCGTACTCGTATCCATCGATTTGGCCTGTTTGGTAATTCCGATGCCTACTATTGCGACCTCAGGCTTTTTCATACTTTCCGGCCTTGTCCCCAAAAGTGGGCGCGGATCTCGTTTTTTGCAATCTTACCAACTGCATTTTTAGGGAGCTCGTCCCAAATATCTATTCGCTCTGGCACTTTTATAGAAGTAAGTTCAGAACTATCACATAGGTGTAATAACTCGTCCGTCGTTACTTTTGACCCTTCGTTTAGTGCAACTACTGCCACTATCCCCTCACCCCATTCCGAGTCAGGCACTCCTACGACAGATGCTTCTAGGACATCAGGGTGCCTATACAGAACATTCTCAATCTCAGTAGGAGCTATGTTGAGTCCACCCCGAATTATCAAATTCTTCTTCCTGTCCACAATATAAATGAATCCCTCATTGTCTACTTCAGCGATGTCGCCGGAATGCATCCATCCATCAATCAGTACTTGATCAGTTCTAGTCGAATCTCGAAAATAGCCCTTCATGACGTGTGGTCCCGAGAAGACAACTTCTCCTCTTGATCCCGGTTCGATTGATTTTTTATTCTCGTCTACAACCCGCACATGGACTCCGTATGAAGGCCTACCGCAAGACTCCAATAACTTGAGATTGGTTGAAAGCCCCCTTAGATGATCAGCCTTACTTAATATTGTTCCTATAGAAGCAATTTCAGCCATGCCATAAAGCTGATTAAATATAGGACCAAATCGCGTAACCAATTCTTTAAGTCTTTTTGGCGATATGGGAGATGAACCGTATCCAAGAGTTACAAGAGTTGATAGGTTTTTATCGTCTTCTTTCGGCAACTTTTCCAGAAGGCGCATTAGTTGAGTGGGGACCAGAAAGGTATGCGTAACTGCATGATCATTAATTTGTTGTGCGAAATTCAAAGGATTGAAATTTCTGCTGTCAGCGAATCCCAAGGCCGCACCGACTGTGACGCATGGGAGGATTGTGATATTGACACTGGAGTTATGAGGAATTTGAATTAAATATCGACTTTCAGGGGTAATGTCATACTCAAGACAAGCAATTATTGCATGTTGAAGGACTCGTTTGTGGTCAAAAAGCACCCCTTTGGGGCGGCCAGTCGTTCCGCTCGTATATACGATACAGAAATCATCGTCAGGCTCAATATCATAAAAGGAACTGGGAATCGCTTTTGAATTCTTTTCTATTCTTGCCTCCCATTCGGGGCTCGAAATATCAAAGACAGGGATTGAAGATTCATTGGCTATTCGTTCAATCTGAGGTAGGTGCTCCGCATCAGTTAGGATTGCGCACGGTTCACAATTATCAAATATCTGCGTCATTTCTGTTTGTCCCAATCGGAAGTTCAAGCCGACATAAATTAGCGAGGACTTAGATATTGCTGTTATCAATTCCAGTATCTCTGGCCTGTTTGGAAGCAGAACTGCTACTCGCTCCCCTTTCTCCCAATCATATGAGTTGAGATAATTTGCTATCTGATTACTTCTATCCTCCAGTTCGCCGTACGTTTGCGGCCTTTCTCCAAAGATTGCCTTTGCTTCAGGATCACGTGTGGCGTTTCTATGTACAGCTAGTCCGATATGCATAGCTAATCTTCTTCAACTTCAAAAAATGGTAACATTTTTCCCTTGAATATTTGAAATGATACTCTTACGGCTTGACCGATTTTGACTTCAGACGGACTGCAATCAATAAGTCTTGAGTACATTCTCCAACCCTCTTCTAACTCAACATCAATGATTATGTATGGCTTGGGGTAGTCATCGTCTGGAGGTCTGTGAACAATGGTGTAACTGTAGATAGACCCCTTTCCTGTACTTTCCTGAAATTCCCAGTTGTCTGATTGGCACCAAGGACAGAGAATTTGAGGAGAGAAAAAGCTGGTGTCACATATTCCGCAAACTGGTCTAACGAGCGTTCCGTTTCTAGCTTCGTCCCAGAATTTGGTTGTTAGCATGCTCGGACTGTCCGATGTCACGCTTCAACCTCAGACAATAATTTAAGAGCAGCTTCTTGAACAGTCATCCCAACAGCGACTCCCCGTTCTTTTGCTGTTTGGTTGCATGCGCTAATTCTACCCTCCGAGTAAGCTTTAAAGGCATCACCTACGGGAGCTGACCAAGCATCACAACACGCCCCCGCTAAACCATATTCATCGGTTATCTCCAGCCCTGCAATCCCTGCGTTATTTTTACTCATACCTCCATCGGAACAAATGAAACCATGAGGAGATACTTCAAGAAGGAATTTCGCGCCTGAGCGACCTGTGTGCCCTGCCGTAACTAGTACGTTGTTAGAATCTTCTGGAAGTGCGAAGACGATAGAATCCGTTACGATTATTTCTCTTCCAGTATCCGAAGTAGCGACTGACTCTCTACGAATCTTTGTACCTGCGGTAACATCTCCTGGATCATTCTCAAGTAGCAACAAGGAAGCTTCCTTAACGGTCATACCTTCCAGCACTCCAGCTCGTTCGGCAAGGATATTGACTCGTGAAATTAATCCAGTTTGGTAAAGATCAATACCATTCCCTAGTTCGGCAGTCATGCCATCAGCTGCCGCAGCTGGTATTCCCAAGGCCTCGAGGTACCATAGGCCTGCTATACCCGCTCCATCTTTTCCTATACACCCGTCATGGGCGATGACAGCACGGGGACGGTGAGGCGCAATAAGGCGAGCGGGCAAAACGCCAAGATATGAGGAAGGAACAACTACATCGCGTCCCTCGTTTCGAGAATCGACATATCTCGCAGAGTCCATAGCCACTACCCGACCTTTGGAATGTTCAAGGACTACATCATGAGGGTGATCCGCTTCGTCATTGAGCAGAGGCGCTTCTTCACTCATTTGTTCTTTCTCCCATAACTCTGTTTATAATAATAGTAATTCCGATCATTTAGATATTCCCCTTTAGTTGAATACAACGGGATACTTTCCAAAATAAGGTCGTGTGGTTGAATCATCCATTTCAGGAGGATTATCTGGGTCAGGCTTACATCCATTTAGAAATAATGTTTGGACTGCCACAGGCACGAGGCCAAAGAGATGGTTTTCTTCAGTCGAATTTGTGTCAAAAACTAGCCCGGCAGCCAAGTCCTGGCCGATACAAGCATGCATTCCTTGCCCAAAACTCAAACCCCATGGGGTAACACCTGTCTCTAGGTTTCTGTTGGGATTGAATTCCTCAGCGTCATCGCCATATATTGATTTATCACGGTTTACAGTCTCGAGGTCAATGACAACTTTGTCTCCTTCTGCAATCTTTATACCCGATTTCAGCTCAATATCTTCTAACGCCCATCTTGCTGCAGTTGGTGATGACGGCTGGAGCCTAATTGTCTCATGAGTGGCTTTTTGGAGGAATACTTTATCGCTGTAGGCTTTAGTCTGATCTTCTGGATGCTCTTCAAGCCATTTGAAAATATTGTGGACTACTCTCGTTAACGCTGTAGCTGACGTGTGCGCGCCTGCTAGCAGATAGAAAGCAATTTCTCGCCTAAGCGATTCTCGTGTCATCGGAACTTTATCCTGATTGCGCAAAAGGACCTGAAGCACGTCCCTCGGAAGTTCTTCCTCGTCAATTTCGCCGCGTTCAAATTTTTCTAATAAGTCATTCCGAAGTGCAATTCCAGGTTCCAAAAACTCTCTATCAAATGCTTCAAGCTTTTCTTCTATTTCGGTTCGCTTTGCTTCGACATCGCCCGTGTAAAAGCCTAGCGTTGCACCTTCGATGAAGGTTGTGAGGTAGTCGTATAGCCTACTCGTTTCCTCGTAAGTTCCGAGAGGGCGGTCTACGCCAGCTGTGAGTGCAGCTAGGTTCATCATGAGTTGGTGCCCGAAATCAACTAATTCGGCTTTTCCACTCTCCAAATATGGGTCAACGGTGTCTTGAATAATCGCTGGGAACATATCTCGTTCATACTCAAAGAAGGTGTCTCTACGGAAGAGTCGATTTTCTAGTCGACGGCGTTGCCTGTGTTCGTCTCCATGAAGATTAACAACGACATCTTCCATAACAACTTCACCGGCATCATAGAGCGCTTGTCGTAGTTGCTTGTGCCTGTACACTTCTCGAGCATCATCTGGAGTAGTTATTACTATCTCGGTCATGTCTCCCCTTTTCCATTAATAGCTTGATTAATCCTTTAAAGTTTGTCAATTCAAAAGATTACTGGGTAAGTGCTGAAATGCTTACGCTCTGAATTAGGATCGTGCTGTGGTGGATTATTTGGATCCCGTTTGCCGCCTGCAGACAGCAATGCGTGCGCCATTATCGCAACTGTTCCGAAAAGAGCCTCCGATGCTGGTCTGTCTGGGTCAATTTCTAGGCCACCATCAAGCTCAGCTCCCACACAAGCGTGCATTCCTGCCCCAAAACTCATGCCCCAACGAGGTATTCCCTCTGGGACTTCTCGATATGGATTATAACTATCGGATTTCTCCCCAAAGATTTCATTATCTCTATTCGCCAGCATGAGGTCAAGGGTGACTTCGGTTCCTTCACTCAGCAAAGTTCCATCTGATAGTTCCACATCTCTAAGAGGGCGCCTTAAAGCAACCGGGCTAGCAGGATTCAATCTGAGAGATTCGTGCATGCAGCGTTGAACAAACGAAAGGTCTTTTCTTGCCTTATTTAGATCGTCTGGGTATTGTTCGCCCCAATTTAAAATGTCATCAACGGTATGTGCAAAGGCATTGGCCGTAGAGTGAGCTCCAGCCTGAAGGTAAAAGCAAATTTCTCGGAAAATGATTTCGTCGGTTAACCCCAATTGTTCTCTGTTTCTCAATAACGTTGTCAAAACATCTTTAGGTAGATCATCTTGATTTGTTTTTCCATCGTTGCATTCCTCTATGAGTCTCTCTCTAGTTTCTCTGCTCGGATCAAAGAAGCCTTTTGCGAATTGGTTCATAGCTTCTTGTACTTCTTGACGCACCTGATCTTTATTTCTTGTTGAATGAAGAAGAGTCGCTCCTTCGCTAAATTTCTTGACGATTCCATAGAGAGTCTCTGTTTGCTGTGCGTCTGAAGGGTCTTGGTCAATGCCCGCAATTGTTGCTGTCAAGTTCATTGCGCATCTGTATCCAATAACGGATAAGTCACCTTGCTTAGACTGGACAAAAGGATTAAGGGTTATATCAATGGTTCTCCCTAGCACTTCATGCTCCCAGTAGCTAAAGATTTCTCGCCTGAAAAGCCTATTCTCAACTCTACGTCGCTCTCTGTGGGCTTTACCATGAAGGTCTAAAAGCGTTCCTGACATGACTACTGCTCCTTCAGAGTAGCCTGCTTGCCTTAACTCTTTAGAACGAAATGCTTCTCGAACATGCGCCCATGAAGTGAGACGAATTCTCTTACTTGTTTTCTTTTCTATTTCCGATTCCACTTATTTCAGGATAGGTTCCTGAGCATGGTTAAACCAGTTGAAATAGTTGAGAGTTTTCTCCACGCTCTGTCGG
>PYIK01210172.1_pt1 | contig 15909 bp, 14 predicted proteins | sample 3578011 | NCBI WGS metagenome assembly PYIK01 (sample SAMN08408022, study PRJNA431606) | Marine metagenome isolate SA_KN192-05_S13_70m, whole genome shotgun... | biome: marine; feature: oceanic pelagic zone; material: water; isolation source: 70 m water sample, 0.2-0.8 um fraction ... | reverse complement strand
CCGCCGATGACTCCCGGTCATTGCTGCAGCCGACCGCGCCGAGCGCGATCACGAGCGTAAGAACGATCGGCCTCACAGGGCGAAGGCGTCCGCAAGGAGTTAGTAGCTCCGAGCCCGCGCCTCATGGCTCCAGACGATCGTGACCGCCATGAACTCGTCGGCGCCGTACGCCCGGACCATCTCCTCGACACCGACCTTTACCGTCGCTGGCGAGCCGACGATCATTGGCTTGCGCTGTGCAGGGATGTCGAGGGGCCCGGGCCGGTGCACCGCCGTCTCCTCGGGAGTCGGGATCGGGCCGCTGAGACCCCGCTGACGCCAGAGCTTGACCGGCTCGGCGAGCGCCTGCGCTTCGTCGTCGGTCTCGGCACAGATCACGCTGGCCGCGATGAGCACGTAGGGCTCGGCATTGTGGCCGTCAGCGTCGTACTGACGTCGGTACGCGTCGGTGATCGACGGCCCATCGGCCATGGTGATGAAGTCGGCGAAGGCAAGTGGCAGCCCGAAGTGAGCAGCGAGGGCGGCGGAGTCAGGACTCGATCCGAGCAGGAAAATCGGTGGTGGTTCCTCGACAACGGGCGTGGCGGTCACCCGACCGTGGAAGGCGCTTTCCTCGGGCAGTGCGTCGCGGAGCCACCCGTCGAGTTCAGCCACCATCGCCGGGTAGTGCCGGGCCGAAGGCGGCTGCCGGGTCTGTGAGAGGGCGACGGCCGTCACCTGGTCCGACCCTGGCGCGCGGCCGAGTCCAAGGTCGATCCGCCCTGGATGCAGGGCGCTCAACACCTTGAACGACTCTGCGACCTTGAGAGGGGAGTAGTGGGGGAGCATCACACCCCCGGTACCGACCCGCAGCGTTTCGGTCGCCTGGGCGATGTGGCCGACGAGGATCTCCGGCGCCGATCCGGCGAGCCCAAGGGTGTTGTGGTGCTCGGCAACCCAATAACGGTGATAGCCGAGGGCCTCGGTGCGTACGGCAAGATCGATCGAGTTGTGCAGCGCGTCGCCCGCGCTGGATCCGCCGGGGATCGGGGTCTGGTCGAGGACCGAGAGACGCATGCGGCCAGTCTGGCCTGGCGGGCGCGCCAGGGAGAGATCGGCTCGGCAGGGAGCGCGTTGGCGACGCCCCTGACGTCGAGCGTCACTTGTGGGCGCTCGCTGCTGCGGCGATCCTTGCCGGTAGGAGACGTGATGACTGACACCTTCCAAACCCAACTCGACTCTCCGGTCGGCGTGCTCACGCTCGTTGCGAGTGACGAAGGGCTTCGCAAGGTCTTGTTGGAAGGCCAAGCCGAGCAGGCCGGGGACGCCACACCCGCTGAGTTCCACCAGATCCTCGCCGCCGCATCGGCCCAACTCGCCGAGTACTTCGCCGGCGACCGAGTCGAGTTCGACCTTCCCCTTGACCTGATCGGGACGGACTTCCAGAAAGCAGCGTGGCTGGCGCTCGCCGACGTCCCCTACGGCGAGACGAGCAGCTACGGCGAGCAGGCTGAACGCATCGGTCGCACTGGTGCCTTCCGCGCCGTCGGCGCTGCCAACAGCAAGAACCCCATTCCGATCGTGTTGCCGTGCCATCGCATCGTCGGCGCCGACGGTTCACTCACCGGGTTCGCCGGCGGACTCGCAATGAAGCAGCGTCTTCTCGCGCTCGAGCAGGACCAACAATCGTTCGACATCTGAGCGAGTCGAAGGCAGGATTTCGAGCATGGCCCTTCAGCTCGACTCCTATCCCGACATCGCCTACGGCACAGGGAGCGACCTCGACCTGAGCATCGACGAGCGCCGGCAACTCTGGAAGTGGGAGGCGGCGGTCGGATATCGGATCTTCGCGGCGATGCGCTGGGGGCAGCTCGGCGACGGCCACATCACCTGTCGTGATCCAGAGCGTCGCGATCACTTCTGGATGTTGAGCTACGGCGTGCCGTTCCGTCAGGCAACCGTGCACGACCTGATTCTCATCGGCCCCGACGGCTCGGTCGTCGACGGCCCGGCCCACGCGACCGCCAACATCGCCGGGTACAACATCCATCATCCGTTGCTCGAGGTGCGTCAGGACATCAACGCAGCTGCGCACACGCATACCGCCTTCGGTACGCCGTGGTCGGCGAACGTCGAACCGTTCCGACCGATCTGCCAGGAGTCGTGCTCCTTCGTCTTCAACCAGGCGATGTATGAAGGCGAGGACCTCGAGGTCGATTCGACCGAGGGCGGCTATCGCATCGCCAAGGCGATGGGCGCCAACACCCTGGTCATCCTCCGCAACCACGGCCTCTTGACCGGTGGGCTGTCACCGGCAGAGGCGGTCGGGTGGTTCGTCATCGCCGAGCGGGTCGCCGAGGTCCACGTGAAGGCATCGAACGGCGTGGCGATCTCCGATGAGATGGCCAAGCACATCGCCGTGAGCTTCGAGGATCCGGCCATGGGCTGGAGAACCTGGCAATGGCTCGCCCGTGATCTTGTGCCGGACCCGGCGATGGTCCTGTGATTGTTCCCGCCGCCTTCTGTGTTCCTGGGTCAGTCGGCTGATGCCGCCTTCTGCTCGCGTCGGTGGGCCCGAAGGATCGCTTCGGTGTAGCCGTTCTTTTGCACCCGGCCATCGAGCACGAGCGACAGCGCCGCCCGGAACGGGATCGAGTTCTCGTAATCGACCGCCATCGGTTCATACATGGCGTCGTCCGCGTTTTGGCCGTCGACTGCAACCGCCATGCGCTGCATCGCCTCGGACACCTGCGCCTCCGACACGAGGCCGTGGTGCAACCAATTAGCGACGTGCTGGCTCGAGATCCGCAAGGTGGCCAGATCCTCCATCAAGCCGACATCGTGAATGTCGGGAACCGTCGAGCAGCCGACGCCCTGGCCGACCCAACGCACGACATAGCCGAGAATCGCCTGACAGTTGTTGTCGAGTTCGGTCTGGATGTCGTCCTCGGTGAGCTCACCCTTGAGCAACGGGATGGTGGTGAGTTCTTCCACCGTCCGCCGGCGACGGCCCTGAATCTCCTCCTGGCGGGCGGCGACGTTCACGTTGAAGTAGTGCGTCGAGTGCAGGGTCGCCGCTGTGGGCGACGGGACCCAGGCGCAGGTTGCGCCGGACTGCGGGTGGCCCGCCTTGGTGGCGAGCATCTCCGCCATCTCCGTCGGCTTGGCCCACATGCCCTTGCCGATCTGGGCCCGGTTCTGCATGCCGGCAGCGAGACCGGTGTCGACGTTGGAGTCCTCATAGGCGAGGAGCCAGGTGGCACCCTTCATGTCGCCCTTCTTCAACATCGGGCCGGCTTCCATGTCGGTGTGGATCTCGTCGCCGGTGCGATCGAGAAAGCCAGTGTTGATGAAGACGACCCGCTCGCGGGCCTGGTCGATGGCGGCCGCCAGGTTGAGCGAGGTACGACGCTCCTCATCCATGATTCCCATCTTGAGCGTGTTGGGCTCAAGGCCGAGCGCAGTTTCGACCCGGCCGAACAATTCGACAGCCCAGGCGATCTCGTCGGCGCCGTGCATCTTGGGCTTCACGATGTAGATCGATCCGGTACGGCTGTTACGGAAGCTGCTGTTGCCGAGCAGGTCGTGCTTACCCGCAAGCGAGGTGACGAAGCAGTCCAGGATCGTTTCGAAGATCGGTTCGCCGTTCATGGTGACGGCATCGGTTGTGAGGTGATGGCCGACGTTGCGAACGAGCATGCACGCCCGACCCTGCATCACGAGTTCGGAGCCGTCGGCGGCGGTGTAGACGCGGTCGCCGTTAAGACGCCGCTCCATTACCTCGTCTCCCTTCCGGAAGGTGGAGACAAGGTTGCCCTTCATCAAGCCGAGCCAGTTGCCGTACACGACGACCTTGTCGTCGGCATCGACAGCGCTGACCGAATCCTCACAGTCCATGATCGACGACACGGCCGACTCGAGGTCGATGTCGGCGACGCCGGCGGCGTCGTCCTTGCCGATGTTGTCGGTGCGGTCGATGCGGATGTCGGCATGGAGGCCATGCTTGCGAAGCACGACATTGGTCGGGTCGGTTGGGTCACCGGCGAAGCCGACGAACTGGTTCGGGTCGGCGAGGCCGGTGGTCGTGTCGCCGAGTGAGACCTGCAGCGCACCGTCGCCGACGGTGTAGCCGGTTGCGTCGACGTGACTGCCCTGGCGGAGGGGGGCGTGTGTGTCCAGGAACGCTCGACCCCAGTTGATGACCTTGGCACCGCGGACCGGGTTGTAGCCCGTGCCGGCTTCAGCCCCACCTTTGTCGGAGATGACGTCGGTGCCATAGAGCGCGTCATAGAGCGAACCCCATCGGGCGTTGGCGGCGTTGAGGGCGTAGCGGGCGTTGTCGAGCGGAACGACGAGCTGGGCACCAGCGGTGCCGGCGATCTCGTTGTCGACGTTTCTGGTGGCCACGGCGACGTCGTCCGGAGCGTCCTCGAGGTAACCGATCTCACGCAAGAAGGCGAGATATTCGGCCTGGTCGTGTCTGCCCCGGTTGGCGATGAGGTAAGCGTCGATCTTGTCCTGGATCTCGTCCCGCCGGGCGAGCAGCGCTGCGTTACGAGGGCTCATCTCGATAAGGACAGCCTCGAGCGCTGCCCAGAACTCGGCGGCGGTCACCCCAGAGTCGGGGGTCAGTGCCGTTTCGACGAAGTCGTGTAGAGGTCGAGCGATGGCGAGAGAACCAAAACTTGGCATGTTTGGGAGGCTACCTAGGGCTCAATGCCGCACAGGGCGCAGGCTCGTAGACCAGTGTCAAAGATTAATGAATTTTTGTTCGCAGCTGGTCCGGTCGGGTCAATCCTCTTCGCTGGCGCCCCAACGTTCGACCGCAGTGGCGAATACGCCCTGATCCCAGGAGAATTCGACCATGTTGCCAGCTGGATCCCGCAACATGCAGATGTAACCGATGGGTGGCGGCATCATCGTCGGCGGCATCGCTAGGCATCCCGCTTCCTTCCCGCGCTCAGCGACTGCGTCGACATCGGCTTCGGTCGGCATCTCCATCCCGAGATGAGCGAATGGCGCAAGCGTCGCAAGTTCAGCTCCCGCGAAGGGATCCTTGTCAGGGAAAAACTGGGCCAACACAAGCACGAACGGTGGATCGGCCATGTCAGGCATGCCGAGCCAAGCCCCAAAGCCGGTTTCGTCCTCTCGTCGATCGAGAAGCCGCATCGGGGTAAGACGCTCGTACCAGTCGATCATCGCGTCAATGTCGGGGACGCGTAGTGCGATGTGGGTCCATCTTGCCTCGCCGGGGTGAAGGTTGTAGACGGGTTCAGTCACAAGAGGCACACCTTTGTCGGGTCTCGGCAACCTAGCACGGTCTGATGGTCTGTCCATCGGCCCGACTCTCGACCCAAGAGCCAAAGCTGCGATACTCTGACAACAGGCGATGTGACGTCACTTTCCGTTGTCACGCAACCCATCGCCCATAGAGAGGGCCCCGTGGCCAACGGCGATGTTGCGTTCGAGCCAATCGAGCGAGAAACGGTCAGCACCAAGATCCGAGAGCAGCTCCTCCAGCGGATCACGACTGGCGAGCTTGCCCCAGGGGACCAGGTGCCGTCCGAACGTGACCTTGCTGAGCGGTTTCAGGTCGCCCGGAGCTCAGTCCGCGAGGCGATGCAAGGGCTCGTTTCGCTCGGTGTCGTCCGCCGGCGCGGCAACCGTTCCTACGTGACCGAGCACCTTCCGGAAATCATGCTCGACGCCGATGACTTGAACAAAGCGTTTGTGCGGCAACTCTTTGAGACTCGACGAGTGCTCGAAGGTCCGATCTTCGTCCTTGCGGCAACTCGCGCTGATGTCGGCGATCACGGAGCCGTCCGCACGATCGCCGATAAGTTCACAGACGATCTCGATATCGAGTCGTTCCGGCGCCTCGATCGTGAGTTCCACACCACGGTCGCTGCGACGTGCGGCAATCCTTTGCTCATCGAACTGTACGGGAAGGTCCTCGATCAGCTCTTTCGGTCCGACGAGTTCCATGCCCTCCTGAGACATGGCGACAATTACGATTCGGTGCAGCGGATCATCCGAGATTCAGGCCAGGCGCATCGTCAGATCGCTGATGCGCCCGTGAACGGGGATCCCGCGGCAATGCAAGCCGCCATCGGTGGCCACCTCGCCGATGTCGAACGCACCATCGTCGACGATCTCGTGTGACTCCCGATCCGGCTCGCGGATCAAGCCAATCCGACCGAACGCAGTGCAGTCGCAGCAGCCTCGTCGACCTGGCGGAGAAAGACAGCCGAGTCCCAGTGATCGAGTCGTGAAGTGATCTGTCCATCCCGGACAACGAGGCGCTGAGCCCCCTGAACCGAGAAGGGCACGCCACCCCATGTGCCGGTGAGGGTGTAGAACGCCGCAGCTCGATCGCCGTCGATCACCAACTCGTCGAGGCCGTACTTAAGTCCTGGCATTGATGCGAGGAAATCCGGGAGTCGCTCGCGGTAGGCGTCCCGTCCGTCGCAACTCGAACCCAGTGCCGATGTGTGTCGATTGGCGAAATCGTTGCTCACGTGGGCAGCGATGGCGTCCGGGTCCGCTGTTGCGAATGAGGCGAGATAAGAGCGGACGATGTCCTCGGTACTTGACGATGATTGGTCTGGCATGTGTTCAGTGTGGCACGACCGTGTCGGGGGCCGAGAGGAACCACGGGGCCCGCTAGGGTCTCGTCGCTGCCTGAGAGGAGTCCGTCGTGCGGTACGTGCACAATTCGGCACTGAGTGCGTACTGGTATCCAGTCGCCGAACATGCTGATGTCGGTGCCGATCCAGTCCCGGTCACTTTGCTAGGTGACCGCTTCGTGCTCTGGCGGACCGATGCCGGTGTCAGCGCAGCCCGAGATCGTTGCCCACATCGTGAAATGCCGCTCTCGATCGGCTGTGTTGATGAGGCGCAGAATCTCCGTTGCGCGTACCACGGGTGGGGGTTCGACGCGGCCGGCCTCTGCGTGGACGTGCCATCGTCGGGCCCAGGCGCACCAGTCCCGCCTACTGCTCACCTTCATGGGTGTCACGTGCAGGAGCGATACGGGCTGATCTGGCTCTGCCCCGGGGCCCCGGTCGCTGATATTCCCGTCATCGTTCACGACGCTGATCCTGCGTTCCGGCGAATCAACACCGGCATCGAGATCTGGAATGCATCAGCGACTCGAATGGTCGACAACTTTCTCGACATCTCTCATTTCCCGTGGGTTCACACGGGCACATTTGGCTCGAGTCAGGCCACCGGTGTGACGTCGATCAAACTCGTCGATCTCGACCGCGACTTTCACGGGTATGCCTACGCGGTCGACGCTAGCAATCCAGAGGAGGCGGCAGCGACGACCGGTTCGGCTGAGCCGGTCGTTCATCGTCGGATGAGTACCGGCTTCGCCTTGCCGCTACTCGTGCGGAGCACTATTGCCTACGAAGACGGCCTCGAACACATCTTGTTGTTGTGCTCGACACCGGTTGACGACGAGACCTCGTTGTTCACGTTCGTGGTGTGGCGCAACGACGATTTCTCGGTTGATGCCGAGGAAACGATTGCGTTCGATCGGGCGATTGGGGCCGAAGACAAGTCGATGCTTGAGCAGGTTCCGGGTCCGTTACCACTTGGGAGGACGGCAATGGTCAGCGTGCAGGCGGACAAGCCATCGGTGGAGTGGCGCCGTCGCTTTCTTTCGATTCTCGATGACCCTGAGTGAGTGCCGGGCGGCGGATTACACGATGACGGTAGTGACTGCTATGGTCTGACCATCAGTCCGAAACTGGGCTTCGGAGGAGGCGCAAGTGATACGAGGAATGAACCACGCCGTGCTCTACGTACGCGATGCACAGCGTCATAAGGCGTTCTACGAAGACGTCCTGGGCTTCCGGACAATCATTGATGGCCCTGGCCCCTTCGTGTTCATGCGAGCCCCCGCCTCGGAGAACCACCATGACATCGCCTTCTTCACGATCGGCAGTGATGTTGGAGACTCGACCGCAGGCAAGAGCCAGGTTGGGATGTACCACCTCGCCTGGGAAGTCGCGACACTCACCGATCTCGACTTGATGCATGCCCGCCTGGTCGAGGCCGGCGCGCTGATCGGCATGTCGGACCATGGTGCTAACAAATCGCTGTATGCCGTCGATCCCGATGGCCTTGAGTTCGAAGTCATGTGGCTCGTTCCGGCCGAACACTGGGGTGACGAAGAGAACGTTGCCATCGTTCGACCGCTTGTTCTCGCCGACGAACACGACCGCTTTGACGCACTAGACTCTGAGGGAGCACTTGGATGATCGCACCGGGAACAGACCAATATTGCTGGTTTGACGACGACGAAGCCTTCCAGGAGACGGCGAGACCTGGCTTCCGGCGCCGGGTCATCACCGGTCCCCAGTTGCAACTTTGCTTCTGGCGGATCAAGGGAGGTGCCACCGGATCATTCATGCACAAACACGATGACCACGAGCAACTCGGCATCATCGTGCGCGGCAAGCTTGACTTCCGTATAGGAACAGAAGACAGCGATCGTGTCGTAGTCGGCGAGAATGAGGTGTACATCGCCCCAGCTGGCGTCCTGCATGGCGACAGCGTCTTCATCGGTGATGACGAATACGACGAGTGCTGGATTCTCGACATCTTCACCCCACCCCGCGACGATCTGCGGGAGGGCTGATGACCGATTGGCGCCTCGCCGTTGACATCGGCGGCACATTCACCGATCTCGTGCTAGTCGATGCGGACTCGGGCCGAGTTGTCGTCGACAAGGTTCTCACCACACCAAGTGCGCCCCTCGATGGCGTGCGAACCGGGGTGCGGCAATTGCTCGGCAAGGCTGGCGTTGCGCCGAGCGAGATTGTCCGTCCGATCGTGCATGCCACGACGCTCGTCACCAATGCGCTGATTGAAGGCAAGACGGGTCGATCAGCCATGGTGACCACCACTGGCTTCGGCGACACGCTGCTGATACGGGATGAACACCGCTATGACATGTACGACCTTCAGATTGAGTTTCCGGCACCCCCGATTCCCCGCGAACTGACCTTCGAGGTCAACGAGCGCACCAGCGCGATCGGCGAGCAACTCCAGGCCCCATCTGCTGAGAGCCTTGCTCAGCTCACCGACGCACTCCGAGCCGCGGATGTCGATGCGGTCGCCGTCTGCCTGCTTAACAGCTACGTCAACGGCGCGAACGAGCGACTGATCGCCGACCATCTTCGCGCCGAACTCGGGGTGATGGTCTGCATCTCCAGCGACATCTCGCCCCAGATCCGTGAGTACCCTCGCATGGTCACGACGGCATGCAACGCCGCAACCATGCCGGTCATCGCCCCGTATCTCGCCGATCTCCAAGAGTGGCTGACTGCAGAGGGATTCGGTGGCTCAGTGCTGATGATGCTCTCCAACGGCGGTGTCGTCTCCGCTGCGGACGCCGCCGCAGGCCCCATCCGCCTCGTCGAGTCCGGACCAGCAGCAGGAGCGCTGGCCGGAAGCTGGTTTGCCGAACGTCTCGGTGAAGATCGGCTGCTCTGCTTTGACATGGGTGGTACCACTGCGAAGGCTTGTCTGATCGAAGAAGGCGAACCGGAACTGACGAACACGTTCGAGGTGGCTCGGGCCTACCGCTTCAAGAAGGGATCGGGATTCCCCGTTTCCGTACCGTCGGTCGACCTAGTCGAAATCGGAGCAGGAGGCGGATCGCTGGCGCGTGTCGACCAGTTCGGTTTGTTGAAGGTCGGTCCCGACTCTGCAGGCGCGGATCCCGGTCCGGTTAGCTACGGCCAAGGAGGCACGGTTCCTGCGGTGACTGACGCCGACGTAGTACTGGGTTTGCTTGACCCTGACGCCTTCCTCGGCGGAGACCTTCCCCTAAACCAGGACGCGGCCGAGGCTGCCATCGGTGAACTGGCCGATCAATTGGGTCTCTCCACCCCCGATACAGCGGCGGGGATTCATGAAGTCGTCAACCAGAACATGGCCGCCGCTGCTCGAATGCATGGTGTCGAGATGGGGGTTGATCTGCGCGGCGTTCCGGTCATCGCCTTTGGCGGAGCCGGACCAGTTCACGCGTGTGGCGTCGCCGAGCTCCTTGAGGCAGATCGGGTCATCTTCCCGGTGAACGCGAGTGTGCTCTCGGCGTTTGGAACGCTTGTCTCGCCGGTACGAATCGACTTGGCCCGCTCGATGGTTCGGGGCCTTGGCGGCGTCGATGTCAACGAACGCGACGCGCTCCTCGACGAGCTGCGCGGCGAGGGAAAGCGGATTCTCGCCGCAGCGGGTGTGCCGGAAGAAGCGATTGTTTTTCGTTATGGCGTCGACGCCCGGTACGCAGGTCAGGGCAATGAGATCACCGTTTGGCTCGGGGAAGGTCTCATGTGGCCTTCGTCCGACGACGTGATCGCCGCTGACTTCGAACGGGAATACCAGCGCATCTACGGTATGGCGATCCCCGATGTCGACATCGAGATCGTCACGTGGCGGCTGGCCGTGACAGCGGCTGCGGCGCCGTTCGAACCCGGATCGAGCGCCGAGACGGCATCCTCGGCTGTTCCGCAAGGCCACCGACCGATGCGATTTGCGCGAGGAGCAGAGGCGGTCGTCGCTCCTGTCTACCGGCGAGAAGGCCTCGGGGTCGGCGCAGTCATCGACGGCCCAGCTGTGATCGAAGAACGAGAGACGACCAGTGTCATCCGACCTGGATGGCGCGCTGTCGTTGCTAAGGACGGCAGCGTGATCGCCGAACGCCTCGTCCCGACCGAAGGAGTGTCATGAGTAGTACCGAGACCAGCACCGTCCGGTTCGATCCGATCGAACTTGAGATTCTCTGGCAATCGCTGATCTCAACAGTCAACGAACAGGCTCGGGCGCTGCAGCGAGCAGCGTTCTCGCCGATTGTGCGCGAAGCGGGGGATCTGGCCAACGCTGTCTTTGACCGCCGAGGCCGTATGGTCGCTCAAGCCGTGACAGGCACTCCTGGACACATCAACAGTCTCGCCATCGGCGCAGCCAGCATGCTTGAGGAGTTCCCGGTCGAGACGCTCCAGCCTGGTGATATTTTGATCACCAACGACCCCTATAAGACTGCAGGGCAGTTGCTCGACGTGACGGTGTTGGTTCCGGCGTGGCGAAACGGGCGAGTGATCGCCCTGTTTGGCTCGACGATCCATCACACCGATGTTGGCGGGTACGGCATCGGTGCAGGCGGTCGAGACGTCTTCGAAGAGGGTCTTTGGATCCCTATTTGCCGGCTGATGCGAGGCGAGAACGGCGCCAGCGTTCGAAACGGCGACGTCTGGCGTTTCATCCTGTCGAATGTGAGGCAACCCGATCACATGGCCGGGGACCTTCACGCCCAGATGGCGTCGGGTGAGGTCGGGGCACAGCGTCTCGCCACCCTCTGCGACAGCCATGGTCTCGATGACATTGAAGAGCTCGCTGATGAGATCATCGAGCGGTCCGAAGCCGCAACTCGCGAAACGATCCGAGCCCTGCCTGCTGGCGATTATGACGCCAGTGCGGTGCTTGATCTGGCCGACGGCTCACGCGTTGACATCTGCTGCCGCTTGACCGTCGACGCCGAAGCGGGCGAGATCATCGTCGACTACGCCGGAACGTCCGAAGCCAGCCGGTGGGGCATCAACGTGGTGAAGAACTACACCCACGCGTACACGACATTCACCGTGCGGTCTGTTCTCAGCCCAGACATTCCCAACAATCACGGAAGCCTCGGCCCGATCAAGGTCGAAGCTCCCGAGGGTTCGATCGTAAACGCAGTGCCACCTCAGCCAGGCACGGCCCGCCACGTCGTGGGTATGTTCCTTCCAAACGCGCTGCTGAAAGCACTCGCTCAGGTGCGGCCCGAACAGGCGATGGCCGAAGGATCTGGCGCAGTGTGGACGATGCAGGTCAACGGGTCGCACCCCGACGGCAGCCCGTTCATCACCGCCATGTTCACCTACGCCGGTGGGGTGGGCGCCAGAGCTTCCAAACCCGGGCTCGACGCCTGCTCGTATCCGACCGGTGTTTCGGCCGTGCCGATCGAGGTGGTCGAGGCATCCGCCCCCATTCGTTTTCACCAAAAGGCCCTGCGGGCGGATTCGGGCGGCAAGGGAGCCCAACCCGGAGGCCGCGGGCAGGTCATCGAGTTCTCGGTTGCGACCGATCAGTCATGGCAGCTCAACGCAGTGACAAGTCGGCTCGAGGAACCACCCCAGGGGGTCTTCGGAGGCGAGCCTGGTGATCCAGGTGCATTCCTGGTCAACGGCGACGCCGTCAAGACACAGGAACGCATCACGCTCTCTAGTGACGATGTTGTTCGGCTCGAATTGCCTGGCGGCGGTGGCTACGGAGAGCCTCAGCCGACATGAACGACTGGTCGCCTCGTACTTTCAGCGCCACGTGGCGAAGCGCGGTCGACCGCCAACCTGACTCGCCCTTCCTAATCTTTGAGGGCCCAGACGGTCGCATCGACGAATGGACCTACGCTGCCTTCGACGAGATCATCGATCAAGTGGCCGGACGGCTTCACTCCTTGGGCGTCACCCCCGGCGATGCAGTCCATCTCGCTCTCACCAACAGCCCGGCCTTTGTCGCAGTGTGGCTCGCCGCTATCGGAATGGGTGCTTGGATCGTGCCATCGGATCCGATGGCACGCACCCCCGAACTTCGTGACCACATCGAACGTACGGCCCCGGTCGTGGGTGTCTGCGCCGCCTCCAGGGCCGAGGCGTATCGCGCTGCTGCCGGGGATCTGATCATCCTCGAAGTTGACGAAGCCGACCCCTCGCCAGCAGCGCTTCTGGGTGAACCGTTTGGAGGCTGCCCGACGATCGGGCACGATGACCGGGCTGCAGTGATGTTTACCAGTGGGACGACTGGTCGCCCCAAGGGCGTTTTGATCTCTCAAGCGAATTACGCTTTCGCCGGTCACGTGATGGCACAGTCTGCCAACCTGCAGGCCAGCGATCGGTACTTGGTCGTCTTGCCGATGTTTCACGCCAACGCGCAGTACTATTCGTTCGCGTCGGCGATTGAGGTCGGGGCATCAGTTGCGTTGATGCATGGGTTTTCTGCCAGCGGTTTTCTCGGTCAGGCGGCTCGGCATCGGGCAACGTGCGCCAGCCTTTTCGCAGCCCCAATGCGGATGATCCTCGCTCGCGGTGGCCCGGTAGAGGATCTTGTGCTTCGGCACTGCTGGTTTGCACAAAACCTCAATCCAAGCCAGTACGAGACGATCGCAAATTGGATGGGCTGCCGGCCGCGGCAGTTGTATGGGATGACCGAGACAATCCCGGCCGTGCTCACCGACCGAGAGGTCGATCCCACCCCTGACTCGATGGGATTCGTGACGTCGGGGTGCTTGGTTGACGTGCAGGATATCGACGGTCGTAGTGTCGAGCCCGGGGAGATCGGGGAGATCGTCGTCGGTGGAGTGCCCAGCACGACCCTTTTCTCGGGTTATCTCGATGACCCGGCAACGACCGATGCCTCCTTCAGAAATGGCTGGTTCCTCACCGGCGACCGGGCCACCCGAACCACAGACGGACGCCATCAATTCGATGGGCGTCGCTCAGACGTCTTGAAAGTGGCTGGCGAAAACGTGTCAACTGTTGAGGTGGAGGCGATGCTCACTTCCCATCCAGATGTGTTCGAGGCGGCGGTCGTCGGCGCGCAAGACCCTATTCGCGACGAAGTGCCTGTTGCGTTCGTGGTGCCGGCCACCGGCGCCCGTCCCGACCCTGATGAGCTGATCGACTGGTGTTCGCAGCATTTGGCCAAAGCCAAGGTGCCCAAAGCCATCGGGCTGCTCGAAGAACTGCCTCGAACCAGTGTCGGCAAGATCCGAAAGTTCGTTCTTGCGGCCGGCGCAGACGATCTCACCCGCAAGGAGTTGTCATGACCATCTTCACCGAATCGTTGCGGAACGCACTCGACGCATCGACTTATGACGTGACCCGCGCCGCAACGCTGCCGCCAGAGCTCTACACCTCGACCGAAGCGTTCGGGTTTGAGCGAGAAGCAATTTTCATGAAGGAATGGCTCGCAGTAGGACGGGCCGAACGTATTTCTGAGCCAGGAGATTGGTTCACCGTCGATCTGTTGGGCGAGCCGATCATTGTTGTGCGCACCAAGTCTGGGGCCATTTCAGCCATGTCAGCGGTCTGCCAGCACCGGGCCATGCAGATCTGCGAGGGCGAAGGAAACAACTCGACTTTCAAGTGCCCGTACCACCACTGGATCTACGGCCAGGACGGCCGTTTGCTAGGCGCGCCGGCAATGGAACGAACCGAGGAATTCTCCAAGGCGGATTGGGGTCTGCCGTCGCTCGCAGTGGAGGAGTGGCTCGGGTTCATCTTTGTGAACTTCGACGTCAATGCTGAACCTTTGGCCCCGACTCTGGGCCGCTACGCGCCCTATCTCGAGAATTATCACCTAGCCGACGCAGTGTGCCCGGGAACGTTCACGCTCGAATCGATGCCGTGGAATTGGAAGGTGATGTTCGAGAATTTCAACGATGGATATCACGCCAACCGCCTGCACCAGTACGTCCAGGATTTTTGTCCGTCGCATCTTTCGGCATTCCCAGAGCCTTGGACCGACGACGCAAACGTGGTGTTCCGCACTGCCGGGTACACCCATCTCGACGGAGGCTTCAACGCCACCCACCGCGTCATTATGGACGTCTTCCCAGATCTGACCGATGAGGAGCGAGGCCGCTCGACCTTCGCACTGGTGCCACCGATGTTATGCCTCGGCACCGCCCCCGATCAGTGCTTCTTCTTCCTTGTCCGCCCTACCGGACCCGAAACAATCGATGTCGAGATTGGCTACATCTTCCACCCGTCAGCCCTAGAGGACCCATTGTTCGAGGCCAAACTGACACTCAGCGATGCCGGGGTCCAGGTATTCGTCGAGCAGGACCAGGACGCAACAACAAAGGTCCAGCTGGGGCTCCGATCACGGTTCGCCCCGCGAGGCGCCAGGTATTCGTGGCAAGAGGAAAGCCATGTGCAGTTCAACCGGTGGTTGGCGCGCCGTTATCGCGACGCCTGGCCGGGAGGAGAGTCCGGGGATCCGCGCTTGCGGGTCGTGGGGGAGTGAAAGCGAGGAGAATTCGACAGTGAGGATGCTCTTCCGGCCAGATCAGAAAGTGATCAGGTTTCGGTCAGGCATCCATCACTACCCGGTAATGAAAGAGCAATCCGTCGGCAAGGCTCAGAACCTAGTTTTAGTCGCCGATGTTGCAACCATGAATCCAGATTAATGGAGGGGAATGTGTCCAAATTCAAGTGGATGATGACGGTGTTGTTGGCGTTGTCAATGATCGCTGCAGCTTGCGGCGACGATGACGATGCTGACGAAGCGGCGAGCGATAGCGCGTCGACCGTTGAAGAAGAAAATGAAGATTCGGCTGGGGAAGAGCCAGCTGAGCAAGAAGAAGCTGTCGAAGAAGAACCGGTAGTGGAAGTCGAAACCAACGAGCTCGTGGCGGCCTTTGACGCAAACGGCGACGGCACGATCACGATCGGGGTAGCTGCCGCAGGACCCCGTGACGACAACGGTTACTACCAATCACTGGTGAATTTCGCTGAGGACTTCTCGGCCGACAACGGCTTCGCGCCGCCGATCGTGAGCGACAACATCGGCCCGGCCGAAGCTGCGCAGGCGATGTCTGACCTTGCGCAGCAGGGCGTCGACATTCTCATGGTCGGTGCGAGCGAAATTGCGGAACCGCTTCCGGAACTTACGGAACAGTTCCCGGACATCTTCTGGTACTGCAACTGTGGTGCCGGCTTCCAGGAGCTTCCCGGTCTCGCACAAGCGACCGACTGGGGCGCTGCGGTTCACTACACAGCTGGTGTAGCCATGGGTGCCGTGTTGCAGGAGCAGGGCAGCACGAGTGCGGTGTTCTTGGGTTGTTGCGATATCAACTTTGAGGTTGAGGCCTACAACGCAACT
>PYIK01368627.1_pt1 | contig 15952 bp, 2 predicted proteins | sample 3578011 | NCBI WGS metagenome assembly PYIK01 (sample SAMN08408022, study PRJNA431606) | Marine metagenome isolate SA_KN192-05_S13_70m, whole genome shotgun... | biome: marine; feature: oceanic pelagic zone; material: water; isolation source: 70 m water sample, 0.2-0.8 um fraction ... | reverse complement strand
TGAAAGTTTCTTTTGAAAGTATTGCAACCCTAGTGTTGCCAACGTACATCGAAGACACAACCTTGTCACCACCTGCACTAGCCAGTGTCTCGATCTTCCAACCTGACAGTGTCTGCCCTGCTGTGTATACTGGGCCAACCAGCACGAATGCTGATCCCGTGTACACATACAGTTGGTCATCTGTTGAATTGTGCCAAAGATCTCCTGCTGATGCCGAAGTTGGTGCTGATGCTTGGGACTTCGCCGCACCCGTTGGTTTGAATGCTGATCCGTCGTAAACTTTTAATTGTGCTGTGTTTGTGTCGAACCAAAGTTCACCTGTTAAAGGTGCTGTTGGTGCCGATGTACCAGAAGCGTTTTCTAATAATTTTACTAAATTTTCGTTTAGGCCTTCACCAAAACCCGAGAAGCTCTTACCAAACAACTGCAACGAAGTGGTGTTATCAACCGTTCCGTCCGTGATTGTTGTTACTACTGTTCCGTCTGTTTTGTTAATTGTGTACGCCATTTCTTATATTTACCTCGACATATATTAAGTTACAAGCACTGTATTACTTGAGATGTATGTTTGTGTTTCGAAAGCAATAATAGTGAATAAATGTTTGGAATTAGTGGTTGATCCATCGCCAACTACCGTAGTTTCTTGCGTCACTCCATCTAGTTGGAAAGTTATATTCCTAATTGTTGATGTTTGGGTAACCACTGTCAAAAACTTTAATGTTCCGTTCTGAATATTAGTAAAATTTAAAGTGACATCAGCGTTTACAAATACTTCAGCGTATCTTGAATTTCGCATGTCGATTGTTTGATTTGTTGTCACTCCAGAGCTCACTGTTCCAAACGATTGTACCTCACCGATAATACTATTCGCTGTTACATCTCCTTGAATCTGTAAATCATCATCTATAGTTAAAGCACTTGAATCAGTGGCACTCAAAGACGTGCCTGTAATTTGTAATCCGTCAACTACAACTGCACCTGTGCCTGCGCCTTTTAGCACAAGGTTGTCATTGGATCTACTTGCCACAATCTCATTGTCATTCACTGTCACGCCCTGACTCTTGATCTCCGTTGCGTCTAGTGTGTCAAAGAATGCTGTTGCGAATCTATTTCCATCTGTGCCAAGGTTGTAAGTTGAATCTGAACTAGGTAAAATTGTTTGTGAGTTTAGCGTTCCTGTAAGTGTTCCGCCAGTCAATAAAAGGTTTAGACTTGCTGAGCCTGTTACCGTTCCTGTGACATCACCTGTGACGTCACCTGTTACATCTCCTACAACGTTTCCTGTGATAGGTCCTGTGAATGCTGTTGCGTTTACTGTGCCTGACACATCAAACTCTGTAGTCGGAGTAATTGTGCCTATACCTATCCTGGATGCTGATCCATCCATCGTCATCAGCGTGGTCGTTTTACCGCCTGTGTTGACTTTGAATGTTATGTCTCTGTCTGCTATAATGTTTCTTATCACAACACCACTGCTGTCAACAGTTAGTGAGAGGTCGTTGTCAACTCCGACATTGACTCCTGAATCATTGTTGATACCCAGCGTACCTGATGTTGTATCATTGGCGTTTGATCTAAGATAATTTGCCGCCGCAACTCCACCTAGTGCGTCTGTGTCTGTGGCCGTGCCTGCAAATTTAAGATCTGATATTGCTGTTGATAATGTAATACCTTTCTTGATTGTACCAAATCCTGAGATGGCCGCTTTTGGCGTGAATTCATCTTCAGATATGATTGCAATTAGGTTTCCGTTGTTAAACAATTTTGTGACATTCTGATCTGTGTCAGTGTTGTCTGTTATGGTTTCAAACGTAAATCCGTTTGTGTTTGCACCGGCTGAAGTGTTTGGTCCAATTAATATATTTGATGTTCCGTTGTAAAAAAAAAGTTGTGCTGTGTCTGAATCTATCCAAAGATCACCTGTAACTAGATTAGAAGGTGCGGTTGGACCATATGGCACAGTGTTACCTGCCGGGACAAAGTTCGAGCCTGTGTAAACTTTAAGTTGTGAAGCACCACTGTCGTACCATAACTGTCCTTGAATAGGTTTGCTAGGTGCCGAGTTGTTCGCAAAATTTTCTAAAAGATGTAAAAAGTTTTCGTGAATTACTTCACCATATCCAGCATAACCTTTTCCAATAAATTTAAGATCAGTCTGTGTGTTCAGCACACCATCCTGGACGGTGTAAGAGCTGGGCGAAGCAGAACTATTTGTCTTGTCAACTGTATATGCCATTAGTATCCTGTGTTACCGCCTGAAGTAGTGCCGCTTACTGTGTTTGAAGTTGTCAGTGCAGTAGAACTAGTTTCAGTGAAAGTGGTTAAACTTTGAATCCTTAGTGTGTAGTCAATTTGTATTAATCTATTCAGTGATTTCTGCACTGGGTGAAATACGACGTGTGTTAAAAGTTTATTGGTTGAACCGTTCTCAGTACCTTCCCAACTCTTCAATCCTAGTTCGTCAAATACAAAATCGCCATTGAAATCTGTCGTGTTGTCAAATGCCGCCTGGCCTGTGGGCTCACCGTAGTCCAAAGTGCAAGTGCAAACAATGTCAGTGTACTTGTTTCCTGCTGTGTGTCTAACTTCCATCTTGTTTCTAGTGGTGTCTTTATTTGTTGCCGAATTGTCGTCGATTACTTTATAATAAGTCTGATTGTAAAGACTTGCGTTAGTTCCTGTTGAATTAGGTGTGAGATAAGTTATAATTCCTGTAGGATCAACACTGGTACCACCGTTTCCAAAAGCCATTTCATGCACAAAACCTGTGCTTTTGTTGGCCAATGAATTAGCCAATGCCTGAGACATGTTTTCGTAATGAATTGCATTTCTCTTATCAACAATCACTTCTCCAGTCTCTGGATCAAAGATCTTGATGTGGCCAGTCATCATAACGCCTGTGTTATCCTGTGGCTTTTTATTCTCTTCTTTTGTTTCTGTTGGTTTGTTGTCCTGTGTCATCTAGTGTATTTATTCAGGTGCGTTTGTGGGCTCATCCGCTATGAATTTAGCCGGTTGAGTGGTCGACGCCTGTAATCCTTTACCATCTGCTGGATTACCATCTTTGGCAGTGTACCAGACCTGTCCTTTCTTGTGTAATATTTTGATCTGTGTGCCTGAAGCCGGTGCTGTGCTCAAAGTCACTGCGGTCGTGCTTCCGTCCACAGAATAGTTTATAGTTGATCCATCCTCGCTAGTGAGCAACAATCGTTGGCCACCAATGAATATGTCTAACTCACTAGCGGATGATGGTGCTTGTGATAGTGCAAACACTGTTGTACTGCCATCGCCTGTGAAGGTGTTGGTGTATACTGTGTCTGCATAAGGGATGGTTTGAGTACCAGACGCATCTACCACTTCCGTGCCTGATCCATGCTCCTTAATTCCTGTGCCAAGTGTTCCACGTTTGAGTTGGCCCAACGTGTTACTTGATTTTGTAAAATATTCTATTCTTTCTTTGTCTATAAAGATTACACCTGGTATTATTGTTTGAACTGAAGATCCGTCGCGACTAATGATGCTTTTTGGATCTGGTAACAATGATCCGTCTTTTACCGTGATTGTTTTAGTACCTGGTGTCATGTCTTGTGTTAATGTCGTGGTTGCAGTTTTAGAAATTCGTTTGTAGAAAGTCCTGTTCAACATGTCTTTGAATATCCTGAATCCTGTTGCACTTACCGCCGAGTCTAAGGCAAAATACAATACATCTAATCTGTCTGTAGACGCTATTGTTCTACCATACACAGTGATTATGTTCTTGCTTATAGTGTAGTCTGATCCTTGTAACAACTGTTCGCCATTCAACCAAACATAAGTGTAAGTGGCATTCAATGGTTCGAACCTTAAAAAGAATTTGCCCTCGATTGTGCCAGGATATGCCGCAGACGCCACAGTGGTTCCTGCTAGTACCTCTCGTCTCTGTTTTGAACCTAGTGCGTTGTTGATAGTTGTTACAGAAAGCACGTCATTGGCCGTGATTGCGTTGCCATCTGCTGACAGTTGAGTCGGATTTAAAATAATATCTGTGCCGGCATTGTAATACTGATAATCGACCAATGTAGTGATTGCCACAAGGTCATTGGCATTAGGAGCAGTGGTGAACACTATCCTGTCTGGACTTCCTGCCACGTCAGTGGTCACTGTTGCGGAGTCCGCCGTGCCGGCCGTACTATCCGCTGTGGTAAACGTGCCCTCAAGATCCACAGTGTAGTCGCTGTTTAATACCTGTAGCACTCCATTTAGATGTACCTGTATCTGTGTTGCACTTGTGATATTTTTTCCTGGATCTATTGTTGAATCTTCTCCCAAAGGATTGGTCCATGAAGAGTCTTCACCAACACCAGTCAAATTGTTAAACAAGAATCTAGTTGTTGAGCTATCTCCCAGATAGTAACTTATGTCCGGTCCACGTAACATTTTTCCATTCAATTCAATCATTGTAAGGCCTGAAAGTGGGCCTATCGCTCCAGGCGGATACGTCAGTGCATATCTGTTTGTTGATCCATCATATGTAATTGACTCATTTCGAACACTAGCAAAACTTCTGCTTGATGTTGTGGACTTGTTGAATCCTGCTATCTGCACAAAGGCATCTGCTTCTGGTGGAGTGTTGAACGTAACAGTTATTGTGTTTGCACTAGTAGATGTTGCGTATGCAGTGGTTGGCACTCCGTCTATTGTTACATAGATATCAGATGATGTTGAATCAAGGTTGAACTCACCCCGTGTTGATGTCAAGAATGCTGTTGTGCTTCCGTCGCCTGTGAATGTGTTTAGCACCCTGTAGTTTTCTCCAGATATAGCAAAGACCTTAGTTGAAATTTCGCTATGGTTAACAGGTGCTGTGTCAAATGTAATTGTTTTGTTAGCAACGTCAATGGTGTAATCTGATATTGTAGAATCCAAAGCACTGCCCTTCTGCACCACACCGTCAACGGATACCGTTACCGATCCAAGCGATCCCGGGAAGTCTCCTATGCTGAACACAGTTGTGGTTCCGTCTCCTCTGTAGTTTCTCTCAGATATAAAAGGCACGCCCGATTCTGGGGAAGTGTAAACTTTAATGTCCACTGTGTCGAACATCTGCCCAGGCACAGTTTCCTCTGGTGCGTAACTCGTATCTGGCGATACAAACTCATCACCCTCCAACACAATGTCACTTGGTGCATGACCTAGCGCCGATGTGAAAAGTCCACCCTTGACTATCGAGTCTATTGTCCTATCATCTGTTGGGGTCAACACGCCGTCATCATCAAAAGGTATAAACTCAACAAGAGCATTGGCTTCTGGCAGTTCACTGATCGCAAATGTCACAGTTGATCCGTCACCTCTTATAATATCAGGCAGTTTCTTTCTTGTACTGTCGTCCTGTGTGATGTACACTTGATATACTTCTGTTGTCGCCGGAGCAGTGTCAAAAGTAAAATCATCGTTTACTCCATCGGCCCTGAACGCCTTGATCCTTGATTGTCCGAAATTGTCCCATGGGAAGTCATAGAAACCAGATTGGTCCCATCCTGCTTCTTGTGAAAACAGTAGTCCTGTGACCATTGTTCCGCCATAGTCAACACCTGACATAACTTGGTCTAACTCGTTTCCTGGCATGCCTGCTCCTGGAGTGTAGAACCCTTTTGTCCTGTCAGCGGCCGTTAGTCCTGTTTCGTCACCGTACACCTTGTACACACTGCCTACGTTGTCGTCGAAGTCTGTTGATGACGTGAATGCGTTTGTCACTTTGTAAAGTTGGTTGTTGAACCTTAATAGGTCATTGTAAGCATAGTCTGTGTTGGCCGCCCAGTCAACAACTCTAGATGTGCTGGACACCCTGTCAAATTTTATTGTCGTGTCAAAGTCCCTTACCAGGTCGTTGGCCAGATTAGCATATGCTCTTGCTGTGTCTGACGGCGTTGAACCGTCATCAGCACCACCTGTGATAACAACCATAGGAGTGGCTGTGTAATTTGCCCCTTTGCCTGTAAGTGTAATTTTAGTGACCTTACCGTCCTGCACTGTTGCTGTTGCCGTGGCCGCGGTTGTGTCTGGCGTCTCGTACATTTTGTACGCACCTGACCTTGTGCTGGTAGGAGTGATAGTTGTACTTGGACCATAAAACAATCCCGATAAGCCGTCGAAGCCGTATGTGTTAGTTGTTCCTGAACCTCCGTTTTGACTGTCCCATACTTTTGCCTGCGTCTCACTGCTAAACAAAGGATAGTAGTAACCATAACTGCCTGATGTAGAACCTCTATTACTAGTCGCTTGTATCTGGAATGGACCTGTTGATGCCACAGTACCACCAACTATGTTTACTGTTGGTGTTTTGGTGTATCCAGATCCACCATCAAGAATTGTGATCGATGAAACATATTTCTTATGGTAATCGTTCCACATCTGCCAAGGGTATTCAGTCAACTTCGCAGTGTCTAGACTTACATTTAACGGTCTTATTTTCCCTGTACTTGCGTCATAGAAAGTTGGATTGTCGAAGTCTGTGTATATGCCGTCTTGCGTTTCTGTCTTGTCATAACCAAGTCTGTACTCTCTGAGTTTAGTATGGAAAGGTTTTACTTCGTTTATGTAATCTTCTATCCAATCATCCGTGCCTGTTGTGTAAGTTTTTCTCTGGTCCAGTTCACGCACACTGTTTTTTGCATTGATGAATGAAGTTTTAAACATCCAGTCTACGTAAGTTTGCTCTGCAAGAACTTTTCTTAGTCCTGTAAAGAATAAAGTGTTGTACTCAACAGCAAGGTTGTTGATGAACAAGTCATCTCGTAATGCAGTCAGAATATTTCTTGTTTCAATGCTTGGCTGTTGGTCAAAGAAGTTGTCATCAAAATTATCTGCGCCTGCAAATCCAGTTGCGTCCTGTGAATAGTCATAAAGTTTAGTGCTGAGCCTTATTGTGCCATTCTCTGTGCCAACATTTTTAAATCCTGTAGCCGTTTGCATGAACAATTTCCAACCACCTGTGTCCGCATTTGTTACTTTGACATGTTTTCCGATTGCCAAGTCAAGTTGATCTAGTTCATACTCGAACGTGACCTGTTTATCTATAGGCGTCTTTTCGCTGTGAACCATTTCATGTACATCAGGATCAGTACCATACCAATCTGTGTAACTCCAATACGCACTAGTGTTATAGGTCTGTAGTTTTGTTCTCGTAAATTCTGTGCCATCCCAGGTGTATATCGCCCAATAGTTGTTGGCAGTCTCGTCTGCCTTGACCAAATATCTCACACTGCCTGACAAGTCTGCCGTGTTAATATATGTCAGCTCAGCGTATGTGGCAACCGTTGCGTCCCATTCACCACTTTGTTGCGTTGGCTCAGGCTCCTTCTTATCCAGGTTGCTTAAATTTATTGTTCCGCTTAACTGATTTTTCTTTAGAACAGTGTTTGCGTAATCTATGATTTCTTTCAAAGCCGCGTATCTGTCAACGTACCAACTCTGCCTAGGCCTTGTGTTGTTTCCATATCTCTCATTTACAGGTGAGTTAGGGTCAGGCACTATGTCGCCTGTGCTGTTTGATCCAACCAAACTATCCCACCAACGTGTTTCTACCACACTTCCGGGTCTGAAATCAGCGTCTCCCTCTCTGGCCAACTTCCAGACGCTGTGTGCATCTCCATCAAAGTCATTTGTCCTTATGTCAACGTTTAGCACTATGTCATCTCCGACAAGATCAGTCACGTTGTGTATCTGTAATTTGTTAGTGTCCGTTACTGCGTAGTACTTGATGTCAAATGCACTTGGGTTCGCAATAAGATTTGCCACGTAAGCCACTGTGTTTTTCCTGTGGGGGTGCCTATGCCTGTCTCCCACTGTGCTTGGTGGCAATGTAGTTTTGCCTTTGACCCAATAGTAATAGACATTGACAAATCTATCTAGCCTTGAATCATATATTTGTTTTACTGTGTACTGTTCGTCGTTGCCATACAGAGCGGTACCGGACACTGTTTCGGTAGTTTGTCCTAGCCTCTCGTTCCATTCACTTGGCAATAGCCTTGACTCTGTCCATTCGTAAACATCTATGCTTGAGCCTGGGAAGGTTCTTCCCCAGTTGTTGTTTTTGTACTCCTGTCCGCCTTGCTCGTACCATAGCCATTTTACAGTTGAGAGGTCCCACCATACCTCACCTATGTGATCCTCTGCCCATGGTGTCTTGCTGTTAGCATTATCTCCAACATTGTAGGTTGCCGGATCCCATGCTGTTTTTATGTCAATCTCTCTGTCTGCCAATCCTAAAATTCTTCCTTTGACAGGATCATAAAGATCATAGTAATCTCTAATTTGTTTGCTTTTGTTGTTGAATTCGAAAACTTGTCCTAACTTGCTGACGTCTATGAAAGCAGTCTCTGATGCTATGTTCTTCCAGGCGTAACTGCCACTCGTTGTTAAATCATATCTTATGACCGTTCCGTCATTTTCTACTTTAGTACTTCCATCTGATGTTGTGTTACCGTCGTCCTGAGGAGCACCTACCAACACTGTGTTGTCTATCATGCACACGCCACGGCCAAAGTCGTCATTCTCCGAAACGCTGTCTCCTTCAAGCATGTCATCTATCACAAATTTTGAATTATACATGGTTGCCGTGAATGCTCCACCCGAACCGATGTTTAAGTCAACCACGTCAGTGTCTTGTAAGTCGAAAGTTGTTTCACCTGAGTCAAATTTCATTGTCCTGTATGTTGCAAATCTTTCAGAACCTATCACTATCCTGTTGCCGGACTGGTTGATGTCAAGGCTGTTACCAAACTTCATGTTGTTCTGTGTCTCTGGTGCCTTGATGGTCTGTTGCAGTGTGTAAGTGTTTGTTGATCCATCAGCGTTCCATTTGTAGTAGTACACTGCACCGCCATCTATCTGACTAGTGCTACCGTCATCAACTCCTGGCGCTCCTATTATCAACGTGGTTCCGTCCTTACTCATTGCCATTGACTCTCCAAATGCAGTGTTTAGAGAAGATCCATCACTTGACACGCCTGTCAATGTCTGTGCCAAAACAAAAGAATGTTGTGTGCTTCCGTCGTTGCTCTGCGAAGTCCTTCGGAATATTTCAACCTTTCCGGCATTTCCAGGTGCAAGTGAACTGACTGCTAAAATGTCGCCGTTGTCGTTTGCCTCTAACCTGTGGCCAAATCTTTGTCCGGAGCCGCCATCTGGTGCTTCTATTGTGTAATCTTGTGTCCATGTGTCATATGTAGAACCGTCTGATCCGACTGCCCACTTGTACATGTAAACCCGCCCTTGGTCACTGTCATGTCCTGGAGCCGAAATAAAAAGGTACTTGGTAGGTGTTGTGCTCAACGAATTGATACCAGGCTCGGATATTTTATGTTGCCAACCAAAGTTCAATCCTTCGTTGCTACTAGATCCGTCTGTGGGCGGAGATATTGTGTTCAATATTGCGTATTCAAAAGTGCTTGAATTCCATTGGTATACCTTCACAAGACCTGAGTCTATCTGTCTTGTACTACCGTCTGAGTCAACTGTGTTACTGAATGGTGCCCCTGCAACAACATAGTTCTCATCGGTGCTGATCGATAATGATTCACCTAATCTGCTGGTGTTGTCATCGTTCTCTGTCATAGTGACAGTTGACTGAGTTGAAAGGCTTGTGCCTGCATCTGCTGATTTCCTAAATAGGAAATGAATTTCACCTTGTCCCTTGCCTGGTGCTGAAATAATAATTGTTCTGCCGTCGTTACGTGCAACAATTCTGTGGCCAAATTCCTGAGACGCCGTGCTGGCGTCCGGTGATAGGACTAGTCCTGCGTTGTATGGATCAACCTTTTCGTACACACGCCACAGTCCTGAACTGTCACTGTCAGCGAAAACCTTGTCCCCTTCTCTGTCTATCGCAGAATCTCTATCATTGTATTCACTGTGATGTACCAGATCGTTGACGTTGTCCATTGATGCCAGTCTAACAGAAATAAATTTGCTTATGTTTCCAAAACTGTCTGCTGTAGAACCATCTTCTAACGTTGGTATGAAACCAACGTTGCCTTGATAATCAATAATGACCGTCTTGTGACTGACAACGGCCGCGACTTGATAAACGCCATTAAGCGTTGGCTCCTCACTATTAGAGATTGCAAAAAAGTCCGGTTGGCTTGTAGAAGAACCTGCTGACAGACCATGTGATCCTGTGAATGTGATCTCCAACTGTGTTGCATCGTTTATAGAACGTAAGTCTGCAATGGTGACTCCTGCGTTTGTTATTCTAAATACGTCCCAATCATTGTTGCTTTTGTTTGCCACCCAAATTAAATCATTTGCTGTCACAGTGGACATGTCTAGGTCTAATAGATCTGCTATGTTGAATGCAGTATGTTGAACGTGAGTTAGCCTAGGATATCCTGCTGTCTTAAGAACCTGTGCTTTTTCTCTGTCTATTCCCTCTTTTGTGTAATCTAGTCTTTTGAAAGTGTCTGAAGCCGTGTATTCAACTGGTCTGAAATAGAAATCCTCCTTGACTATGCCACGTGATCTTCCGTACGAAGCCGACTCATTCGTGTTGTCTAGAAGTTCTATGCTTTGCGGGTTGAAAAGTATTTCACTGTCCTTTAGTATGATCTGTATGTTTTCAGTAGTGTCTGTGTTTCCAAATTTACCTGTCCTTATCATCCATTCAGGATATAATTCGAGATTTATGTCTTCACCTTCATACTTCGCCTTTAAAATTTTATCTATCGCGGCCTGTGTTCCTTTTTCTCTGATGTAACCTTGATAGAACTTGTATTGTGACACATCATTAACAAATAGATTTTCAAGATAGTCTCTTGACTGATAGCCTATTAGCCTTTGTGCCAGCTCTTGTTGTGATTCGTCAAAGTTGTTTGTTTCTAGATTGTAGAAATCGTTGAACTGCGATATCTTATATTCGAAATTTGGAATTAGTTGTGGTGCAGGTTTTTGATCTTTCTGCGTCCAATTTAAAGTATCAAACTTAGATCCTGAATTATGATTGGCTTTTGCCACATAAAACTTTCCTTGATATTCAACGCTGTCACCTATTCTGTAATCTGTATTCGCCAACCAATATGTAACCTGTGCCGCGTCAAACACAAAACCTGGAGCATAATAATCACCGTTCCAATTTGCTGTTTTCCAGCCAACCACTTTCAATCGTTGCTGTCTGAAACCTGTGGACGGTTCATAAATTATATCTGAGAACACAGTCTTGTTGTCAAAAATCAGCAAGTGTTCTTTCTGCACAGTGTTCAAAGAGATGTTGTAAAGTCCAATTGTGTCTGACTTGATTCCAAGTTCGAACGTCTTTCCAATTCTTTTTGTTGACAGTTCTGCTATGTCTATCTTCCTACCGCCTGCATCAAGCACGGAGTAGTCACCTGCAAGATTCCTTAATTTTCCAACAACACTGTTATCTGTGTCCAATTCAAATCCATCCGCGGCCGGTGAAACTGTTACAGCAGATCCAGGAGCCCATTCCTGTGTAGTCCAAAATAAGAATTCTCTTACCGCGTTTGACCAATTCAATGTTTCTTTTAATTCATTTGAAAACTTGTTAAATTTGAAGCCCTGTGACTCTAACCAGTGTCCATATCCAAACAAGAAGTCTGCAACGTCCTGTATAGTGTTAAACACATGACCATACGGTATGGTCTGTGTCGCTTCCTGGTGTGTTGCATATTTTTTTACCACCAGAGAACCTTCCACAGAAACCGGTGTGACCGTTGAAGTTGTTACAGGGTAGTTGAACTCGAAGTAAGGTCTGACAGTGTTGTATCCAAGCACTTTGTAGCCACCAAGCACTGTTGAGCCATCTTCACTTATGTCTGTGTTCTTTTCTATAAGCACACCTGAGTAGTAGAAACTTTCTACAGGATTTGATGTCCTAAACAATATTTTAAAGTTTTCGTCAGGTATAAATTTAGAGCCTGACGTAGATCCAGGAGAAACACTGTCTGTCAACACTTTGATGTTTTCTTTGTCTGTGAAGCCACCTAACTTATATGCCAACTGAACAGTCAACCCTTTCATTTTTTCAGTATAAAAAGTTTCTGCATCAAGATTCCTTGACACTAGATAGTTGATCACATAGTTTTGATACCCTGCTGTTTGGTATCTAGTTATAACACCTGTGGCAGTGTCTGTTGAGGTTTCAAGATGGTACTTGGCAGTGGCTAGTGTTCTCCTTATACCCGTATCGGTGTCAATTTGGTTTCCCGCTGTATTTGTTCCCATTCTCGATACATCAAAGAAGTTTGAGAAGAATTTCGCAGGTTTTGTGACTGCAAGTGTCTTCAAGGCAGTAAATGGAAATGAACTTGATCTTCTCCATGCCGTTTCCGCAGGTGCCTGATCTCCAAATTTCCAGGAATTCTGCCTGCCTGGTATGTCATAGTTGTCAACAAGTCCTGCCCCCAAAGGATCAAGTAAATTTCCTGATGCGTCAACAGGCAAGTATGATCGTATTGTTGATTTGCCATATCTGCCAACCTCAGTTGCAATCCTGTTCCATAAAACATCATTGGCGGATGTGTAAGGAGCCGGACCGTAAAGGTCCTCCCAGTCGCTTGGTTTCTCCGAATGTCCTAACATCTCCCACGGTCTTACGTGTGGTGCGTCTGTGTCATAAAAGTATTTGTATATGCCTCTCCAGTGTCCTGGGAGATTCTCATCAATTAGCCTGCCTCGAGACCTTGCGTAGTTGTATGTGAAAGGTGAGCCCTCGGTGAACGCTGTGTTATTGATATACTGAACATTGTTCCTGCCTGCCCATTTGTAAAAGTCAGGACCCATGATATCATTTATTTCTTGAAGCGTGTACTCGGTTGACGTGAATGCACTCGGAGTCACATCATTCATTTCCAGCAAGTCTGAATCGAAGGTTACTTTGATGTTATTGTAAATTCTTTTTTCAAGTTCTAAGATCAAATCATCACGTTCGTCTCCGTATGCTTTTATAATCGAACCATCATGTTTTCTTATCACTGCCTGGTTAACAAGGAACGTATTGTCCGTAAATGCTTCCGGTGTATATTTAGGATACATACCAAGTTTAGTAGGAGACGGTGGCATGTAACTGCCTGTGGTATCCTCGTAATCCTTAATAACAATTTTATCTCCCTCTGCTAAGGCTTTTGATATGTTTACAGAATCATCTGTGGTGCTAAAAGTATAGTCCGAGCCCAGTAGTAACTGTGCGCCATTTAGATAGACATACACCGCTCTGTTGCTAGGCTTAGATATATCATGTTGTGAATTCAAAGCATAATCTTTCTGTGATGATCCCATCACAGTGTATGATCTAGTTGACACGTTTTCTCCATACCCTATCATGTCCTCATAGAAGAAAGGGAAACTGCTGTCTCTACCTGGAGTGATCGCTGAAATTATTTCGTCGACCCTGTCAGCGGCAACACCTTCATAAGAAGTGCCTGTGGCGTGGGTCAAGAAAGAATTGTACCATTTCTCATATTCTTGATTTGCATAATCAATAGCAGTGATTGTGTTTGCCTCTTGATCAATAAGATTGAAAATGGCCGGCAATAAAGGTGCTTCGTGTTGCTGAATGCTCCCGCCTTTTAATCTAGCGTCAGGCTTGTCTCGAAGATTCGACACCCCTGGTATTGATCCTGTGACATCCGCATTCCTATCAAGAATGTCTCTCACATGATGTAAAATTTGTCCAAAAGTAAAAGTACCCAACTGTTCATTTAAAGAGTTTGTTGATAAATTTTGTGGTAATTCATATATGCCCTTATCACTCACTTTGTCAGCATTGCTGTATCCTGCTATCCTAACCTGATCGTTAGTTTCAAGATCTTCGTTGAACTTCACATACTTGTTTGTTGACCCGTCGACCAACGTATAATCTGTTGACAATGTTTTACGTGTACCATTTACAAGCACCGACACTTCTAAATCAGTTAGCGAAGCAGAGTTTTTGAAGAAGTCGATCGGAAAAAGTTTCTTCTCTGTATCGTCAACTATCACAGTTCTCACTACTCGTTGTTTACTTTCACTAGTTCTCTTTATCCAAGAGCTTCTAGAATTGTGTGTGGTACGTCCTGTTGTGTAGTGTAGATGTCCTTCACCAAGCCTTTTTGTAACCGTTGTTGTTCCACTTTTATATGTGAATGTGCCTGCAGTGTGATCTGATTCAAACACAATGTCACCAATATTATTGATTGTGTTGTATTTTACTTTTATGCCTAGCACAGTGTCAGTAGTTGCCGAGTCAGATGTTGCAAATTCAAAAACTTTTGCTCCAGCGAATGTTGAATTTGGATACGTAGTAGCGTCATCAAATGACACATGATCATTGTCAAACATTCCAAAAAGAGGTTGCTGGTTTACTCCGGTCTTCTGTTGTGCCTCTTTCCATGCTGAAGTAGTGGTGTCAAAGAAAAAAGTCTTACCTTGATTGTTTGTTCCAAATTCTATAAACACACTATCGTCTGCTGTAGGTACCCCGTCGTCCTCAAGTGTTAGACTAATGTTTTGCGAACTGTCTCCTGTGTCGGCAAAACTTACTTTATAAATTCTGCCCTTGACTGTAGGATCGGTGTCTGCCGCAAATATTACCCTCATACCTTCAGCAAGAGTTATCCCATCGATAATGTAACCAGTTTGTAACACTATGTCACTGAATGCATCCTTGGTGACTGTGTCGTACAAGGTTACAGATTTCTTCGCCACTGTGCCGTGATTGTACAACGCAAGTCCTGAATCAAATTCAATTATAGGTCTTTTGGCTCTAGCGTCCTCATCGAATGTTGCCGTGAAGCCTCCTATCCTAGCAGTCTCTTCTATGACAGACCTATGGAACCACCTGTTGTATCTAGACCAGGCATTCTGGTCTCTGGAATCTCTTTTAATTGTGATATAATCAAGTGTTTCTGGAATGTAGAACGCTTTTGCATATGGTCTTGAGTCGTACGCCACTGAGTCGTAAAGTATCGTTGACTCGGTTGCATATGAACCTGGTGTAATAAGGTCTTCCACATCTGTCAGTGTAATGGCATCTCCAACGCCCTCAACGTAGTATTCTTTGTTTTGATATGCAGTGGGAACCTTATCGTTAGTGAATTTTATTTTCATGCCATTGGAGAGATCCAATGTTCTTAGACTGTAATTTTTTGTTCCTATGATGTCATTTTCAGGATTAATTTGTACAGTGGTTGTTATATCTCTAATTTGTAGTAGGCCGTACATGGCATTGTGATTGCCACACTGATAATATAAAGTGTCAGGCGCTCCTGTCAGTGGTACCGTGAACGTGACCGTACCGTAATCGGCGCCGTTGTTTGTTACACCTGAACTGAATAGTGTTGACGTTGACCCGTCCTCTGCAACCTGGTTGTTGTAAGGTTCGGTCATTATGTAGAAAGGATGACCTTTTGCGTTTACATTAAATTTGTATGTGTTTCCCCTGTACAGGATAAGAGTTGGATTGTTTTCATTTTCCCTGTGAGTGAACTCGTATGCCGCTTGGGCATTGTTTTTTACTGAGTATTCCACTACCGAGGATGGCCCAACTGAATCTATCTCTATTGATCCTGGTCCATCAGGCATCCAGTAGTATTCTCTGTAATTGACCAGTTTGTCGTAGTCTATTGCAGGATTCCAACTGTAGACATTTTCTTTGTTTAACCTGTCATGGTTATCTACATTGCCTCCAAAAAACTTTATCTGGTTTATGTAGTCATCATAGGTACCTGTGAATTTAACCTGATCCTCAGGATTAATACTAGTCGTGTCTTTATCTGTGTAAGTTACTGCCGGCTCGAGCTGATACGCCATCCTGTCTCTGCTGGTTGCAGGAAGGTACCTGTCATTAACGTTTCTTGTGTAAGCATCCTGTCTGCCTATGAAACCGTCAAGCCTCTCCAGTGAACCTTTCTGTACTAAAGGATCTAATGTACTTGCGAGGAATCTCTGGTTGCTGTCGGTCCTGTAAAAGGCAGGAAGATGT
>PYIK01013278.1_pt1 | contig 16073 bp, 25 predicted proteins | sample 3578011 | NCBI WGS metagenome assembly PYIK01 (sample SAMN08408022, study PRJNA431606) | Marine metagenome isolate SA_KN192-05_S13_70m, whole genome shotgun... | biome: marine; feature: oceanic pelagic zone; material: water; isolation source: 70 m water sample, 0.2-0.8 um fraction ... | reverse complement strand
TCTTAGAGTTTCAGGTTTAATTGATATATTACCTTTGATTGAATCTAAGTAAATACCATACTGATTTGGATTAGTCATTACAGCAACGTCCTTAAAATTCTTTGCTGCTGATCTCACCATACTAGGACCACCAATATCAATGTTCTCTATTGCATCCTCAAGAGTTACATTAGGTTTAGCAACTGTCTCTTTAAATGGGTATAGATTTACTGCAACAATATCAATCAATTCAATACGATTTACCTTGCGATCTAATTCATGACTAGTATTACCACGTTGAGAAAGAATACCACCATGAATCTTTGGATGCAAAGTCTTTACTCTTCCATCAAGAATCTCTGGTGAACCAGTATAATCAGACACCCTCATTACTGATATACCTTCTGCATAAAGAGCAGCATGAGTTCCACCACTAGATATAATTTTATAACCAGCACTAACTAATCCCTTTGCAAAATCAACAATACCGTCTTTGTTTGAAACACTTAGTAATGCATAGCTCATACGTCACCCTCCTTTCTGTTTTCTGATTTATGAACATCAAACTCTCCACCAGGATATCTTGCTTTTAGTTTGTCTACATTCATCTCAATGATTTCTTCAGGAGAAACATCTAATGCTATACATGCTTGTATAAAATACCACATGATATCACCTAGTTCACGTTTCATATGAAATAGATTATCTTGAGTGACTGGTTTACCTTGAAAGACCATCTTCTTAATGATCTCAGTAAACTCACCTGACTCTGCAGTCAAACCTAGTGCAGCAGTTAATAGTCTATGTATAGGAATCCCACCAGGATCTTTTTGTAACTCAAAGCATCTAGAATTAAAAGAAATATAATCCTTTGATTCTTCAGATGTTACAGCATTCACAAAGTGTGCATACTTTTCAAAATCAATCATATTTTAATTTAGCAAATGTTTGTTTGGTGTTAAATTTCTTGACGATCTCTGGCACTTCTTCTTTGCCAGCATCAACTAAACCCTCTTGGGCATCTTGGATATCATACAGCCTCATCTTCGCTCTGTCAATACCTATGCAGAATCTTTTATTCATAGTAGGATCATTATATCTATTCTTTAACTGCTTGACCATTATTTGATTCATACCTTCCAATTCCTCAGTAGATATGAGAGCGAACATAAGGTCAGCAGTAGCAGGGAGTCCAAAGGATTCTGAAGTGTCAGTAAGGTCAACATCAGTAGACCCGAAACCAGCACGAGTAGTTTGAGTAGCACTAACAATCGGTACGTTAGCTTCGACAGCAAGTCCACGAAGCTCTTCTGCAATCGCTTTAACATAAGTGTAAGAGTTAACAATAGATCCTTTATACCTTTGAGAGGCACAAATATTTAAGTAGTCTACAAAGACTATATCAGGTTTAATACTTTTCTTCAATGCAAGTTCTTGTAGCAATGCTTTAAAGTGTCCTACATGAGCTGATGCTGTAGGATATTCTTTAATAATAAGTTTACCCTGTGTCTTCTTACTTAGGGTATTAATCTTATTATCAAACATTACTTTAGGCAACGTTGCAAGATCTTTTATATTAACATTTAAAAGGTTAGCATCAATTCTTTCTGCTATCTTTTCCTCTGCCATCTCAAGAGTGATGTACAATACATTCTTACCTTGAAGTAAAGCACTCGCAGCAACATGGCACATGAATAAAGACTTCCCAACACCAGTGCCAGCAAGAGCGATGTTAAGAGTTTTATTTGGGAGACCACCCTTTGTGATCTTGTTGAGGTACTCTAAGTCAAATGGGATCTTCTCTTCTTTCTTGTGGTAAAAATCATATCTTGTCTCTGCATCTAGAACATAATCATGACCAATATGACTATCAAAAGATACAGAAAGAGCATCAGAAAGTATCTGTGGTATTGCACCCTTCTCTTTCTTTGTATCTTGTCCGTCTGCTATCTTAATAGATTCCATGAGAGATAGATATATCGCTCTCTCTTGACACCAAGTCTCTGTTGTATTAACTAACCAATCAAGATCATGATCTTCATCAGTCAATTCATTAATACTATTTTGAATCTCTTTATAGTTTTCTTCAGTGAGATCATCTCTATTATCACATTCAATACTTAATGCAGTCTTAGATGGTAGTGAATCATACTGACTAACATAATCATGTATCTCATTGAATAGGATTGAACATCCTTTACTAGTAAAGTATTCATTTTTAATAAATGGAATTACCTTTCTGCAATACTGCTCATTAAAAACAAGATTGCTAAGAATTGTTTGCTCGATATTCATAGGTAATGAAGGTAACTTCCAATAATATATTTTGTCCCACTAGTTACAGGTTGACCAGCATGACGATACATCCATGTGGGTGGGAATATCAACACTCTACCAACTCTTGGCTCAACTGCATAGTCTAATTTAGGAAATGAAGTTAATCCACCAGAGTTGGGTCTATTCAAGTATAAGAAACATACCAAAAATCTTCTGGCAGAATTATAATCTTGAACATCTACATGATCTTTAAACTCATCAACAGCAGTGTTGTATTTCTTAATACGATACTCTTCAAAACAATACTTGCTAGGAAAATCTGGAGCACAATCTAATGATTGCATATACAATCCAACATAATCAATAAAGACCTGTTGAATATGTTCTTGTATGCCCCTCCACTTAGATTCTTTATCATTATATTGTTTTGATATATTCAACTGAGTAAAAGATGGTCTCTTTTCCCTATCAATATATTCATGATTTTCAAAATCTAAATCAAAAGTTTGAATTACTTTATTAGAAAAAGATTTATCAATTACATTATCATATATTTTAATGTAGTCCTTTAATTCAGTTGCCATATTTAAACTCCTTACCAGCACACTCATCTAATGCTTGCATTATCTCTGGTGTGAAATATGTATCTGGATCTGACAAGATTGCTTTACCATATACTTTCTTACCATTCATCTCATATCTACCAGCAACATTCTTCCACAGTCCATACTTCTCACCTAATTCTAATAGGCCATAGTATTTATCAAGACCTTTATCGTAGTATAGCCTCACTTCAACCTGACTATTTTCTTTTGTCAATCTAGCTTTAGCTGCTTTGCACTTAACAATATTTCCCACAACCTCCTTACCATCCTTTTCTTTCTTCTTTCCAAGATATATGATTGTTGATGCTGCGTATTTGAGTCCACTTCCACCTCCCATCTCCTTTGTAGGAATATAAGAACCAACTACATCATATGTATGATTGGTAACTATCATTGGGACATTTGCTTTACCTAACTTTAAGGTCAAGACTCTGAAGATTGACTTAACAATCTGTGCTCTTGTCATATCACGAGTCTCTTTTCCTGCTTCAGCATCCTCAACTTCCTTAGTTGTGGATAACATACCAAGAGAATCTAAAACAAACATTAAGGGTTTTCTCTGGTCAGCAGGTTGCTCTAAATATTTGTCTAATATTCTGATAGATTGAGTTCTAAACTCTTGCACCGTGGTAACAGGAACAATCATCATACGAGATGAATCGATGCCCCTATCCTCAATCATCTGCTTACCTATCGCAGATTCTGACTCGAAATATATGACACCAGCATCGGGATCAGACTCAAGGAAATGCTGCACGATGCCAAGACAAAAATAAGTCTTACCAGTACTTGACTCTCCAGCGAGAGCAGTGATTTTGTTTCCTGGGATGCCTCCATAGACTGACCCAGAAACAAGAGCATTAAAAATATAGCTGCCAGTGTTGATAAAGTTGCTTGTATCACCAGCTGCCACTCCATCACTGACCAGTGAAGCATATTCATTGTCAATCTCCTTAACGATGTTTTGTAAGAAACTCATGGTGTCTTCTTATATAATTTAGTAATGTAATTGGATCGCTTCATGGCTCTTTGAAACCATGTTGCTTCATCTTCATCAAAGAATTCTTTTTCTGCTGGATTTTCTCCAGCACTGAAAGCTTTCTGATACTCAACGATGTATGTGGTCATCCGAATAGGAACTCCAAACTAGCGATTTTTTCTGGCTTCCATCCAATCGTATCCATGATGACCTTAATAGGCTCCAAGAAACTCTTCTGGAATTGTAGGTCATAGTCGATGTATTTGTCAAGTCCTAACTCTGAAGGAAAGGTCTGAAAGAATGAAACAACATTCTCATTAATTTTATTAGGTGTCTTAAGATAAACAAATTTTATCTTCTCTCCATCTTGAATCAAAGGATACTTATGATTCAACTTATTCTTTTTAATATAAAAATTGTACAAAAGAGATCCACGCACATGTATTGGCGTGCCTTTTGTATATACAGTGGCTGGATGTGCCCACTTATTTAGATTGTTACAACCTCTAGGAAATGCAATGTCTTCAACAGGCAATTCATTAAAGTGATCTCTAAAATCTGCTATGAATTTCTGTGTCTCTTCTTCAGATTTATTCATGATAACTTCTAAAGTATCTTTAATCTTCTGACGACAAGCACCTGGTGTAGAAGACTTAACTGCTTCGATACCCATCATCTTTAACTTAGGTTTTTCAAACCTAACACCCTCAATGTCCCATGCATTTAAAATGTATCTCTTCTTGGCAGTCCATATACCTTTCTCGGCAATGGTCTCCCTCTTCATGAACATTTTTTGGTCGTACGCTGAAACGTAGTCGGCCAATTCTTGGTAAGCACTTTCAATATAAGGCTCAAGTTTAGTCTTACACACCTTATCAAGGAACGTGACAATGCTTTGAGCAGTTTTCTCTCTCCCCTTGTATACAGCTTCAACCATAGGACCGAGATGCAAATAAATGCTATCGGTATCACTAGCAACGACATAATCCTTCTCCTCAGTTTTAAGTATCGTATTCAGATACTGATTCATTTTGTTTTCAATCCAACGGATGCTAACCTGCCCACTGAGAGTAATCGCCTCAGCATTAGATAAGTTGTAATATCTAAAGTATTGATTTCCAATGGCACCATAAGCCGAATTGAGCTGGATCTTTCGAGCCATTTGGATGTTATTGAATTTACTAATATCTCTTTGTAGTTTGGCACTTGGCGAAACTTCATTATCCCCCTTCGCCTTGAGCATTTTCTTTTTATAAATCGTACGCTCTTCATAAATCTTCTGCATCATTTCTGGTAGGAAACCTTGGATGTCCTTACGGTATTGAGCACCGTTAGCACACACTGCAAACTCTCCTGAGAACTCAATCTCTTGGTTTAAAATCCGTTCAACGCTCGAGCTGGGATGTCTAGTCTCCCAGAGGGTTTCTGGTGAGATGTTGTACTGCATAATAAGATGAGGATACAGACTATTGAGATCAAAACTGACCACCCAATCATACTGTCCTGGAATCGGTTCCTTGACATAAGCACCTGCGTATTTTTCGTCTTTCTTAGATCCCTTTCGAGGAGGAACAACAATGTTGCGATCCTTTAGATAATTATATATCATCGTGTCCCACATTCGGACTTGAGAATATACATCTTCCAAATTAACCTTGGCATCATATGCCATAGTAACTGCCAACTCAACAAGTTTCATCTTGTCTTCCAGTCTGTCGATCAACTCAACGTCTTGGATGTTATACTCCATAAACTTCTGCCAATCATTTGTATAGAAGTCTTTGAAGTTTTCATACTCGCTGTGATCAATCTTACGTTGACCTAATTCGACATTCGCAATGTGATCCAACCTATAGGATTCTTGATTAGTATAGGTAAACTTTCTATACAAGTCAAGGTAATCTAAAATATTGACACCAGAAATATCATAAGCATAATTCTTACGTCCTTGTATAATCACCTCACGCTCATTAGCACGATTCCAAGGTGACAATGAATTCATCCACTTGTCACCAAGAACACGACTAACTCTTCTACAAATATAAGGTACGTCATACAGGTTTACATTCCATCCTGTAAGAATATCTGGTGTATTCTGTGCCCACCATTGAACAAAATGACTGAGCATTTCTTTTTCATTCCAAAAGAAATTTGTCTCAAGACCTTCTGGTGGATCAAACTCTCGTGTTGCCCAACAATAATATTTCTTAGTCACCATATCTTTAATGGTGATAGAAAGCATTTCTTCTGCTGCTGCTTCTACATCAGGGAATCCATTCTCACATTGAACCTCAATGTCCATTGCGAAAATCTTCATCTGCTTCATATCATAATCAACTTCACCAGGAAATTCCTTGGCGATATATTGATATACAAATCTTTCATATCCATAGACTTTAAATCCGTGGACATCCTCATACTGCTTGATGAATTCTCGTGCTTCCCTAGCACCTTCAAACTTTACTGATTTAACATTAACACCATCTAAAGTTTTATATTTCTCCTCCTTGTTTGAAGGGACAAACAGCGTAGGTGAAAAATGGGCACGAGTCTGGACTTGTTGTCCATTCTCATACCCACGATAAAGGATAGTATTACCTGCTAGTTGAATGTTCGTATAGAAACTACTCATCCTCCTTTTGATACTCTCCCAGAATTTCAGTTGATGGATCCACTATAGTCAAAACTGAGTCAGATGTCAAGAACAAATCTCGTTGCTTTGAATACTTAGGAAACGGTTCCAACTTACCATCTTCAATTTTCACACAACCTTCAATCAGAATAGAGGGTTCCTCATCCAGCTCCGTCACCTTCCCCATCAGGTAATCCATTCTGTTCTGTAGTAGCACTAGTTTCAGCATTTTGTTTTTCTCTTGCGATACGCAGTAAATTGTATTTTTCTAAAACCAAATCATTTGGTTCATAAGCACTAACGATTTCATCAAATCGTACAATGATCTTTGTGTCTTTTGACAACGGTGCATAAGGATGCAATACGAGTGTTGGGTTAGTTATCTTATTAACACCCACATCATCATTTCCACTATCATAATCCACAGTCAACTCTTCATCAAGATGAGCATAATAGGGATGCTCCAATTGATATCCTAAGATTTTCTTTTCACCCTCTTGGGTGATCTCTTGGATATCACAAATGACATCATCTCCGTTTCTTGTTCTTACGACTCTTATCATAGGATCTCCTTTCGATTTCAGTAATAGATTGTTTAATAATGTCCTTTAAGATTCTACTTTCAGGAACGTCTTTTTGTTCTGCAATAGGTCTTACGTGTTTCATCAAGTCCTCAGTATAAGCTGAAGGTATCTCAACTGTCAAGAGGTCTGCTTCACCGCCATAATTATTTGGTTTTAAATTCAAGTAAAGATTCATAGATGTCTCCAAATAAAAAGAGACCCATCGGGTCTCTTCTGTTGTGTATTATATAGGTCAATAATCATCGTCACTGTATCCTGAATTTGATTCTATCCACTCAGCATTATTCTTACAATAAGAATCTGCATCTATTTGCATACGCCAATGAGTAGCAGTATGAAGACCTTGAATCATAGAAGTCGTAAACAATAACATAACAGGAACTGCCCACAAGGGGTGCATCATTATCTCACCTGGTTTCATGAGAGATAATCCGTCCTAGCATGTTTCTCAGGAACAACTTTTCCTAACTCCACGGTGAGGAGTCCATCTTCAAATACGACCTGTCGAACTTCGCAATCTTCGCTGAGTGTCCAAGTGCGTTTGAATGAACGTTGTGCCAAGCCCCTGTGCTGATACTCTCCATCTGCTTCCTTTTCTTCTTTGATGCCTTCGACATGTAGTTTTCCAAACTCCGTATAGACTTTGACTTCATCTTTCTTAAACCCTGCCAAGGCGATTTCGAGTTTCGATTCATGATTATTTAATTGTATCAAATTATATGGTGGGTAGTTAGATGGTGTTTGGATTTTAAAAAAATCATCAAAGTAATTATCAAGTCCGATACTATTCTTTGTGATCTTTTCCATTAATGCTGGAATGTCCGATGCAGCATACCTTTGCAATGCTGAATGAGTATTCAATGTCATGAGAGCCTCCTTTAATAAGCTAGGTGTAGTGTGTGTCCCTTTATGGCGACACTATTATTTAACCATAATCTTAAGGTTTTCGGAAGTGTGACCTACCGCACATATAAGTTGTGTTATTTCTACCTATATAGTAGAGGTACAGTGTCAGAATATGAAAAGATTTTTACCTGTTATTATGCTATTGATGAGTGGTATAGCTATAGGTGAAGCTAGAGCAGACATCACATCTAGATTTGCTTCGAGTGTTCAACTCAGTGTTGGAGGTGCTCATACTTCTACTAACAGAATCGGATCATCATTCGCAGTCAGTGGTAGTGGTGTAGATACATCTATTACACCGTCTGGTGGTAGTGCTGCTGCCGATCAAGTATCATCTGGTGTTATAACTTCAGGTGTTTATACGCCTGGTGTAGTTGTAGCAGAACAGAAAACAGCAGGATCAGCTTTCAGCTTTGCTCAAAGCTATACTCAAGGCGATGCTGTTGCTACTAGTGCTCCGACTGTTGGTGCAGTTAATAACTTTGGTGATATGTCTTCCACTGCTGGTGGAACCGTTGGAAACTTAGCTGGTACAGTAAGTAGTGCTCATGCATTCAGTAACGTAGCAGCAGGTGGAGCTAATACTTCAGCTACTTCTCAGTTTGTAACCGAGCTTACAATACGATAGGTGATTAAGGATGAATAAGTTTATCCTACTATTTTTATTACTGTTACCGTCTAAAACTCTCGCAGTCCCTGTGGTACCAAATTTCCAGCAGGGAAGTATGACTAGCCATACGGAGACTGAGAGTACGGTAACAGAAACCATAAATTCAGTTGATTATAGAACAGGATGGGAATACTCAGTGACAGGTGTAGGGATCTCCAACGATGGAGCGGCTTTGAATCCCAACGTCAACACCTCAACAGTGACAATAGAGCCAAGCGTAGGGTCAGGAGAGGGAGCCATCACAGGAAGCGTAACATCTTCCTTCGATACATTGAATCTCTCCAATCAAAGCACCTACACAATGACAACTCCAGGAGCAGCATTTCAATTCACCCAGAGTTATCAAGGACCAGGGCTTACAAATCAAACTCTTATACAAAGAGTAACAGAAATTCAATCAGTCACCGACACAACAAGCGTGTTTACGCAGTAGTTGCAGCACTTCTCGGTCTTAATTCTTTACTACCAATGAAAGCCTTGGCACAAGGTGTTGGTGGTGTAAGTGCTACAGCGAACCCTATCGCTAATAGTTCTGGCTCAGTGACGAACCAGGCAATACAAGTTTTACAAGGTCCATACGTGACTAATACCTACGGTGGTGGGGTATCATGTCAGGGTACGACTCTTAATATGACACCATATATCCAATTTGCTGACAGCAGAAAGGATCCTTGGGAAGATTTTTATAATGAACCACAATATAATACTACTGACGTAAGTGGTAAGATGACTCCTACCTATACCACTGTCAAGAACTATCCTTGGGAAGAGTGGTATGATGACAGAACATACACAGATGATAATGGTGATGAAGTAAGATGGTTCCCAGATGGATCGGATATCACAATCATTCAAGATGTAGATGGTGCTAATGGTGTGCCAGATCTAATTGATGGTGGTGGAGATATGACACCTAGTTGGTATAAACCAGTAAGGACTGATATGAAAGCTAATCAGAGTTTCAACTTAGGACTCTCTGCTACTCTATCAATACCACTCAATAGAGGTATGCAAAAGAGATGTAGATTAGCAGCAGAAGCACAAGTAGCAGCAGTCAATCAATCTACTGCCAACAAAAGATTAGACTTCGAGATCGCAAGACTTAAAAATTGTGGTGAGCTCCTCAAGGCTGGTATCATGTTCCACCCAGACTCACCTTATGCATCTATATGTGCTGACGTTGTAGTAACAAATCCAGGTGGTACTATCAAACCACACACTCATGACTTCCCTACACCAGAATTTACTGACCCTTCAAAGTCCGAGCAGCCTTCACAGCTTGATTCTTCTCTTTCTGAGCAAGAAGTCGCTCCCTCTTCGACAGAATCTTCTCCTTCTGACCAAGCATCTTCTTCACCTTCGCAATCGTCTTCTTTATCACTGGTTTCACAACCTTCAGAATCAAATCCGCTAGGGGTTTTGCAAGTAGGGCACTCGTGGTTGCAACAGTAGCAATTGTTGCTGTAGTTGCTATTGTAGGAATACTAGGTAAATATTGCTCCACCATTGGGACAGGTTCCCAGATGGTTTCACATCTTAATCCATCAACTGTCAATTTATATTCTTTAACTTTCTCTGTACCTGCAGTATTCAGGTCTCCAATGCGTCTAGCATTAAGAGGAGGACATTCTACTTCACCAGCAGTCTCACCGTCTGTAGGGGGTGGTGGAGGTGGTGCTGGTGATTCTATAGGTTCCGTATCATCATTTGTATCAACACCTTCATCACCATCTTCTGGTTCTGTATTAATTGTCTGCCAATATAATTCTCTATAATCATAATCAGGTGGTTGGTAGTAAGGCATACCACCATCACATAAAGTTACGTTTTGCTTAGGATCATCGTTAACTAGATTCTTATTTTTAGATGGATCCTTCTTAGCATTTTCTTTGTGTACTGTTACACAACCAGGCACATCAACTATAGGTGTACCAGCAAGCACAGTAACTGGGACATCTATTGGTATTGCCTGTGGTGGATTCATCAACCACGTACGTGTCTCATTAACATTAACATTCCTAATATCAGATATAAAAACATTCTGAGTAACTACAGCAGGTATACCAATACCTTGTATTGGTATTAAGGGTATCCCCGAAGCATTTATTCCAATATTAGGTATAGGATCCATGATCTAGTACATGCTCAATTCTTGCTTCATCATCCCACTCATCGTCTTCCATATCCATCTGGGTTACGATACCAACGATGGCTAAGATAGCAGCAAGGACAGCACCAGCACCCCAGACTTGTTTCTCAATGGATCTTAATCGTTGGTTGAGTTCTTCTTTATCTTTGTTATTAAAATCTTCTAAACCTTTTTGAAGATCATCAACCTTAGTTTCTAAGATTGCCATACGGCTATCTTGTGCTGCTTGCTTCTCATAGTAAGAAGATAATTGTGTGTTGTCTATCATGATACTTTGTTTGAAGAAATTGCTTCAGTTGAATTAGGATTATCTTTCAAAAATTCCGTATATCTAAATCCAGATCCTTCAGGGTAAATATATTTTCCATCCTCATCAAAGTTAGGACCAGTCTTCTTTGTTTTATATACAGGAAATGGTCTCTTACCATCCCTCATCTCTTGTCCCTTCCTCCTTCTCATTACATTACCAGATTCACCTGGAGGATCAGGCATAGAAGTACCAAGCATTTCCTTGATCATTTCCTCTGTGTAACCATTAGGTACGCTCATTTTATTTCTTGTCTATAGTTTAAAGGTGGTGCATCCTTCTTACCAGATACTCCACCAGTCTTGGGTGGGAATGCATCCTTGAGTTGAAGATACAACTCTTCAGCAACCACCTGTCTTATTTGTTCTATTTGCTCAGACTGTCTTCGCTCTGGACCACCAGTGTTCTGATCGATGACATGATTGCCACCAACAAAAGCACCAGTACCTAGCACGGTCACTGCCGTGCCAGTAGAAGCAATCTTTTGCAAATCCATTAGAATCCGCCAGGAACAGGAAGACCTAAACTAGCTTGAGGTGCAGCAGAAGGTGGAGTTGTACCTACATCTCCTGTAAGAGCACCACCAGCAAGACCACCTAAAGCAGCACCACCAATGGATTCTATTGCATCCTTCTTGATGTCTTCAATAATGGCATCTTTGTTTACATAGACGTATGTTCCTACACCTATGATACCAGCGAGTGTTACTCCTGATGCTACACTTATTGCATTAGCAATAGCATTAAAATTAAATTTCATGACTCTATAATTTGTAAGGTTTGTCGTCAGTATCGGATACACCAACTATTTTAAGAGGTGCTTGCTCAATACGAATAGTTTGAGTCGGTCCAGACTTTGCTATGATCGCCTCAATATCTTTAGCAGTAACAGGAGGAGCACCGTTGCCGTTGCCGTTGCCGTTACCATTCATCTTCATAGTACCATCACCCTTCTTAGAAGCCGTCTGGATCCCGAAGCTAGCTAAAACCCCAGTGAACACCGAAGCTATAAATGTTGGATCAATTTTTTGCTGTGGTATACCTGGTATAGAAACGTAGTTCAAAGTCAATATCCCACCGCTCCAGGCAAGGACAGTAATTCTGACAGCTGTGGAGATGATGGCGGCTTGTTCCTCGGCATCTGGTAGAATAGCATCCTTTAGTTTACCTAACGGACCTTTCTTCTTCTCCTCCTCTTCTTCTTTCACTTCTGTTACTTCTTCTTCAGCCATATACCTATTGCAACTGTTCTATATATAATCCTTAACCTTCATTTGTAGGTTGCTTCTTCTTACCAATATTGTACTTAGACTCAAGAGTCCAGTCACCCTTATCCTTATACGAAATAACTTTTATCTGACTTAAAGGTGCAGCATCAGAGATTCTATCAACATCAGATATCTCAACTAATCCCCAATCACTGAGTAGTTGTATAATTCTATTCCTACGTTGCACATCATTTAAAGAAAGATTTGCTCTCTTACCATCTAAAGCAAATAGTTCTTTAAAATGTACTATGTAATACGATCCTTTCTTATGAAGTATATGACAAGATTGAAATAATTTCCTTTCCTTCTTAGAAGCAACTCCAATTCTAGTTAATGTCTCACGGACTTTTAGAAAATCATCAGGTTCCTTTAAAGTCACCTGCACCATATCTTCCTTAGACCAACTAAGTTCTTCGCTCATTTCTTTCCTCCCCTATTCAGTTTGTTTGTAATAAAAGTAATTTGATCAGGAGTCAGAATGCTAAGAGCCTGTCTTGCTTTTTCATTACTATAGCCATAGTATTGTTTGACAACTTCCAAGTCATTCATCTTCTGTTTTTTGCCCCAAGGTGAAAACCTTTTACGAGACCTCACTATATGTATATAAAAATCATACTGAAGTTGCTTATCTAATGCTGAATACTGATTCATCTCATTGGCATACATGATAGTATCCATATGGTGAGACATACATTTATTAATTACATAAGGGGAGTAATTCTTTTCCCAACCAGGATCATCTCCCATGAGATATTCCTTACTATAGTTGAGACTATTCAAATAATCCTTAAGAGGATATCGATCATCATATGCCATAGTTGGTTAATACCAATTCTTTTCTTCCTTGCTGATCCTTCATATAATCACCAACTGATCTCATAGTATATGTGTGATCATACTCATGTGCATTCCATTCCTTAAAACGACTCTTGACTAACTGAGAAGCATTATAAGATATCATTTGATGACTAGTAAATCCATCACATTCTTGAGCAAATGCATCGTGATCAAAATACTTATGCATCTCACCCTTCTTACCATATAAATTTGTTCCTATCTCATAAGGTGGATCTAAGTATATAAATGAATCTTTCTCATCACTCAACATCCTTTCATAAGTTAGATTAGTTATAGTCCAATCTTCTATTAACTCTTGATAGCCAGGTAACTTATCGATTCCTCTAATTGAAAAGTTGGACTGTGATGCTTGGGCACTGAATGACGAGGACTCAGTAAGACCACTAAAGCTGCACTTATTGATAACGTAAAAATAGACAGCACGATCTCTGGGCGTAGCCTCCTTGTCAAGATTTTCTTTGCATTCCAGAAAAAGGTATCTGGCTCTATCTGTGGAATCGTGTCTCTCTTTGAGGGCACGTAAGTCTTTCGCAATTTCATCTCCATCATCTTGTAATTGTTGCCAGAAGTTAACTAGCGGTTCATAAAGATCATTAACCCATATTTCTAAATGAGGAAAGGTCTTTGTCATATACAAAGCAACAGATCCACCTCCAAGAAAAGGTTCACGATACTCTTTATACTTACCCATGTCTGGTAAGAACTGTGCCATCTTTGTAATAGCACGTGACTTACCTCCAGGATATCGAAGAGGTGTTTTCAAAGATTTCATAATGTAAAGTCGTTGATTGCCATTGGTAAAATACCATACTCAGAACGTTGAATACGTTTGGTTAAAGTTTTTACCGTATCATCTTTTTCAATAGGGACTTTTCCCTGCAGCAGTATTCTACCAGAATCTAACTCTTCTGTCACTATATGGACAGTACATCCTGTAACATCATCTCCACTTTTTAATGCTTGCTCTACAGCATCGATGCCTTTATACTTAGGAAGTAATGATGGATGCACATTAATTATAGGACAATGAAATGCAGATGGATTTTTTAGTATTCTCATATAACCAGCAAGAACAATAAGATCTACATCCCATGCTCTAAACATTTCTACCATTTTATCTTCATCTTTATGTGGTATTCTTACATGAGGGATTCCCCATTTTGCTGCTCTTGCAACAGCACCACACTTCTTTGTGTTATGTATCATCAACACAACTTCATGTTTATTACATAATGGATGGGTAACTATGTTCTCGAAGTTGGTTCCGTTGCCAGAACACATAACACCTATTCTCATAGAATTAACTTTCCTGTATTTGGAGTAACAATTGATGGTTTGTTAAACATTGTATTATACTGTGTTACTAGACTTGGCACAGCTTCTGTAATATACATTACATTTCTTTTGTTGATTTCAAGTTCATGAATATCAGGATCTTGCAATGGAGCCCAAGGAGCAAATCCTATTTGAGTGCCATCTTCACCTGCTGGCATAGCAATGATTGCATCTGCAATTACAATACTATCCTCCTTCTCTTCATTCAACTCACAGATAACATTTTCACCACTAGTGAAACGTATGTTTTTTACAGTCATTTTAATCTTTAGAAATAAATTGTTTAGTCTCTGGAAACCAGAGAATGTCTAGGTCACTATTATAGAATGTTTTCTCTGCATCCGCAAGTGTTTCAACCAACGGTTTACCAGCTAAATTAAAACTAGTGTTTAATAAAACTCCATAACCTATACGACTACTTATACTACGAAGCAAACGATATAAATGATGCTTATAATCTATAGTTTGAATCCGACACGTTTGATCAATATGAGTTATACCATAAAGAAATGGATCTCTAACAGTAACACTTCTTGTCATATATTTACAATTGTTTTCATTAACTTCATGCATACCCATATTGAATAAGTATGGTGCTTCATAATCTAAAACCATTGCTGCAAAAGGTCTATACCATTCTCTCTTCTTAATCTTATTAACAATCTCCTTAGCATCAGGATTGTAAGGATTGAACAAAATAGATCTATTACCTAATGCTCTTGGACCTGCTTCTGCTTGTTTATGAAACACTGCAACTGATTTATTATTGCATATACTATCTACAATAAAATCTAACTCACATGTTTTATATTCTTTAGGTATAGGATATTCCTTACCATGAAACATGGTATCTTTAAAATCAAATGGATCTTCAGATTTAGTTAATTCATGATGTAAATATAAAGCAGCACCTATAGAATTGCCTGTATCATCAGCAAGTGGTTCAAAGAAAAAATTATACCAAGGAAATCTTTCTGTCAAATATTGATTAGCAACTACATTCAATCCATACCCACCAGTAATACAAACGTTTTTTATATTCAAATGATCAAACTTTTCAATAATATCACCAACAGCTTGCTGAGTTTCTGATTGAACTTGATAAGCATAATCTGCATATATGTGATAATTATCTTCATTCAAATCACTTGTTGTTCTTGAGTGCAGTTCTTTATTAACTACAGTATGATGTTTACCTGGAATACTACCCCACATATAATCTTTATGCACTGTAGTAAATTTTTCTTTTATAGGAATGCCATCTTCAAATAAAGATGGAGCAAGTTTATTTCTACCATATGATGCCAACCCCATAGTCTTACCACTCTCTAATGGATGCTGATCTATTAAAGCAGTTGCTGATTCATAAACCGCAGTGATATTATACTTCTCATCAACTCCTCCTTGTGGCATCTGCCAAAATTTTTTTGCATTATCTATTCGTCTTGCTACGAAAACTTTATTTTCATTATTTAGCAAAATTATTCCCACCCCAGTTCTTAAGGGTAGTTCACTAAAGTTCTTA
>PYIK01187076.1_pt1 | contig 16197 bp, 12 predicted proteins | sample 3578011 | NCBI WGS metagenome assembly PYIK01 (sample SAMN08408022, study PRJNA431606) | Marine metagenome isolate SA_KN192-05_S13_70m, whole genome shotgun... | biome: marine; feature: oceanic pelagic zone; material: water; isolation source: 70 m water sample, 0.2-0.8 um fraction ... | reverse complement strand
TTCACCAACAAGTTTTGTTACTGAGTTGTTAACATCATCTCTTAAAGTGATTGTGATTGGATCCCAAGTGTGTTTACCTGCAACGTAAACTTTTGAGTTGTACACATCTAGTGTTACGTTATCAAAAGTCAAGTTAGGTCTTGTGATGTCTATCACTTGTTTTGTTAGTTCTGATCTTGGTGTCGATACTCCAAAATTCTCCAGGATCGCTCTAAAACGATATTGTAGTTTTGGCATCAATAAGCCTTGTGATGCTGAACTCTGATCGTTACTTAAAGGTACTGTGAATTTTGATAAAGTTGATATTGCCATTTGTTTCTCCTATCTATTTATTCCAAAATTAGTTCCCTAAATTTGCAATCTCTCCTGTGTTTTTTATTCTCAACGGTATGTATATAAATTCAACCGATTTCACTGGTTCGATCGCAATATCTACATAAAGTTCATTTCTATCAATCCTTGTAGGTGTGTTGTTTGTGTCATCACACACAACTAGGAAGTCAAACAATCCTCTTTGACCAACAAGTTCTAGCAAGAATGATTCAATTGCTTGTTTGATCTCATTTCTTGTTAATTCATCATTTGGTTCAAATATGAAAGGTTTAGCAATAGCATCTAATTGGTTTCTTAGATACACTGCTAATCTCGATACGTTTATTCTGTCTAGTGCCGAACTTGCCGTTGTCTTTGTTAAGTTACCAAAGTTGACAATTCCTGCTCCTGAGAAGAACGTAATTGGGTTAATTTTAACTTCATGCATTGAATCTCTCACTGACTCCGTCACAGATATTGTTTCAAATTCACCAGTTGATGCGTCTATGTAACCAACAGACGAAGCATTGTCAACAACACCTCTTCTAGTTCCTGCTGGGGCGAACCATGGGAAAGCAACGTTGTCGTTGTTTGCAAGTGTTCTCAACATCATGTGTGATGGTGGTACAACAATAGTTTTACCTCCATTGTCTGTAGTCTGTCCTGATGGATAAAACACGCCTAGGTAATCGCTTGAACTCAATAAACCATCCTCACCAGTTTCTGTTGCACCTGCTGAGTTGTTAGCCCAATTTTGTATTGAAGTTGAAGTTCCTTCTAGTCTGAATGGAGTGTCTCCTACTACAAACGCTGTGCTGTTTCTGTCTGTGTTTAGGTTAATCATGTTTGGAATCAACTCTGGATAACCAGGTGTAGCAATAACATTGTAACCTCTTTGGTCTTCTCTTATTGCTTGGTTAGTGTCGATCTCAGATTTTAGTTGTTCAACAATTACTTTTCTTTGTGCTTTTCTACCAAAAGTTCCAGAACCGTCTGCATTGTTGCTTGACTTAGTCACCCATCTGTCTGGATAGTATCCTGAAACAGATTCATTACTCATTCTTGGGTTACCTAAACCGCTTGATCCACTTCCTGGATATTTCGCAGTTGTTATGTAACTGTTTTTGTATTCTTTGACATTGTAACCACTTCTTCTCGTGTTCCATAACATTATACCTTGTGGGAATAAACTTGGATCTGGAGCATCAGGATCTAAGTGTCCGTTTGTCAATAAGTCTTTGATTGAAGATGGTGTGCCTGCGCCTTCGTCGCCGTCAGCCTGTGCCTCAGTTGTTGTCTGCCATCTTGCGTCTGCAAATACAATACCGTCTTCTGTTGTTTGGTCTGTCTTGTCAACAAGTTCCCAAGCCGCACCCGACGTTGTAACTGCAACTTGGTTCGCTGTGTTTGTAGAACTCAAAGTTGCCGCTGTGTTGTATTTGTAAAGTTTTGGATAGTTTTCTAAGTCTGAAGTATCAATCCATAAGTCGTTAGTCACAAGTGGTGTACCATCTGATTGTGTAGACGGTGCTGTTGCAGAATGCTGTGGACCATTTGGATCTGTTGTTGAGTAAGCAGTTGCATAACCAACAAAAGTTGTACCGTTGTGTGCCATGATGTCTGCTTCGTCAATGCTAGTGCTGTACCATAATGTTCCATCATCTGGCTCATTAGTTGGTTCGCTTGTTGACGCTGTGTAACTTAGACGCTTCCAGTTTGAAGCGATAACTTCATTACCTACTGTTGAGTCTTCTGAGTCACCTGTTGGTGCAACATACAAGTTATCAACTAGTGTAGTGCTGTTTGCAGTGAAACCACCGTATGCATGAGCGGCCGCTGTGCCAAAACCTGCATCGTCAAGTGGAGTACCTGATGTGTTGTTCATTCTGAACTCGCCACCTAATTTGTGTGTAATCTTGATGGCACCTTTGTGTTCACCTGAACTTATTACTTCTGCAACCAAGTTTGTGAATCCAGCAGTTGTGAAAGCCGTTACAAAATCGTCTGCATCACCTAAAGTAGAACCATCTCCAGAGATCATAGTCACCGTTTTAGCAGTGTCTAGTGCTTCTTGATTTTTCAGTGATTCTCTTACAGTGAAAGTTTCGTTTGCTGTGAAACTTGGGAACGTAGTTTTTGAACTTATTACTGTTGTTCCACCTTCGTATCTAAACAATTGGAAATCACCCACGTTTGGTGTAGTGTCCGATTGTCCGTCAACCGATTGTTCAGTTATGTTAAATTGTGTGTAAAGTGCTCCTGTGCTTAAACCAGAACCACCGTTAGCAGGATCTAATTTGAATAATGCCTGATGGTGTGTTGCATGTAGTGGTGCACTCACGCTTGAGAAACTTCCACTTGATGAACTGTAAAGTTTTGCACTTATGTTAGCACCTGAGTTTGCTGACGTTGTTTTGAACCAAACTGAACCATTTGGTCTGTCCTCGTCTGCTGTTTTCCAAGTAGGCCTTGATGTGTGTGCCGCTTGTAAAAATTTAGGTCCATTGTTTGTGCCTGCTGTTATGCCAAGTTCTGCAAGTAATCCACTGCCTTCTTCAAATCTAATTGTGTTGAAGCCTGCTGAAGAATCACCAAAAGCCAAACCATTGTGGAATATTTCTAAGTTTCCAGTTGTACTGTTTACACTTGAAGTAACACCAGCAATGTTGGCATTGTTGATAGCAGTGTTTACATCTGAAAGTGCTGTACCGCCTGTCTGTACTTGTATACCATTAATCTGCATTGTTGCAGAGCCAGTAACTGTAGTACCTGATGCAACTGACTTAACAGGTAAAGTTAAGTGCCATGCACTTGAACCTACATGTACCCATGCATTTCCAGAAGATTTTTTGTATATCTTGTTGCTAACATGAGTTGTGTTGATTGCATAATCACCTTGTGATCCTACTGAAGTTTTTGGAACTCCAGTTGAACTGTTTGCTACCAAGTCTGTAACTGATGTTATAAGGATTGGCGTTTTTGCTGTAAATTTTTGATCAGTTTGTGACCACTCAAATATACCATAACTGCTTGATGCAAGGTCAAACCAGTATGTGCCATCTGTAGGTCTTGCCGTTGGTGCATTTGCACTTCCGACCAATTCTGCTGTGTCTAAGTTTGCTCTTAGTACAAACGCTCTGTTGGCAATTCCCAAAAATGAGTATGCCGCCTGTAAACCATATTCGTTCAATTCATAACCGTTCAATGAATTTCCTGAAGCGTCTGTGTAAAATTTCGGATCACCGAAAGTTTCTGTTAATTCTCTTTGTGAAGAAATCAAGTAAGCAGTGTTGGCGTTTGCAGTTGTAGTTCCTGTTGCTGTGCCAGATCCTGCGCCGTTTGATTTATCCTGTGATGATGCTACTATGAAAAGAGGTGTAGTACCCGCATCTGATGGTACGTAAAAACTTTCGTTTATTACTGAAACCTCTACTCCTGGTGATGTTAATGCCATTTTTCGTATTCTCCTTGCAAGTTACGTATATACTAGAGTTATTTATTCAATCATACGGTTTTTACGACAAAATTTACCATTTTCGAGGTACCTATATAGGCGACGTAAATACACGCATGTACTACAATGATAGACCATTGTGCAAGGTTTGTAAGTCTAAGCCTAGGGCATATGCCTATAGGCGAGGAGATAAGGTATATTGGCGTAGCCAATGTGACACTTGCATAAGGAAGAAAGCAGGAAAACGTGTTGGTGGTGTGACTGCTTTACAGCGTTCGGGATACAAAAAACGTAAGAAGTGTGAATTGTGTGGATTTAGAGCTCAGCAAACAAGTCAATTGGATGTACTTTTTATTGATGGGAATCTCAGGAATGTAGTACCTACAAATTTAAAAACTGTTTGCGCCAATTGCCAACGGTTGGGAAGTGTCCGTAGACTCGGTTGGAGAGCCGGAGATCTTGTTGCTGACGAGTAATTTGTTTATATTATCAAACAGTTCCTGTTTTGAACCATCATTCTTTATAACATAATCAAACTCTTCTTTTGCCCACGCATATTCAGAAGAATGTATGTCCGTTGGTTCAATGTTGCCTTCTATGTAGTTTGTAAACCATTCAGGATCCGGACCTCTTTTTACTAGAATTATTCTTCCACCATGCTCCCTGATACGCTTGACTTCGTTAGGAAATCTAGTATCTGAAATTACTGTGTTTTGTCCTTTGTACCTGCCTATGCAACTGTCCACCCATATTGCGTCATACATATGTCCACGCATGACTTCAGTACCAAAATATTGTAGCACCCATCTCGGTGTCACAGGCTTGCCAAATTTTTCACTCCAAAATTTATCTGGTTGTTCTCTCCAGTGCCTGCTTGAGTCGGTGCTACCTTCTAGCATTTCTCTATCCCAATTGAACATGGCCGCAACAGCGTCCTTGAGGCTCTTGGCAAAACTATCTCTTTTGTATCCGTAGTGCTCTACGAGATGTTCAGCGACGGTGTCTTTACCAGAACCTATTAATCCTACAATACCTATAAGCATAGATATATTATACTATTTTTTTAGTCTTTTTTCAATCTCTTTAATTACACTTTTGACAGATTTCAATATGGAAAGTCTTAGATCTTTCTTTTGTTTTTTAAGTGCAACAATACTCATGTTTTCCAGTTCTTCGACTAATGCTTCGAGCTCGTCTAAGGTTAGGTCAGAATAATTTTTATAATTGGAGTCTTTCATGATGTTGGTATTTAAATGTAATCTTGGCGAAATTAACCAATAACAAAACTGTGCGGTGTGCCACCTTCTGAATAATTACCAATTTCTAATTCAAGCCTGTCCATTTCGGCCTGGCCTTCGTTTTTCAAAGCATCACCGTTCAGTGTTGTTCCACCTTGTGGTCCTGCTATCGTATTGAACTTACCTCTTGCTTCACCAAGCATAACTTTCGACACTGCAAGAGTGTAATCTCTGATCCACGGTTTCGAATATATGTCTTTGAACAACGTGATGTCTGGTCTGAAGTTGTCCGTGTGCATAAGGACTGTTTCTTCGTCTGCTCTTGGCCTTTGGGTAATTGTTAATTTTTTAGTTGCCACATCAAAATGGAATTGTATAAAACTGCCGAACAACTTACCTACTAATTCTTGATAAGATGCAAAAGCATAGTAGGTTGCTAATCCGCCTGTTGCTCCTGCTCTTAGCAAGTATGTGTTTGTGTATGCTAAGTTGAAAGGTTCAAATAGTGTTCCACCTTCACCGCCCTCAGTTCTTGATCCAACTGTTCTTCTGTGTAAACTTCTAACATTTATTACTTCGTCTGGTAAGATGTATGTGTTTTGATTTTTCTTAAGTTCTAAAAAAGCATAAGATTCTTCCACAGCATTTGAAGATCGCTGTCTGAATTTGTTTACTGCTCTTTCTAGGGCCGTTTGGTAGTGTTTTGGGTCTAATTCTACGTCAATCATTCCCTCACCGAGATTGTTCTTGACGTAATCAAATATTTCTTGTTGGCCTGTTTGTAGTTCTGACATACTCATATTTATAGCCTTTGCCTATGCAATAAATATGTGTGATATGCCAAGATTATCCATTTTTAAGCCTGAAAAGGGCAACGACTACAAATTCTTCGATCGTAACATCAAAGAGATGTTCACGGTGGGCGGAACAGACCTACACTTCCACAAATATCTAGGTCCTTATGATCAGGGAGACACTAACAAGGATGGTGCCGCATCACCCACACTCCCACAGTATTCTGGAGATAGTTTAAATGAGAGAACTATACAAGATCTTTTATTCTTAGAAAACAGAGATAGAAAATATGCTGACGACATTTATATAGTGCGAGGTATCTACAACGTACAAGACGCAGATTTTAACCTTTCGCAATTTGGTATGTTTTTACAGAACGACACACTGTTTTTAACTGTGCATTTGAACGACATTGTTGAGAGGATTGGACGTAAACCAATGTCAGGAGATGTCGTGGAGTTTCCGCATTTAAAAGAAGATTATTCACTAGACGAAAGTGTTCCAATAGCACTAAAAAGATATTATGTTATAGAGGATGTAAACAGAGCGGCAGAAGGATTTTCGCAGACATGGTGGCCGCACTTGTTACGTCTCAAGTTGAAAACATTAGTAGATAGCCAAGAGTTCAGAGACATTATCGGAGATGCCACAACTGAAGGATCTGTTGCAAATTATATGTCAACTTATAACAGAGAAAAAACAATCAATGATCAAGTGGTTGCTCAAGCAGAACAAGATGCTCCTAAGTCTGGTTTTAACTATAAACAATATTATGTTGCACCAATAGACGAAAGAGGAAACATCAGGACAGAAAATATTAACACAGAAGAACAAAGAGCTAGTAGTGATAACACTGTAAATGCAACTATAGATACACCTGCAAGTTCACATTATGGATTCTATTTAGATGGTGATGGCGTTGCACCAAACGGCAATCCCGCAGGTTTTGGTATATCTTTCCCAACTTCTGGAATAGATAAAGGAGATTATTTCTTAAGGACGGACTTCTTGCCAAACAGGTTATTTCGTTATGATGGTAACAGATGGGTGAAGGTTGAAGACTCTGTAAGGATAACTACAACGAACAATGATACTAGAGCAACATACAAAACATCATTTGTTAACAATACTTCAGAGGCAACAATTAACGGACTTACTACAAAACAAAGACAGTCATTATCCGATGCACTAAAACCAAAGGCTGACAATTAATGTTACATTTTTACGAGGGACAGGTAAGGAAATTTTTAACTCAGTTCATTAGAATATTGAGTAATTTTTCTGTGGAAACAGGAAGAGGCAAAGATGACTCAATAAGTTTAAGAGCAGTTCCTGTGGTGTATGGAGATCCTACAAGGCAGGTTGCAAACATTATAAGAAATAATAGCGAGAACGCACTGAATTATGCACCTAAAATTGCCTGCTATGTGAGAGAATTAAATTATGATAGGGATAGAATGCAAAATCCATATCATATTGAAAAACAACATTTAAGAGAACGAGATGTAGACTCCGACGGAAATTACACCAACCAATTGGGTGCTGGATATACTGTTGAAAAGGTAATGCCATCTCCTTTCAGATTAGAGGTCACAGCAGATATTTTTTCATCGAACACTGATCAAAAATTACAAATATTAGAACAAATTTTATATTTGTTTAACCCTGATTTTGAAATACAGAAAACGGACAATTATATAGATTGGACTAGTTTGAGTTACGTAGAATTGACAGGCATCACTTTCAGTAGTAGGACGATTCCAGTTGGAGCAGAATCAGAAATTGACGTGGCCACAATGAATTTCAGTATGCCCATTTGGTTGTCTCCACCTGTTAAAGTAAAGAAATTGGGAGTTGTACAAAAAATTATCATGAGTATATACGACGACGACGGCGGCATCACTAAAGGCTTGATAGATGGAGAACTGACTTCTAGAAGTTACATCACACCAAATAATTTTGGGTTATTAGTGACTGGAAATCAATTGAGATTGCTAGGAACAACAGGAGTAAGTGTAAAATCAGGAGGAGATGGGTTTCATTCGGGTGCTAACGAACCAAACAACTTTGATCCTTTTGAAACGTTTGGCCCTGCAGTCAACTGGAAAGTTCTACTAGATCAATATGGCAAGGTTACTAACGGGACCTCACAGATAAGATTGACACAGCCTAATGGCAATGAAATAGTTGGCACTATTGCCACTACTAGTTTAGATGACACAATATTGTTGTACACCATTGACGATGACACCATCCCGAATAACACATTGACCGCAGTAAAAAAAATAATAAATCCAGCAACTTTTGATCCTGGCACACCAACAGATGGAGATAGATATCTCATCATTAATGATGTGGGAGACAGCACCGCTAGTTTTACCAGTTCTACCTGGGGTGCTCTCATAGCCAATGTCGGAGACATCATAGAATACAGTTCGGCACAAAGCAAATATTTGAAAGTTTTTGACGCATCAAATCCAGATTCCACGCAACACTATGTTACCAATTCGAACACTGGAATACAGTACAGATTCAACGGCACAGAATGGGTCAAGTCTTACGAGGGCATATACACACAAGGCAATTGGAGCATTGTGTTAGACGGCGGATTTGTAGCAAATGATGATGCTTCCGGACAAGATGCAACTACGCCTTGATAATTGCATAAATTTTTGTTATAATAAAGCATGAAAGAAAATATAATTTGTTCAGGTGCCTTGTTCTATTCTACCAGCACGAAACGTTTTTTGTTCCTACAAAGGACTGACAAAAAGACGCAAGGCATGTGGGGACTTGTTGGAGGTCAAGCAAAGTATTCTGAAAGTGCCTTTGAAGGATTGAAAAGAGAGATTGAAGAAGAAATAGGTAAATCACCTAAATTTAAAAAAGTAATTCCGTTGGAGATGTTCACCTCAAACGATTCAAAATTTTACTTTCACACATATGTTATAGCAGTTGAATCTGAATTCATCCCCAACCTCAATGGAGAACATTCTGGATATTGTTGGACTGCTTTTGAATGTTGGCCGAAAAATCTACATCTAGGACTTAAGAACACACTTAACAACAAGGCAATCAAGGGTAAACTGCAAACTATCTTAGATCTTATCACCTAAAAAAAAGGCGACCCTAAAGCCGCCTTTTGTTTCTACTAAAAAGTATGAATATTTATTAGTTGTTTGTTCTCACTGCACAATTTACCAATTTGATTCCTGCGTCAGTTGAACTTTCTAATGCTCTACCGATAACATGGAATGGTGAAATTGTTTCGCCTGTAGCGGCCGCTCTTGCACAACCTTTTACTGATGAACTAACTAATCTTTGACCTTTAGTTACTACACCTGTTACTCTGACTGGTGTTCTTCCTGTCATTGCAACGAAAGGATGTGAATCACTGTTACCTGCCGCGGCGTTCATGGCGTATGCTGGTTGATCAGAAATTACACCAAAAACGTTGTCAGATAATTCTGATGTTGTTTCCGTGATCTCTGCTGATCCACCTACTTCTACCACTGCACCTGTTGCCATAGGAGCGTCTGCTTCGAAACGCTCGGCAACGTCCGCGTACTGGGCCGAAGTTGCTAGGGCGTGTACTACGTTGGCCCTAATGTCCACTAGGTTTGCTGTGCCTGATGGTCCTTCTGTGCTACCTTCTGCTCTTCTGAAAGCAGTAAAGGCACCACCCGAATTACCGTGGATAGTTGTTCCATCATCTGCAAACGATTCATCCCATGCCCAAAGTAATGGCATTTCAGTTGCTGTTGAACCTTCACCTCTGTTTACCTGTAAACCTGAAACAGTAGGCATACCTGAGTTTGCCGATACGTTTCTGTTCACTTCAATTAAGGCATCCTCTACAGATAGTGTTGTAGTGTTAATGATTGTTTCAGTACCGTCAACTGTTAAGTTTCCGTGTATCCTTACACCATCATCGGTAACTGTCACTTCAGTGTTTCCACCGATCGTTGTCACAGCCGCCGTACCACTTACTGTGATGTTTGTTGTTCCAGATGCTATTGATGTTGTTGAAATAGTAGCAATTTGGTCGTCTACATATTTCTTGTTTGAGAACTGACCGTCAGCATTTGGTGCCGCTGTCGCTCCTCCTGTAATGGTGTTAGCCGATGCTGATATTACAATATCACCTACTTCTAATCCATTATTAACTCTAAAGTTACGTGTTGTCATGGTTCCATATCTCCCGCATGATTGTTATTAATGTACTGTATTTATTAACTTGCGTGTAGTTTGATCATGTACGCACTTACTGTCGTGCTACTACCACTAGTGGATGCAATTTTGATGGAACCTTGCAGTTCTGTGTCATCTTTGTATTCTGTTGTCACTGCCAATTGGTTAGTGCCTTTCGTGCTGATGAACCCAACGTTTGTGTGTGTTATGTCGTTCGATCCAATTGCCACCATTATCTCGTTGATAGCATAATGTCCTTCAGTTGCGTTTTTACTCACTAGGTAATACACTGCGCCATTTGTCGTTTTTTCTTCTAATGTGTCAAATTCTGTTGCCGCTGACGTGACTGTGACAGGTGCGATTGTTTCTATGTTAGCATAACCCGAAGCGTCTGCTGTCATTGTGTCTTTTAACATTATGGCATGTACTGAGATTCTAAGGTTTGGTTCCAAACCTGCGGCAGATACAACCACGTTGCTTCCATCTATTGCCGCTGTTAGTGTTGCTAAATCGTTGTCACCTGTGTTTATAACGTTACCTTGAGAAACGAAAGCATTAGTACCATCGTGTACTACAAATGCTTCGAAAGACGAGACTTCAGTTTTAGATGCATTGTTGACAGATACAAAAAGTTTTGCACCCCTGAAAGTTGCATGGGCAAACGACACCAATGATTCAGATGCTGAATCAACATCTGCATTAATTGTGGTGATTATGTTACCTGTTGTGCCTGCCGCACTGTTGTCACCAAGGCCAAATTTATAGAAAGACACATTGGCACCAAGTGCATTTTGGCTGGCCGCTTTCAATCTTATGATATTGTTTGAACTCTCGTAAGTGTATGTGTTCATAGATCCGGTACCTGCTTGAACACCACCATTGGCAACAAATGGGCCTGAGTCGTTGTGGTTCAAACTTAATTTCTCTATGTTTACTGTGTCGAGATGATGATCATTAGTTACGATATAATACAGTACGCTATCTTGCCAAGTTTCGTTGAATGCATCTATGGTTCTTGCTGTTGATGTGATACGTTTGTTGCTGACAACAATGGCCCCTGTGTCGTCACTTGGAGACAAATCACCTACAGCACCAAAAGATAAGTTTCCTGATCCGTCAGTGATAAGCGCCTGGCCGTCGTCACCATCTGCTGTTGGAAGATTGAAATCTGTTCCTCCAGATGTAACAATTAATTTAGATCCATCTGATTCTATTTTCTCATTGGCATCTGTGAAATGTAGACCAACGTTTGTTGGAATTATTACGTCAGTTGCCGCGGTAAGTTTGATATTATTTCCTGATATTGTTAAGTCTGTACCATCACCCTCAATTTTTTCTCCGTCATTGCCAAAGGTCAACCCAATGTCTGCTGGTATGTTAATATCACCATTTGCTCCTACGCTAAATGAAATGTCTGTACCATCTGATTCAATTTTTTCTGCACCCGAACCATCTAAGACTAGACCTATGTTGACTGGTATCACAACATCCGCACCTGCTGTCAAGTTTATGTTTCCTGTACCTGCAGGATCTATTGTGATGTCTGCGTTTGATCCATTTGATGCAATTTCGTTTGTTGTCAAAGCACCTGTTGTAACCCCACCAGTGAATGTTGCCGCTCCTGTTACTGCCAAAGTACTACTGAAACTTCCTGTAGTTGCAGTCAATGCCGCAACTTCTAATGCTCCAGCGGAAATAGTTATTCCGCCTGATTTATCATCTGCATCTGCACTGGTAGTTCCTAGAACAAACTTGTCTGCTGACTCATCCCAGATTATTGCCGCGTTATCACCTGTTGATCCTCTTTCAATGATGATACCAGCATCGTTCAATGATTGCGAGATACCTGTGTTTAATTGAATAATGTTGTCTTCGATAGTTGTATTTGTTGTGCTTATTGTTGATGTGTCACCACTCACAGTTAAATCGCCTGATATTGTCACCGCACCTGTTACTGCCAGTGTGCTTCCGTCAAATGAAAGATTGCTTTCTGCTGTGATAGCCGATGTGCCATTACCTGTCAAGACAGCGTTTGCTGTCAATGAACTTGCACCAGTACCTCCGTCTGCGACTGGTACATCTGTGCCACCTGCTCTGTAAATTATATTACCCTCGATGTTTAAATCACCTGAACTTGCTCTTGTGATTGTGGTATCAGTTGCATGTCCAAGTTCTATTCCTGTGAACTGTGGGCTGTCTCCAGTACCTACTCCGATCGAAGTACGTAGTGTTGCACCACTTTCCGCTACAGGGTCACCTGAGCCATCACCTACGATCATTTCTCCGTCACTTAGTACGGACATTGCCGTTATGGCACCTGTGCCTGAACCTAATAACACACCACCGTCAGTGAATGTACTTGCACCTGTTCCACCATCTGCAACTGCTAAGTCAGTGATACCTGTGATCGATCCACCTGTGATTGCCACGCTGGCGTTAGTCAGTGTTCCTGTGACATCTAATGCTTCTGCTATTGTAATTTTTGTTGAATCTGAACTGTCTAGTGTTGTCCCATTTACTCTTAAAGCACTGATTAAAACATCTCCAGTGCCACTTGGTTGAATGCTTATATCGGCATTTGATCCATTAGATGAAATACTGTTTGTGGTCACAGCACCTATTGTTGCAGTGCCTGTTATTGTCGGACCACTTATCGTTGGTGATGTTATTACTTTATTTGTTAGTGTCTGCGAACCTGTTAAAGTTGCCACAGTTGAGTCAATAGCGAACGTCACTGTGTTACCAGATCCTGAAGTGTCTATACCAGTACCTCCAGTGAAAGTCATTGTTTCACTGTCTAGGTCAATGGCTAGTGCTCCGCCTGAATCTGCTTGGAAATCTAAATCAGCACCTCCTAATTGTGAGTCAACGTATGCTTTGATTGACTGCTGTGTTGCCAGTGATGTTGCACTATCAGAGCCCAGGTTGTCCTCATCTAAAATTGTTGTGACAGTAGATCCACTGGTTCCGATTTTAAGATTCTCAAGCACTACTGTTCCTGTGCCACTAGCGTTGATCTTTAAATCATCATTGGACCTGTTAGTTGAAATACTGTTGTCAGATATTGAAAGATCGTTCAAAACGATATTTCCCGTACCTGATGTTGTTAATGATAAGTCTGCGTTTGTTGGTGCTACTAAATTTGTTATCGATATGTCACCTTCTGCACCGAATTCTAATGCGGTACCTGCCGCGTTTACTTTAAGTATCTGACCTGCTGAACCGATTGCGTTAAGGCCTGTTCCACCAAATGCTACGCCTACCGCGTCACCCGACTGGAATTCTGCCAATCCCGTGGCAACATTTGATTCATTAAAGACTACTCGTACCGGTGTTTTATCTGCCATATCCTAGTTCTGTGCCCGGCCTTCTTGGACTCACCGGATGCATTTCCTTTTGTTTATGTTTATGTAGGTATTTATGGATTTTTTTATTAAAACTGGAACAGAGTTGCACCAGCGGCGTTTGATGCCAAAGTACTACCGTTTGTAAGTGTAAAAGTCTGATTTGCTTCCGTGTAAACAGGGACATCTTCTACTGTTCCGTTGAATTCAAGTGTAAGATCCGCCGTGCCTGCCAGGAACTGTGAATCTGTTTTGTTTGTGCTACCGTCACTCACAAATATTTTTACAAGTTGTACCGGTCTAGCACCAGTTTTATCAGTTTTGCCACCACTGATTATTGGTTGATCAACAACTTTACTTCCTACTGGAAGTGTTGCACCTGTGGCCGCAATAGCAATACTACCTGTTCCATCTGAAGAAATAGTTGCACCGCCAATATCCAATGTCTCTGCAGAAAGAAATGCTGTTGACCATCTTCTTGATGCCGATCCTAACTGGAAAACACCATCTGCACTTGGTATTAAGTTACCTGCTATCTGCACTCCAGCACTAGAGTCTTCGGTTGATATTGTTGTACCTGCCAGTCTTAGTCCTTCTATCACGACGTTTCCGTTGCTGGATGTCAATGTCAGGTCAGCGTTACTTGGAGCGGCTATGGTCGAACCAATAAATGAAAGGTCACCTATTGACACATTTGCCACTTCACTGTCAACATATGCTTTGATCGACTGCTGTGTTGCCAATGCAGTGTTACTATCACTACTTAGATTATCCTCATCTAAGATTGCTGTGACCGTTGCTCCGCTGGCAAGTGCTAATGATGTTGACGTGGATAATGCTCCCTCAACATTTGCTGTTCCGTCTACGTTTAATCCGTCATTTACGTTTACAGTAGCACTGTCGTCGGCACTAATTGTTGTGCCGCTGAATCTTAATGCCGATGCAACAACTCCACCTGTGCCTCCTGGTGTCAGTGTAAGGTCTGCGTTACTAGGTGTGCTTATAGTTGATCCTGTTATTGTAAGATCGCCTAAAGATAAATCTGCAAATGAAAGTGCACCAGAGCCATCCGTTTTCAAAAATTGGTTTGCTGATCCATCGGAACTAGGAAGTGTGTATGCACCATTGATGCTGACCTTTCCTGTACCACTAGGATCCAATATGAAATCCGCATTGCTAGGTGTAGTGATTGTTGATCCTACTATTGTTAGATCACCTAATGATAGGTTGCCAAATGATAGTGTTCCAGAACCGTCTGTTTTTAAAAATTGGTTTGCACTACCATCAGATGACGGAAGTGTGTAAGCGTTGGAAATATTGACCTTCCCTGTACCAGATGTTGTTAATGTAAGGTCACCGTTTGACGGCGCTGATATTGTTGATCCTGTGATTCCTAGGTCGCCTAAAGTTTTGAGTGTATCTGAATAGTCAAGACTGTTCCATGCCGCGGATCCTGTACCAATTTTGAATCTATTAGTGTCCGACTCCCAGCCAAATTCTCCTGCGGCCAGCGTTGGATTGTTACTTGTCCAATCCGCCGCTGTGTCTCTTCTTAATTGAATTTGTGTTGGCATTATTCTGCTGTGCCTCCGTCAAGTGCTGTGATTCCGCCGTATGTTGAATCAGCAGTTCCGCCATCAAGATTGATTGTGGCAGTGTTGTCCACAAAACTTAAAACTCCAGAACCGTTGGTTGCTAGTACTTGATTTGCACTCCCATCTGAGTTAGGAAAAGTTATTCCAGTCAACACAATGTTGCCTGTTCCTGCAACACTTAAAGTCAAGTCGGCATTGCTAGGTGCTGATAATGTAGATCCCGTTGCAGTAAGATCTCCAAGGCTACTTGAACTACCGCCGCCTGTTGATACTTCGATACCACCTGCTGTTGATCCGTCACCTAACCTTAGACTGCCTGTGTCTACATCTACTGCCAGGTATCCGTCTTCGAGGATGTGTGAAGAGAGAGTATAATCTTTATATGAACCAACTAATTTCCTAAATGCCATTTACGCTCCTTAATTTTGGCCAGATAATGTTTTTAATCTTTGTATAAATTCACTTTCTGTTTTTGGTTCCTTCTCTTTCATTTGTGTAGGAACACCCGGTTGGTCACCGTTGGTAGTTTCTGGTTGCTGGACTAACGGTGGATCTTGTCTTGCTTCTTGATCTGTTTCTGACTCGTCTGCATCTTGATGTATGTGGTCAAACTGTGCTAAATCTTTGCCGGCTTCTTTTTTCTTTAATTCTAATTCTTGTTGTAAGGGATAAACAGATGCCACTGTTGTTGGGTCATCTGAAGGAACTTTACCAGGGTTGTCACCATTTGTTGTGTCTATTTTTGCATCTTTTTCTGGTTCAGACACAGATACACCTTTGGCACCCATCAATTGATTTAACAATGCCTCGTCTTCTGCATCTGGTATTGCCTTTATGTTTATGTCTATTTCTTTATATCTCATCTACACCTCAATCAATGTTTTTGTAAACTTATAAGTGACACTGTCAGCCGATATAGGAACCATTCTGATTCTTACATTACCACTATCAATGTCTGCCGTAAATGTTGCCATATCAGATCCAGTCGAACTTATACCCTGACTGTTGATGTATGCGTTTGATCCGTCATGTGTGACATATAATTTTACAAGTCCAAACCTAGAGTTTGTGCTGTCTGCCATGCTAACTGTGTATTCCGCAGATCTGTGTGTTGCAAGAACGAAAGTGTCCAGCGTATCTATCGAAGACGATGTGGTACTTTTTGTTCCGTCATCTATCGTGGCTAGACCAATGTCAATACCAGAAGCAACGTTAAGTTGTGAATTTACTGTGACCTTTCCTGTGCCCTCCGGATCTAATGTTATGTC
>PYIK01242182.1_pt1 | contig 16586 bp, 23 predicted proteins | sample 3578011 | NCBI WGS metagenome assembly PYIK01 (sample SAMN08408022, study PRJNA431606) | Marine metagenome isolate SA_KN192-05_S13_70m, whole genome shotgun... | biome: marine; feature: oceanic pelagic zone; material: water; isolation source: 70 m water sample, 0.2-0.8 um fraction ... | reverse complement strand
GAAGGTAATAAACCTCCAGTAGATTTGAATAGGTTAGTAAACCAATTACCTTCAGACTTATTATCTGAAGTTGTATTAGTATCCGTAGAAGAGATACTGTTCCCTATTTTGAATAGATTAGTTAACCAATTACTAGACTTATCATCTGGAGTTATATCATTATCCGTATTTATTTGGATATTAACATTCTCACCTAAAGTAAAGTCTAACGCACCTGTGAGATTACCATCCTTATCAAGGGTTACGTTTCCACTATCACCTAAGGTTACACTTGCTTTATCAACTCCTGCATATTCTTCAGACCCGTCATCTCTTGGATCTGGTCTTCCACCAGTTCCATCTTCCTTTAGGTATTCATAAAGTTTATATCCTCCATAAGCAGTTGCTGCAATTAAACCAAGTGCTCCAGCTCTACCTAGCAATCCCCTTCTTCCTCTAATTAGATTGTTATGAAGGAATATAAGTACATTACCAAAATCTGTAATAATTCTAGTTGGATTACTTAACCAACGCATACCCAACAATAAAGTTCCAATTCCAGTTAATCCTTGTACAAGTCCTCCTATTTTTTCCCAAGGTTTAGAAGTATCTGATAGTAACGTATATAATCCTTCAATAGTATTAACAACACCAAATTTTGCGACTTTAAAGATGAACGTTACCAACTTAGAAAGGGCTTCGATCATCCTTGCTATTTTATCTCTGTTCGCAGGATCAGATAACCATTTCAAAGCAGGAATAACAATCGCTGCTTTAATCAGTCCACTCAACATCTTGAACAGACCTTCTAACCAACTTTTTTTCTTTACTAAAGCAGCAGGACTAAATCCAGCGAAAGGTTTCTTCTTTTTTGTTTTTGTATAGTTTGCTTCAAAATCCTTTAGAGATTTCCTTGAAAGTACTAACTTTTCAAGTTGAATCTTTTTAAAATCTTTAACGATTACTGCAATAGAGTTTACAGTTGCACCCAAATTATTGATAGCGACAGTATTCGAAATAATGGGTTTCAACTCCATTTTCGTTTTTGCACTAACATTAGGTACCTGTACCTGTACAAACTTATAGAAATTAATTTTTGAACTTTTTCGTATAGTCGCCATTATTTCGATCTCTCAAGCAGCGAATTAGGTGCAGAAACAACTATTTGGGTACCACCCCCAGTATTTATTGCTACTGCTTGAGGGATAGTAACTATTTTTTCAATAATCGTGGGAATAGGAATAAACTCCATAGCTTGTTCCATAGCATATTCAGCAGAGATACCTCCCTCGGTTAGTGCTTGCTGATGTGCCGACTTTACTGCACCAAGAATTTTAGGATCGAGACCCATCTCTGATGCAATTTGTGTTAGAGCAGTAACCTTATCACCACCACCAAATAGACCAGTAACTGCCTTAAGGACTCCTCCCATACCCTGTTGTTCTGCAATCTGACTAATCAGACCCATAGGATCTTGCCTAAATGAATCTATCATTGCCATTCCCTTCGTAACCATAGAACCCATTTCAGGATTGAAAGCACTTAAAGCACCACCATAGTTACCACTCATAATATCAGAAGCAATACCACCCCACTTAGGATTAAACGTATTTAAAGCACCCATATAGTCGCCACCCAGAACTTGCTGTCCAATTTGTCCCCATTTGGAACCCATGAAATTATTAAAACCACTGGTTAAGGCACCCCATGCATTAGCACCGCTATGATACATATTCGCTACACCTTGACCAAAACCACTAAATCGTAAGTTCTGCAACCATTGAGGTTGACTGATAGCATTAACTGTATTGATATTAGCAAACTGTCCCAATCCACTTAGTCCAGCAGAAAGAGCACCCATAATATTACCATTCATCGCAGAATTAACACCATTAACAATTGCCATTGGTATTTGCATACCAGGAATGAATGATAATGCAGTACCTACTATAGGATTACTAGCAATTTTCGTTACACCATTCCATATACCACTAACAGCTTTCTTTACACCTTTGAATAAACCACCAAGGAAGTATTCTGGAAGTTCTCCACCCTCTGCAAAAGGCCACCAACCTTTCTTTTTCTTCTTTTCCTTTTCAGGTTTTTTCTTAGAGAAAAGACCAGACCACCAACTTGTCTTCTTCTCTTTCTTTGGTGTCTCTTGCTTCTTACCACCACCAAATAGATTACTAAACCAATTACCCTTCTTCTTAATTTGAGGGTCTTTCTTTAGTTCAACCGTCCTATCACTGTCTTCCCCCCTATTATTAATATAACCAATCACATTTTGAAGATGCTGCACCTTTCTAGTGTTAGGACCAACAAAGATATTACCATATCCTAAGGTGGCCATATTTGCCCACATATTTAAGGGTGTTTTTGCTTGCTCTTTAGCTAATTCTGCCTCTTGATTCGCAAGTACCTTTTCTACACCATGCTCGGCAATTGCTTCTTCTATCTGTCCATGTAACTTCTTCGTTGAAGAACGTTGCATCGGCTCAAATATTAACTTATCCACACCCCAATTAATAGTATAATCAGCAATAAGAGTACCAAGAATCTGATATGCGTTACCACCCTTGATCTTTGATGCACCGCTTTTTACCTTACTAAACCAATTTGATTTAATTCCACCAGTACCTGTAGTAACTTTACTGCCACTGAATAGATTCTTAAACCAATTACCTGATTTACCACCCATCCCTTGTGTTATCTTACTGGGATCAGCTTTACTTTTGAATAATCTCTGGAACCAATTACTTTTTACACCACCAGTACCTGTAGTAACGTGAGCTTTACCCTGGAATAATTTAGTAAACCAATTAGCTTTTGTGGCACCACTTGTACTTACTACAGGTTTACCTCTGAATAGTTTAGTAAGCCAATTACCACCAGTATTTCCACCAACAGATATATTAGGTTTTTGCCCAAGGAATTTTCTAGTCTTTCTTAACCATTCTCTAATTCCTCTAAGTGGTCCTACTGATTGTCCTCCACTTGTTGTAACTTTAGGTCTAAACCATTTACCAGGAGGTGTTCTTGGTTTTTTATTTCTGTTTAAATTTCTGTTTTGGTTTCTGTTTCTATTTTGGTTCCTATTATTTCTGTTTTTACCACCTTTGCCTTTGCCTTTACCATCTCCAGTAAGTAAATCGACTAACCAAAGAATATCAGTAATAATACTGAAAGGGTTCATCAGGTATTTCAACCCGATCAAACCCTTCATTATAGATCCAAGACCACCTAACCTTTCTATAAATGTCCCATTAGGATCTGATAGAGCAGAAAATCCGTCTAAAATATTGTTAGTAAATCCTGCTGCCCAACCGAATAATTTAGAAAAAACAAAGTGCGTCTTCTCTAGAAAAACTGATAATTTCTCAATATTAGCAGGATCTGATGCCCATTCAAGTACTTCCTTTGTAATAGCAATTTTAGCTATCCAACCAAGAAATTTTCCAATGGGTGCTAAAAATTTTTCTATCCAACTAAGACCACCTTTAGCAATCTTTAAAGATGTTTTGCCTAATTTAGGTTTAGTTTTTGATGTTGCCTTCTTATTTTCTATTGCTTCTTCTGCCGCCTGATCTAATTCTCTTCTATCTCTGCGACGTTCTGCTTTTTCTCTTAACTTATCATTCTTAATTTGACGGATTGAAATCCTTTCTATATCACTAACAAGTGTTCCTATTGAGGAAATTGTACCTCCTAGTCTATTCAACGCTAAGGTTTGTTTTCTAGCAGCAGCAACTGTTGGAGACTTCAGATTTGAAACTCCAGGATTTACAAATTTATATGCTTGTAATTTAGCCACCAGATGCTTTTTGCTCCTTCATTCTACGTTCCTCTTCTTTAAGGAAATTGACTAACATATTCACATAAATCTCCTTTTCCCAAGGCATCAGATTATCGATATTAGCGATATCCCATTTATGGTGATGCATTAAGGAAAAGTTACCTTCATAATAAGCCTGTAGATTGGTGTGAAGAAGAGCTATTCGAAAAAACTCGCTAGACCCTCCAGTACAACATCACTTTCAACTCCAGTATTAGGGTTAGTAACCTTAACAGTGTGTTGAAGTTTAGGCATTTTTTCAAAAAACTCTTGTATCATCATGAATTGCTTGCTATTCATTTGATCAAAAAATTCTATTAGTTCCTTTTTAGGAACACTAGAACAATCATAAACTTGATTAGCATCAGAAATTGATTCTACACAACTTGCTGCCATATCAAAAACTTGATCAACCTCAGCACCCTCACCAAAATTCATAGCAACGAATGTTTCAAGACTGGGGTATCCCATTGTAATAGCAACTTCCTCAGAAATCTTAAGATCTTTTTTATGACCTCTAGTTTTCTTGACTTTAATTTCGTCTAAAGGAATAGAAACTGATACACTAGTTTCATTATCATCAGGACAAACTACATTGACATCTACACTTTCACCAACAGATTTTGTACGAATCTGTAAGAAAACGAATTCAATATCAAATGTAGCTAGTTTCTCCACATCTGTAATGTCTGTACAATCTTTGATGATATCTTTGATTGCAGAAACAATAGTAGTTTGTTCGCCACTCTCAGTAGCTAAGAGAAGGATTTTCTCCTCCTTTACAAGAAATGGTCTAAAATTCACAGTTCTACCGTCTGAAGGTAGTTTCAATTTGTACTTAGGTACACTAATCTTAGGTAATGCCATAAAATTCACATCAGTACATTTATTTAGGTCAATCAGGTGAAGACACCTAATACTGAGTTGACGATAGACGTTAAGACTGATTGGTTATTAGAAGTTGAATTAGTAGTAACATTATCTGCAATTGCAGGAAGAGTAATATAATTGATAGTATCAGTGTCAAACTGATCAGCAGTATAGAATCTATATCTCTCATAGTAGAATCCTACACTCAAAGTCATTGTCTGAGCATTAGAGTTATTCAACTGAACCGAACCGATATTATATGGATATAAATTTCTTAGTTCCCAAGCAGCAGTTAGTTGATACTTTCTTGCCAGTAATGCATCTGCCGATCCACTTGCTCTTATAGCAGCAATTAACTCAGGATCAGTAACTGCTAAACCTCCACCACCTCTTTCCCACTTGTAAACCATCATTTTAGGAGAAACATATTCATCATAATATCTTGTATATTGCTCACTATCACTTGCCATCATAGTTGTCCATCTCTCAAAGTAATTTCTTGAGAATTGAGAACGTGGCATTCTAAAGTTTATACTAATCTGACTATATGCTGTATTTGTTGCATACTTAAATGGTGATCCAACATAAGGAGTTTGTGAAGTAGTAATCTGTTTACTTGGAAGATTTACAGTATCAGCATAGTAATCAAGTAACCAATTCAAATCATTGCCAGATTGATTAACATCGAATCCACTTGACGGTGGGTTTTCTGGTATTGGTCCCACAAAACCAGTAGGATATGAGATATTTGGCATTTGCAGCATCTTCGGTGACACAAATCTTACCGAAAATAAATTAGTAAAACTAGGAGCATTGTCTTTGCCCTTTGTTCTAGATAGAAACTCCTGAAATGAAGGGTATTGTGCGAAGCCTGGTGTAGGGATTGCCATTAGATTTTAAGTTCCTTTTCTGTGACTACCATAAATTCCCAACCGTGATCTTTACAAAACTCAGTCGCTGCTTTAAACTTTGCTTGATTTACAGCATAAGTCATAACTTCACTTATATATTTTTTAGTGTTTCGCTTTTGAGTTTTTGGTTCTTTCGTTTGATATGATGGTTTAACTTCTGCAATATATTTCTTTTTTCCTACTTTAACGTAGAAATCTGGAAAATATCTATGTCGTTTACCATCAACAGGTGAAATATAAGGTATAATAAATTCTTCACTACTCCATTCTTCTACAGAAGGACTAGATTCACACCATTGCATAAATTTATACTCCCATGAGGAGCGATATACCACGTTTCGTGGATCACCTTTGTATTTCCTAGGATTAGAAACACGATACTTACCTCGATATCTCATAAATACATACAAGTCACGTAGTATTTAGGTAGAAAAGTTGACAATATATCGTTACCCCAAAAACCCACCCGCTACTGGAAGCAATTCTGTAGATAATCCTACAAGGACTGTTGACTATGTAATGTTTCAACGAAAGAGAATCCAGTATGATGATACGAACGGTTCTGCTTATTATGGATTGAATATTCCTAATAATTCAGTTCAGATGAATAGTAATCCTGATCGGGTATATATCGCAATGCCTCAAAATCTCTCAACTCAATATCAACCAACATATCGTCAAGTTGATGTAGGAGTTGGTGGAATGGCAATGGCTACTGGATTAGGTGTTGATAGTTTTGATAAAGCTGCTCAAGCATTACAGACTGCTGCTAGTGATGCATTACCAGAATTTGCAGCTAAGAATATGATGGATATTGTTGGTGGTGCTTCACAGTTTTTAGGACTAGCAGGTACTGCTACTGCAAATGACATACTGGCATTGTCTAAAGGAAAGGTTTTTAACCCTTACACTGAGCAATTATACAGTAATATGCAGTTTAGAAACCATATGTTCTCATTTAAGTTTTTTGCTCGTGATCGTGACGAATCTAAGGAAATTAATCATATTATTAAATATCTGAAAAAAGGTGCTTTACCGATATATGGAACACCAGGTCAAGGAACTGGTGTTAATATTGGCACGGATCAAGATAATGCAGGTGCTACCCTAATTGGTAATTTAGATGACAGACTGAATAGTATAGGAGCTGCTCGTTTCTTCGAAGTTCCAGACAAATTTGATATTAAATTTATTCGTTTAGATCCTAATGGAGATGGTTCAACTGTAAGTGCAGATCTTCATCATAAAGTCCATACATCTGTATGTACTGGAATTGATGTAAATTACACTCCAGACGGTCAATATAATGCTATCTACAATGCAGAACTGGGTGTAGATGGAGGTAAACCATTACAAGTTCCTGCAGTTACTGTGAATTGTAGATTTACAGAAACTCAACTTGTAACACAAGGACAAATCGACGAGGGGTACTAAAATGTCAGGATATTTTTCTTATTTTCCTAATGTATACATTGGTGAGGGTGTCGAAGATGATGAGGCATTCAAATATCGGTTAGTTAAAAATATTTTTAGAAAAATTAAAGCAAGACCCGATTTAAATCAATATACAACTCTTTTTGAATCATATTCAATTAAAGTTGGAGAAACTCCTTCTACACTTGCAGGAAGATTATATGATGATCCAAAACTAGATTGGGCAATCCTCTTAATTAATGATATTATTGACGTATATGAAGAATGGCCAAAGGAGCAAGACCACTTAGAATCTTATGTAGATGAAATCTACACTGCCGATAAAAGAGATGACATTCATCATTGGGAAACTAATGAGATTTTACTTGATAATGGTACACCAGTTATCAAAGAAGGTATTGAAGTAACTGAAGACTGGAGAACTGTAATGCCAAATGGTGATGTAAAAACTGCAGAAGAATCAATATATCAAGTAACTAACTATGAGCATGAATATTATAAGAATGAATTAAAAAGACAAATTTTACTTCCAGTTAGTAATATGCTAAATATCATGATTGAAGAGTTTGAGGACTTAGTTGCGTATGAACCTCATAGTGAACTTGATGATGCAAATAACAAAAAAACACCATTAAATATTACCTCTAGATTCTTAAATAACACAGGATCTGCTAGTTTTGCTAGTGTAGTTCGCTCTGCAGTAAGTGGAACTGGTTCAGTTACCTATGATGATGGACCTGGTAATGTTGGTGGTACGAATACTTTATCATTAAGTGCTGGAGTTAGTAGTGCAGTAACTACCACTTCTAGTACAAGCACAACTAGTAGTTCTTCAAGTTCTAGCAGCAGCAGTAGTTCTTCTAGCAGTTCTTCTAGCAGCAGTAGTTCTGGATCTTCTGGATCTTCTGGTGGCGGTTACTCTGGCGGATACTAAAAAACCCTACAGACAAAAAAATACCCCGAATTTTTTTCGGGGTATATTGGGAATAAAAAGTTGAATTATATATCAACCTCCATCAATATCACAACCTATCACACTACCACTGACAATTCCAAGAGGGATTGCCCACCAACGTCCATCTCCTTGAGATATTGCTGCGGCAGCTCCACCACCTAAGATACCACCAAGAATTGCTCCTTCACTACACTCATTACCATCGGGTGATGGTTCTCTTTGCCAAATTGGTGGTGATGGTCTCGATGGTCTGTTTCTCCAGCATGGTACTTCAACAGTATCATACCATGAGTTAATATAACCTGGATTTCTTGCTGTGCCAGGAACATACTCTTCTCTATACTCTTTACGAGTACATGTACTAGAAGATGAATAACCTGGTTGATAACTATTTCTCGCTACTCTATTTTCATGAGGAATAGAACTTGATGGTGGTCCAAATATACTATCAATCCAATTTTCAGAACGAACATCCTCATATGCTTGACGATTACTACGATCACCAATACTCTCTGCACTAACAGGAGGTACTGGAGTAACGTTTGCAGTTAGAATTAGAAACATGGAGTATAGAGGTAATGCTCTTTTCATAGTAATCCTTTTTTGATATTTATATTATAGCATAAAAAAGGGGGTGTGTAACCCCCTTTGTGACAGTTTCCTATTTGGTTTCTAGGATTGCTTCTTTAATCACCGTCTTTAATTGTCTTAGTTTCTTTTTACCAAGACCAGCACGTGTATCTATCTTAACCTTCAACCAATATACAAAGGCAAGTACCAGTATAAACTGGATACCTTCACCCCATGACAGGTTCCATGCTTCATTAAGATCTAATGATGCTGCTGCCATGTAATTTCCAAATTCAGTCATTGTTTAATCTTCACCTGCAAGTTTAGCAAAGTATGAGAGAGTATCTTCCGAATCCTCAACAGGAGACGAAGCAACTGCACTCTTAAGACCAGCAAGGTCAGAATCATTGAAACCACCAGAAGGTTTTGGTTCATACTCCTCACTATCAACATTGATATTAGGACGTACAGGTGCAGCACCTTTACCGAGAACCAAATTCAAACGTGCTGTAAGTTGCTCGTAAGACTTGAAGTTCTTCTCTGCTTCAAACTCTGCAAGAGAGTAACCCTCTTTCCAGATAGACTCTAGTTTATCATCATCGAAGTTACCTAACACTTTAGGTGCAGCGAACTCAGACTTGTCATAGTTCCAGTAACCATCAACCTTGCGGATCTTCAATTTGAAGTCAGCACCCTTCCAGAAGTTGAAAGGATCAACAGGAGACTCGTCTGCAAATGCAGGTTGCATTGCTTCAATGAGTTTATCAAAGATCTTCTTACCAAACTTGTAGAGGAAGACACGACCCTCATTCTCAGGATGAGCAGGATCTTGAACAACGTAAATATTGCTGTAGTAAGAGAGTTTACGCTTCTGAGCACGAGCGACCTCTTTATCGCTATCACGACCACTGTTCCAAAGTTCCCTGTTCAGTTCTCCAACGGGATCATCCTTACCAAGTGTAGTAAGACTGTTCTCAATGTACCACTGTCCACCTGGACCTTTAAAAGCATGACTCCAAACCTTTGCCCAAGGCATCTCTTCTCCATCAGGAGCAGGAAGGAATCGGATGACTGCGTAACCGTTACCAGACTTATCAAGTTCAGGTTTCCAGAAACGTTCGTCAGCAGAAGAACCAGCAGCAGGCTGATTCAGTTTATCAATCTCTCTGGATAATTTTGCAAAGGTATCACCCTTAGATGATGCCTTTTTAAGAGAGGCAAATGACATTTCGTATTCTCCGTATTAAGTGTGTTGTTTTGGATTGTTACTGTGTAATCGTAACATACTATTTAGGTTTAGTCAACCCCTCGTCGTGCAGTTGCATCGAGTGTTGAGATCATGGCATCCATGCACTCTGCGAGGTCTTTATACCCAAAAGCATTGGACAGGGCATTGATCCTTTCTTTCATGTCTGCTGCTTCACTGTCCTCTGATGCAGCAAGGCATAGTCTACCATAAAAAGTCTTTTGTTTGTCAATCAAGTTTTTACAATCTTCAATATGATCTAATCTATCTTGTAGACTCATCGTAGAAAGTTGTGCTGTCATCGCTGCAACTTCTTGATAAGTATTAAAGATATCTTGTAGATTGTCTTGTACTTGTTCTGAATTAAAAAATTTACTCATTTTACAATGGTAGAACTCCTTTAGATCGTTTCTTCATGTAATTTAAACGCTCTGCTTCATGTCGCAAGCGTTCTTTGAGGGGTTTTGACATTAGTTTTGGAACAGTTTCAATCTCAATTTCATTCTCTTGACAGTATGTTACTACTGCTTCAATGTATGAAATGAGACCGTTGCTACGCTTCACCAATACTTCAATTTCTTGAGAGAATTTAGTGGGCGTTAAAAACTTGTCCTCAACTTCTTTTTCAGACATTCGTTCTTCCCCTAACAAATTCTTCAATATAGGATTTGAGTAATTGTAAATAGTCATCAAGATTGTACTTCTGAAATACTTGAACAGATCCCTCTTCAGTGGCGATAAGTGTGACAATTTTCTGCACCTCTAAACCTGAACGTTCGAGGAACATTGCTGCATACGCAGTTTCTTGAACAAAATAATGTTCAACCCAATCTTCCTTCTTTTCTTTTGTTGAAGTTTTGAAATCGATTACTGCCAACTCACCATCAAACTCAGCGATGCAGTCTACACGACCAGCAAGACCAAGGTAATGAGAGTATAGAAAAGTCTCTAAACAATGAATGTTATTGATACGATCTAACGTAGGCTTTGCTATGTGAAACATTCTAACAGACAATGGATTATTTTCCAAGTATTTGTCTGTATCTAATTCACCGTTGAAATAATCTTCAGTAATAGAATGGAATGCTGTACCTCTTTGGGTTGCTCTGGCAGTAATTCTGTTCGCTTCCGTTTCACCAATTCGCTTTCTCCATTTTGAGAAGAAAGCAGCGTTCTTAAACGATGTGATGGAAGTTACACTCGGATAATATTTATCCGCACCAGGAATAGGGTAGAATCTAGTACCATTACGGTCAATAGCATCAACCTCAACATGTTCTTTGAGGTCAGTATCAATAAATTTAAACATTAAAAACCTAGATTATACTTAGTGACAAGATAAGATTTGACCAGTCCAGACCTCACGATGTCATCAATACCAAACTCAACGCAAGTAAACTCACGCATTTGTTGAAGGATATTAATGAAGTTTGAGATACCAGACTTCTCATACTCTCTAGTGAGATCGGTTTGAGTGATGTCACCACAGAACATAATCTTAGAATCTTGACCAACTCTTGTTATTATACTATCAAGTTCATGATAATTCAAGTTACTGAATTCATCAACTATAACAATAGCATTATCGAGAGTAACACCACGAATGAAACTTGTAGACCAGAAACTTATTGTTTCTTGAGCACGAAGATTTTCATAGAGCATCTGAAAAGAGTTATCATCAGGCATACTGAACATAAATCTCACCATATTTTTATATGGTATCTGATATAGTGCAGACTTATCTTCATGGTCACCAGGTAGGAAACCAATCTCTCTAGTAGGTACTAAAGACCTGACAATGTATATCTTATCATATGGTGTGCTCTCGTCAAGTACCTCTTGCAAAGCAAGATACAATGTAATAAAAGTCTTACCTGTACCTGCAGCACCATGTAACAGAAGGTTCTGTCCTTCTGCATACTTCTCAAACACTAACTCCTGATTAGGAGTCAATGGATTGACAGGAACCATGTAAGATGAATCAATAGGTTTCTTTCGTTTCATCATTTTCTTTGACATGGGTTGGAGTGGTGCAGTACCATTACCATTACCGTTTGATTTCTTTCTAGCTCTTGGCATTATGTAAAACGACTCAAGTTGGATCGAGGGTGTGCTGCTTGGACTTTGGACATGACTTCTTTGAAACCATCATCAGCTTTAGGTTTGCCATACATATGACCACCTATACCTGCATTCCAATCTTTATCCCAATCGGGATTGTCTTTACGCCACTGATCATAATCTTTCATTGACATGGAGAGTTCTTTTTTCTCTCCAGTATTTTTATTTAGAACAGGGTAGGTGGGCATTCAAGTTTCCTCCTTTTGTTGTTTTTGTTCTTGTTTAATACGCCATCTATATTGTTTGGCATATTTAACTTCCTCCTCAGTATACCAGTCTGGGTGTTTTTTTGCAAGTTTTATAATCTTCTTCGCTGCTTTCTTATCCTTCAAAATTAAATAGGCATTTGTACTAATCAACTATTTAGATCACTCAATCCTCAAACATGGTTGTATATCTTCCCAATTAGTATAGCGACAAGGACATTCTTCCTCTTCCTCAGGACACCATCCAAGTGCCTCAGAGATCACTGGGAACTGACAGGTGAAATGATCTTTAACAAGGAGTGCAATCTCTTGGTGCTCCTTCTGGGTACCATTGGAAGAACGCAATTCGATATAATGAATCCAGTTACGAAGATTGCCAGTCATATACATTTTTGTTGGTACTGCAAGAGGTAATACATTTCTTGCACATTCTTTTGCAATACCTGAAGCAAGCATTTCTTTGTAGAGGTTCATTCCATCTACAAAATGCCTTTGCATTTTTAACTCGTAGTCCTGTCTGACAAATGGATCTATATCATCAATACTATTCTGTCTATTTTTATCATCTTGACGACGTAGTTGTGGCAGAGGAATACTATCTCCAAGTAAAGAGGAGTCAGCGTATCTCTGTGAAAATTCTTGAAATGTAAACGACCTATGCCTTAGCACTTGAGCAGCGATAGCACGAGTAGTATGAATCTCTAAAGTCATTGATGCTTGTTCAAAGACAGACCAATGACCATGCTTAATACAATACTTTAATAACCCTGCTACTTTAGGGTTCTCTTGGTTATTAGGATTACTCACACGAGCAATGTATCCAATGGTCTTCTCTGCATCAGGAGTAACAGAGATTAAACATACTTTAGTCATGAATTCCTTAATAATATACGAAAAATTACATACAATCCCATTGCAGACCAGTATCCTAGGGTTGCTAATCCAAAGAGACCTGGTATGCAAGCATTCCATACTAGCATAAGAACTAGTGGTGATAGAAATAGGTTACCAACTGCATTCACAGCTTGCTTACCAACTTCTACATTCTTTTCCTGTTCTGCCTTCTTATCCAGTTCTTCCTGTTTTATTTCTTCTTCTTCCTTTTTCTGTTCCTCTAAGGCACGTTTATCAAAGTATATTGTCACTTTTTCCTGCCTTTCTTTGGAGGTTTTGGTTGATTTGGATCGTTCCATAATTTAGGATTAATTCTACCTTCTGATTGTTTAAATTTTACAAAGTTCTTTTTATAAAGATCATAATAATAATCAAAAAGATCTGCTTCTTTTCCTGAAAGTGCAATGTCAAAACATGATACACCATCTACCTTATACTCAACCAGATAGGCAGAATAAGGTAGAGATGTATCCTTTGCATCATCGACAGTACATTTCTCCTTTAAAACCTTTACTCCTTTCAACCTCTACCTCCCCACTCAATCTGAGGGAATGCTTCGGATACCATTGCTCTAGTGATACGCTTATACTTTTTGTTAAGTCCACCATCCTTGGCAAGCACTACAAGTTCTGCTTCTTCCTGATGAAGTCCCTCCAAGAGTTGAACAAACATAGTTTCTCTCTTCAAACCTTTTAGTCTAGGTTCTCCACCTTTAAAGAATCTATAAAGACCACGATACTCTTGCTCAAGGCGAGAGTGATCTGTTCCTATAGGTGCATCGTTAGGAGTGTAAGGTACATCTCCTTCTGGCATCACTGATTCAATACTCTCATCAAAATTGATGATTAACAACTGCCTAAGAGCATTACTATTATGTTTACGAAGAAGATCTACTTTCTCCTTCTTTGTTTTTGCGTTAGAGACCTTTCTCAAAATCTCACTGATTAGTAACCTAGGGTTACTGTTATCCATATTACGTGGCATAATTTAATTCCTGTGATTAGTCTTCTTCCTCATCTGCATCCTCAAACTTCCAGTATGGATTTGTTGGTCTGATGTAGATAAGTTCATCATGTAACATGTTACCATCTTCATCAAACATTTCAGGATGTACAACCGATTTAGAGTATGCTGCATTTTCTATGTAGTCTTCTACATATCCTTTTACCAACCAAGAAACAGTTACCCCAAGGATAAATGCTCCTATAACAAATAACACAATCAATGCAATAATGATTGGTTCCATAGGGTTCCTCCGCAGCTATTTTTATTTAGTGTTTATATCAAGTTGTTCTCTCTCAAATATAAAACAGTTTCGGTACAACCTCCAAGAACTTTACCATCTAAGATGACTTGAGGGAATGTACTACCATTACCAAACTGTTCATAGAAACCTTGTCTATCGAAATGTGTATCTAAACGATACTCAGTAAACTTATATCCCTTACCAGCAATAACTGCTTTGACTTTTGAGCAATAGGGACAACCGTTACGAGTGTATACAGAAAAATTCATAAGAAATATGTTTTTAAAATTATAGCATAAAAAAGGAGGGTGTCAAGCACCCTCCTGTAAGTTCCGATTGTAGAGACCGCACGAACGATGTCTCGTCTCTATTTATAATCAGAATGTGAACTTAAGTCCAGCTTTTGCACCCCAGTTACGGATTGTGTCGCCGTCAGCGTCTTCGCCAGCAGTAGCACCAGAGATTTCTCCATAAAGAGAAGTTGCTTCAGCAAGAGCAACAGAAGCACCAACCTTACCAGAGAATTCTGTCTCTGTATCGTCAGCTGTTTCTGAATGGTTCAATGAAGGACCACCTTGTACATAGTATGCAATTTTACCTTCAGTACCTGTTGTACCTTCGTACCCAAGATGTACTTCAGTAGTTGCTGAATCATAATCCCCATCAGGATATGAAAGGTTGCTCTCAACGTTCACGTAAGGACCAGCAAAAGCTGCACCAGCGAGAAGGAATGGAGATGCTGCTACTGCAGCGATTGTTGATTTGATTGACATGATTGTTTTTTAAAGTGTCTCGCAAGGGAAAAACCCTGCGGATGATAGACTACCCCGACATGGGAGTCTGTATTACATCTACACAGGGTTACGATTATTTCGAGTCCTTTGTATGATACTATTTAGCATAACATATACTTATACATTTGTCAATGGTTCGGATTCCCCAACCTCTGCTCCCTTAAACGCTCGTGAGATTTCTTTCTTGATTCTAAAAGCATGTTAGCAACTCTTGAACGAGACTCTTGGTCTTGTTTAGGATCAAGATAATCTATAAGAACATCCATAGGATCTACAATTGCTTCGAACTCAGCATCTCCATCACCAAGAATCTCTTTCAACTCTTTAGGTAGATTTTCGTTTTTAATTTTTGGTAATTCCATTAGGTAACCTCCTTGTACGTGTAACCTGTAGCATCTCTAGTAGTCCAGATTAAGTTACCTCCCTCTATGAAAGGTCTTAAATCTAGAGACGAAGCTATTATAGCATTAGTGGCAACCCCTTGGTTAAGTGTTCCAATATCTATGTGAGCAGTACAACGTTGAGGATAGACAACAGATACTATATCTCCAAGGTCTCCTTCATTTCCTAATGGATTATTTGCATACGCAGTAAAGATTGCAAATTTAAGTTTATCAAAAAGAATTGGGTTAACAGAACCAGTTAATGACCCACCATCATTAAGATAGAAACTAACCCATCCCGCCAGTCCACTCTCATCAGGTGCTCTACCTCTGTTTGGGAAGGTACCTGTGCGTCCAAACCTACCACTAGTATACTCTTCAGCGATTGCTCTGACAATAGGATAAAAATAATTTGCAGTATCTGTGGTATCCTCAAATCCCAAATCATTATACTCAGTAAATCCACCTGTACGATTGATCTGTACATTTCTCATGAATGTCATGTAAGCATTACTATTACTATTATCATTCAAGCAAAGTCTTTGTCCATTATTTTCAGTTCGTATATTATCTGTATAAAAAGAACTACTTGAATATGTTCTACCTTGTGCTCCACCACCATCTACTTCAATAGTTTTAGTAGTAGAAGCAGCAGATGAAGTTTGAACAAATGATTCTCCACCAATGTAGTAAGAAACTTGAGATGTACTACCATTAACTGTAATAGTTGCAGTTTGACTACCAGATGTGCTAGAAGTCTGAGCAAATGTTGTACCTAAGAGTATCAAACTTCCAACTGATCGTCCAGATACACTTACTTGGTCATTCCATGCAAAAGCAAATCCAACAGTAGCAGATCCTGCTCCAGTTATATCGAGACCAGTTCCATCAGAACTAAACGTAACACCTATATTTGAACCACCTATCTGTGTAATACTTGTAATAGTCAGACTAGCATTTTCATCAAACCCACCAGAAATATCATCATCCCACATAATCTTAGTAGGAGATGCTAGTTGATACCCTGAATCAGATGAATTGCCTGTGATTGACCAATCAACACTAGCATTAGTAGCAGCAATAGATGTAAAGGTCAATGGAACTTCTCCAAAACCTTCTCCTGTTACTAACAAATCACCATT
>PYIK01288836.1_pt1 | contig 16699 bp, 18 predicted proteins | sample 3578011 | NCBI WGS metagenome assembly PYIK01 (sample SAMN08408022, study PRJNA431606) | Marine metagenome isolate SA_KN192-05_S13_70m, whole genome shotgun... | biome: marine; feature: oceanic pelagic zone; material: water; isolation source: 70 m water sample, 0.2-0.8 um fraction ... | reverse complement strand
TCTGGTCAAGTGGAGCTCATCATTCAAAGTACGGAATTCTCATCGCCCGAACCGATCCAAACGTCCCAAAGCACAAAGGTATTTCGTATTTTATATGCCCGATGGACCTTCCAGGTATCACTATGACACCCATTATTGATATGACAACAGCACATAGCTTCAATCAGGTGTTCTTTGACGATGTTCGCCTTTCCGCCGACCTTCTTGTAGGTCAAGAAGGTGATGGTTGGCGCTTAGCGAAGGTCACTCTGGCGAATGAACGCGTATCTCTCTCTTCCGCTGGTTCGCTCTGGGGTGCGGGCCCTTCTGCAAAGCTTCTTCTTGACTTGGTGCGTCAAAGCGGCGGATCTCAGAATCCTGTGTTACGCCAGAAACTTGCCGGCTTGTATTGTGAGGCAGAGGTATTGCGGCTAAATCGACTTCGGACGCTTACTGCCCGATTAGCTGGTAAACATCCGGGCCCAGAAGCCTCCATACAGAAACTCATGGCCGATGAACATGGACAAAATACCCTTGAGTTGGCTCAAGAGATTGTCGGCACGGCGACAATGATTGAAGGAGCTGGGCCAACGGGAACTATTCCAAGAAAAATGCGAAGTGGAGTAACGAAGAACCATTTCTCGACAAGGCATTTCTCCGATGTTGACCCGATCTGGTACTACGGCTTTATTTTTTCCCCTGCATTAACTATTGGAGGGGGGACATGGGCAGTGCAACGAAATATTGTTGCTGAACATGTCTTGGGGCTTCCTCGCGATGTCAACGTTGAGAAAGGAAAAACTTGGTCCGAGGCGCGAACCCAAACTCAGGACTAATTTCCTAAACGAGACTGGATAGCTTGAAGAAGTTCATCAGGGTTATCGGACCCTACAACAATTCTCCTCCCATCATGCTTCTGTATTGCTATGGCGGTATTTCCCCAAGCTCTCCACATTGACCCATGACGCATTATTTTGACTCCGGATCCCCACATGTTTGTAACTTTTTGAAGTTCAGCTGATTTGATCTCACTAAATAAAATTTCTTTCTGTGGAAATCCGTATCGAAAGACGAGGTCAATTTTTTCCTCGGAGACAGTTGTAGAGAGTTTTGCGAACATGCTTGTTAAGGCGAATACTATGAGCGGGGCAATAAAGATGGTGATTAATCCAGGCAAATTTTTCCCATCGAGAGGTTCCTCTGGGAGAGAAACGAGCCAGGGTATGAAAGTAATTGCGCATACTAGAACCGGAAGACCGAAAACATATCGGGCGTCGGCTGTGTTTATGTCGTGAAATTCACCCATTATCTGGCCCTAACGGGTCCGAGGAAGGCCGAGTAGGCCCTCAGCAATTAAGTTACGGCTGATTTCGCTTGTACCGCCATAGATCGTTGTTACCGGCGCATGGCGGAAATGTTCATCAAGTGCACCACCAACTGGAGCAGTCTCTTCGCCGAGAGATATCAGTCCTTCGATTCCGGCCATTTCGATAAACCATTTTGAATGCTTTTTATACGACTCGCTTGCGAAAAGTTTGGTCATAGAACCTTCAACTCCAAACATGACCCCTTCGGAAGCAAGAAAGGCAGTGTTATATGCGAAGCCGCGACATACCTCAACATCGATCATGGCACGGACGAGGCGTTCGCGCACGAGCTGGTCTTCAATGAGTGCTGTTCCGTCTGGTTGGGATGTCTTTTGGGCGTATTTGACGAAGGCGTCAATTAGGGGCGGCGATGGAAACTGTCCTCCGGCTATGCCGCGCTCATATTTCAAGGCCGCTTTCATGATTTCCCAGCCGCCATCGACCTCGCCGATTCTCCATTCGTCTCCTATCCGAACACCGTCATAGAACGTGGCGTTTGAACGCTCTGTTCCCATGGTATGGACTGGGTGAATTTCAATACCGGGAGTAGATAACGGAACGATGAAAAACGTCAATCCCTTATGCTTTGGTACTTCAGTATTAGTTCTGGTTAGAAGAAGAACGTAGTCAGCGATATGAGCCATGGTCGTCCACATCTTCTGGCCATTGATAACCCACTCATCTCCGTCTTTGACGGCGCGGGTCTGCGCTGCTGCGACGTCAGATCCCGAATCAGGTTCGGTGTAACCGAATGAAACCAATGTTTCTCCGGAAAGTAACTTTGGAACGATCGCTTCCTTAAGGTGATCATTGCCGAGTTCAAGGACTACTGAGGCAACAACGATTGCAACACCCATGCCATCTATAGGAGCGCCAGCTAACTGGAGCTCTTCTATCATGACAGCCATTTCGAGAGCGCTTTTTCCTCCTCCGCCAAGTTCCGCCGGCACTGCCCCTCCAAGCCACCCACGTTCAGCTATCTTCTTGTGGAAATCCCAGTTGTGTATTGTCCCATCATGTGTGGAGCTTATGACGTCATCTGTCAGGTGCTCTTCGATGAACGCCTTTACTTCGTTTCTGAACTCTTCAGCTTCAGGTGGGAACGACCAGTCCATCAGGCCACCTTTTCCGAGGGTAGGCAGAGGTCAGCTATTCGCTGGTATTCACGTCCAGGGTTACCTAACTGAAGAGGCCACCCTTTCGCGCGTCGATAGTAGAGCTGTATATCGTATTCTTCGGCGAATCCGTAGCCTCCGTGATATTGGAGAGATGTAGCAGCAGCCGACATTGCGGCTTCTGATGCGAAAAGGAACGCCATGCCGGCAAGTGTTTCGGCGGGTTCATTTTGGGTTTCTAAGGCAGAAATTGCTCTGTTTGAAAGAAAGTAGGCTCCTTCCACATCGGTAATGGCTGAAGCAAGTCCATGTTGCAGAGCCTGAAAAGACCCAATCAGGACATCGAATTGATAACGCTCTTTGGCATATGAAACTCCTAGGTCAACCGCTTTCCTTCCTAGGCCGGATAATGCTACAGCCATAAGTGCCTGCCATTCGCTTCGCGCCTGAGAAAAGGCTTGCTTTGCTTTTTCGCCAGAAGCAATGAGATCTCCAGACTCTAACGGGCGGTTAGCCAGGGGAAGGTCAGCCATATTTGGAATATGGTTTGTTGATTCTCTTTCTGTCTCTAATACGAGGTTATTTCCGTCAAAAACAATGACCGTATCGGCGATAGCTCCAGCCGGAATCAGATTGGGTGATGATCCAACTATTGGTTGTAGCCCCATAGAAGCGATTTTTTCTCCTGAAGCCAGCAATGGAAGATCTTCATGATCAGGGGCAACCTTAGAAAGCAATCGGGAGGTAGCGAGGTGTTCGATGAAGGGAAGTGGGGCGATATATTCACCCACAAGATCAGCCACAATGGCACCTGTCGTCAGTGGGGCACCTCCACCTCCGACATCTTCTGGGAGGCACATTCCCGGTGCTCCAGTTTCAGCTAGGCGGCTCCAAGCGTCAGAGTCAAAACCCAAATGGCTAGCGCCGCGTACACGTTCTACAGAGCACTCTGCTTCAAAGAAAGAGCGAAAAATATCTTGTATGGCTGATTCGTCGGAACTTAAACGCAAATACATCTTTTTTGAGAGTATCGGACGAGCAGTCAATAAGACAGCTTCGATCGCCGAAAGATCATTTAAGGTTTCTTTATTTGCATCAAAATTAGAAGTAGTATATCATGATGATATCAATATGATATTAGGAGAAAAATGGATCTATACACAATAGATAACGTGGCCGGTACTCCGCTTGGTTTGGTTACCGGAAGCACGATTAAGACAAAGGATATTGTCAAAGACATCGGCGCTGGTTTGAAGGGCCTCGTCGGCGGGAAACTCGGAAGTTATGAGAAGCTAATGGTAGAAGCTCGAACCGAGGCAATCGAACAGATGGTTTCCCAAGCAGAAGCTCTCGGAGCTAACGCGATAGTCGGCGTACGGTTTGAAAGTACTGAAGTTGCAGCCGGAGCTGCCGAAATACTCGCCTACGGAACAGCGATCAAACGCTAAAAGCTAAGAGAAGGAAACCTATAATATGAGCGACATTCAAGTAACAGAACTCGTCCCCGATAAGGTCGGAAAAGTTCGAAATGGGATCACCATGATAGTTATCTGGTTGATCAACCTCCCAGCCATGATAGTACTCTGGGCATTATCAGGAGTTAGTAACGGAGGGACCATCCTTCCGGCCATACTCCTGTCTTTGTTCTTCATCATTGCACCAATGTGCCTCTACATGCTGCAACCCAACCAGGCAGCCGTTCTAACACTATTTGGCGCCTATCGGGGAAGCGATGAAACACAAGGATTACGGTTCACCAATCTCTTCTACGCAAAAAAGAAGATATCTCTCCGGGTGAGAAATTTCACAACCCAAACAGCAAAAGTTAACGACGCCAACGGTAACCCCATTGAAATTGGTGCCGTAGTCGTATGGCGGGTCGTAGACGTCGCCAAAGCAGTCTTTGGAGTAGAGAACTTTACAAACTACGTTCACACCCAATCCGAGGCAGCTGTTAGAAATCTTGCACGCTCGTACCCCTACGACTCATTTGAAGACGAAGGCGAAACCACCCTCATTGGCGATGCAAGCGAAGTCAATGACAACCTACGAACCGAACTTCAAGAACGAGCTACTGCAGCTGGCGTAGAAATCCTGGAGGCAAGACTTAACGACTTGGCATACGCCCCGGAAATCGCTGAAGCAATGCTGCGGAGGCAACAAGCATCTGCGATCGTCGCTGCACGAGCGAAAATAGTTGAAGGAGCGGTCCTTATGGTTCGTGAAGCTATTGATGCTCTTGAGGAAGGAACTGACGGATCAGACGCCATCAACCTAGATGATGAGCGTAAAGCAACATTCGCTTCTAACTTGATGACCGTTATTGCAAGTGATGCCCCAACAGCACCTGTGGTGAACGTCGGAACGCTTACAAGGTAAAGTTCCAATTCAGAAATATGAGTATTGAGCGAAAACAATTTCCATTACGAATGTCCGAAGATCTCTATCGGGCCTTTGAAAGATGGGCAGCGGACGAATTTCGATCAGTTAACGCGCAAATAGAGGCTGTTCTATCTGAAGCGGCAAAAAGGTCCGGAAGATTAAAAGGAAAATAAGTAACAAAAATATCAATGAAAGAGAAAATATGAAATTTATACAAATTATGGAGTTTAATGGCTCCCCAGAAGACGCCGATCAGGCACTCAAGCAGTACATAGAGAAAGCCGATGGTCGATCATACGCACGAAAAGCAACAATTTGCGTAGATCGAGATAACCCAGAGACACTCATTCAACTCATTGAGTTTGACTCATGGGAAGAAGCTCAAAAGAACAACGAACTTGAAATAACCAACGATGATCACGAAGAAACACAAGATTCATTTGGGGAAATTACGTTTCGAAATCTCGATGTATTCGCCGAATACAACGTCTAATGACACAATTTGAGCGTGCACCAAAACGACTTAGAAAAATAGAGAAATGAGACAATGGAACTAATCACTGTTTCCGGTTTAACAATGCAGTTTGGTAATCACCGTGCACTAGACAACGTTGATTTCACTGTTCATTCCGGAGTAACAGGATTAGTTGGGGCGAATGGAGCAGGAAAAACCACGTTCATGTCAATTGCGCTTGGTTTACGCAAACCGACGCAGGGGACCATTCGGGTGCTGGCTCTGGAACCAATTAAGCAAGGAGCCGAATTACGATCACTCGTATCGTACGGGCCTGAACGAAATATTCTCCCAGACGAAATGCCGGCAGTTGACTTTGTCAAACACCTTGCCGAAGTCCGAGGAATACCTAGGAAAGAAGCAAAAACCAGAGCAAGCGACGTGCTGTGGCTCGTCGGCTTGGGTGAAGAACGTTTCCGGCCGATAGGAACAATGTCTACAGGTCAACGACAACGAGTTAAATTAGCGCAAGCAATCGCAGCGGACCCAAAACTCGTTTTTCTTGACGAACCAACAGATGGACTTGATCCCCTCGCCCGAGACGAAGTTCTCACCCTTATTCGCCAAGTCAGCGAAGAATACGGCATACACATCATGATTTCTTCACACCTACTTGAAGAAGTCGAGCAGATTTGTGACAACATTGTGGTCCTTAATGCAGGAAAGCTAGTTGTGGCGGGACAATTAAATCAACTCACTGGTCAAAGCACTGGTATTGAAGTCGAACTTGTCTCAATAGATGATCGGCCCGATGCAATAAACGCAGTCGAAAGATCCCTACGTGAAGCTGGATTGACGGTGATAAGAGAAGCAAACAGCCCGGTGTTGCGCATCCAAGATGAGACCTTTGAAACACCTTCTAACCTGATCCGGGACGCGGTAGCTGATGCAGGAGCGAGACTTCACCGGATCCAACACCGCCGTCGAAGCCTCGAAGACATTATTTTGGACACATCATCATGAGTGCAACAGATAACGCAAGAATTCTCGACCGAGGTTACCGTCAATTCGACGGTCAGAGACTGGGAATCGGCAGCGCTATCCGCTCAACCGCATGGCAAACTACCAGAAGTATCTTCGGTCTTGGCCGTAAAGCACGACACAAGTTCTTTCCAATGGTGATTCTTGGGGTCACATACCTGATAGTTGTCATTCAACTTGCGGCGGTATTTCTTTTCGGTCAAGAAACTGCCGAATTCCTAACGACAAATTCATGGCAACAAGTCGCACCGGGAATCGTCATGATTCTGTTCGCAGCACTCGTCGCCCCAGATGCGATTGTCCGAGATCAAAAGAACGGAATGTTTTCGCTCTACATGTCCACTCCGCTTACCAAATCGACATATCTTGCGGCGAAATCTTTCTCTGTAGCAGGATCTATCCTGCTCATTACATTTGGTCCCGCATTGTTCTATCTCCTTGGGAAGACAATAAAGGGTTTAGGTCCTGATGGGGTAGGGCAATGGTTTGAAACTTTCGCTCGCCTTTCCGTCGCTTGTATTGTGCTTTCACTTTTCCTTTGTGCGTTCGGTCTTGCTTTTTCCTGTTTTACGAATCGTCGGGCCATCGCGAGCATCGTGGTTCTGCTCGCATATTTAGGGACAAGCATCCCAAGCGCGATTTTGTATGAGGAAACGAACATCGGTAAGAACATCCTCCTTATAAACCCGATTGAAACGGCATATGAATTTGGAGCTCGTATATGTAACTCCCCATCCATTGACGATAACTTCGGAGAAATCACAACAACGTTTATCACACTCGGGTTCTTTGGCTGGTTTCTAGTGTCGAGTCTCATTCTTCTGGTTACCTATCGAAAACGTGAGGCGATTTGATGTCTCCCCAACCTCCACCACCTCCCCAATCACAAACAGTCAATCAGACAGTCAGCATGATTGAAGTTTCTAACGCTTCAAAATCTTTCGGGAATGTCGTCGCCGTTTCAGACGTTAGCTTTCAACTAAACGCTGGAGTGACAGCGCTACTCGGACCAAACGGGGCGGGTAAATCAACACTGTTCCGTATGTTATGTGGTCTGACAACCCCAACTGCAGGGACAGTAAAAGTGCTCGGTCGAGATGCACGCTACGATACGCCTGTGCGAGGGAAAATTGGCCTCTCTCCCCAACAAGACGCTCTCTTTGACCGGCTCACCGCATACGAATTTGTAGAGATTGCTGCTAAAACTCACGGCGTCGAAAAACCAAGAACAGCTACGAATCATGCCCTGATGCTTGTTGACCTTGACACAGTTACAGAAAAAAGTGTCGGGTCGTTTTCAAAAGGTATGCGGCAACGAGTAAAGCTCGCGGCGGCGCTCGTCAATGATCCGGAGATACTCATTCTTGATGAACCTTTATCCGGTTTAGACCCAGTGCAAAGAAACCGAATGATTGAGCTTTTCCATAATCTCGGATCTCAGGGGAAATGCGTGCTCATCTCTAGCCACATTTTGGATGAAGTTGCCCGGATCGGTTCAGAAGTCCTTGTCATCGCTCAAGGCCGACTGGCAGCATCAGGTGACTACCGGAGTTTACGAACCCTCATGGAAGACCAACCGCACGTTATCCAAATCACTACCAATGGTGCAAGAGAACTAGGAGCAGCTCTCCTTCAAAAAGAAATCATCGATGGTGTCACCATTGAAGACGACACGCTAAACATAACCACATCGAAAATAGATGCATTCGGCAGATCAATAGCGTCCTTCGCCAGGGAACTCGATATTAGCCTTATCGAAGTCACCCCAATGGATGATGATCTCGAATCTGTTTTCCGCTACCTGATAGAGGGACGATAATGACTAGAGTTTCTCCACTTCGAGCAGTCACCTTGACCCACAATGTGTTACTCAAACAACTCGTTACCAAAGGTCGTCTTATCGGTATCACTATCTTTGGCCTACTCCCAATCCTTCTTGGTTGGGTTATCGGACGGCAAAGCGATGACCCCTTGGAAGCAGGGGCCGGATTCATTTCCTACATGGGGTTATCAATCCTCATACCAGTCGTAGCGCTAATCTTCGCTTCGGCATCACTCGGAGACACGCGAGAAGATGGAACGCTCGTGTACTTGTGGCTGCGACCAATCTCCCGATTGTCCGTTACCGGTGGAGCATGGGCTGCCAGCGCCGTCATCACGCTACCGCTGACTGTAATCCCAATGACTATCGCAGCTATTCTCTTAGACGTAGGAAGCGCACTCATAGTTGCGACTATTCTCACGTCAGTTCTCGCAGTACTCGCCTACTGCGGGATTTTTCTTCTCCTAGGCCTTTTGGTGAAGAACCCCGTCATATGGGGCCTCGCCTATATTTTTATCTGGGAAGCAATAGTCGCTAGTTTCGCTAAACCTGCTGCCGCTTTGGCGGTATCTGGTTACAGTCGGGCGATCATCACCGGAAGAACCGGCGTCGATTTCGACTTTTTATTCAGCCCGTCACAAAGCATAAGCATATTTATGCTGATTGTGATTATGGCTGTATCTATGGGCATCACAACATTCCGACTCAGCAGAATAGAAGTTCCTTAGAACCTCTCAGCTACGGGATAAAAATGAGTGAGCCGTTTCGGTTAACCCTTCAAGTTCTGATAAAACAGCATCAGGTTCTTGCGGCCAAATCGTAAAAACCAGACGATCAATATTGAGTTGAGCAAGTTCCTCAAGTTCGTCAATACCTTTAGGAGCGTTCATTACCGTCATAGAGATCGACGAAGGATCCCTACCAGCTTCCTCAGCTAATCTCCGAACTTTCTCTACCTCTTTAGTGAAAGAACCTTTCGGACTCCTGATTGGCATCCAACCATCTCCCCACTCAAATAAATGTTGAAGCAACCTTGGACCACTTCCACCGCCAACAAGTAAGGGGATAGGACGAGATGGTTTTGGCCATGACCATGAAGGTTGAAGACTTTGGGAAACTCCTTCAAATGCGGCCTCATCCTGGGTCCATAAGGCTCTCATGATTCCTATATTGTCTCGTGTTCGGGTATACCGATCAGAGAACTTATTACCATGTGCTTCGTACTCTTCGCGGTTCCATCCGAAACCGACCCCAAGCTCGACCCGTCCTCCGGAATGGAAATCGAGCGTTGCAATCTGCTTTGCTAACCACACTGGATCGTGCTGCGCCACCAATGTCACGGCCGTCCCTAACACCAGATGATCTGTTGCCGTTGCAGCCATAGAAAGAGAAACGAGCTGATCATTCAGATGCCAATACACGTCAGGTAATTCTTCGCGACCGGGAGCAGCTCCGGGAAATGGAGTTAACCGGCTAGAAGGAATATGGGAATGTTCGGGAAGCCAAAGAGATTCAAATCCTCTATCCTCTACTTCTTTTGCTAAGCGGTCAGGGGCGAGAGTATGGCAGGTCGCCAACATTGTAATACCTAGTTTCGGAAGCTCTTTCTCAGCCATTTCCTCTTCCTCCCTTCTATACATTTCTAGCAGCACAGATGACGAAAGAAAGGAAAATGCCCAATAGGATACGTTTCATGTCCTTACGCTACGGCCAACCAATGATCGCCATACCCGGACCATCGATCACTCCTGAACGGGTTCTTCGATCGATGAACCGATCCATGCCGGACATCTATGAAGGAGAACTCGTTGATCTAGCGTTCTCACTGGTAGAAGAACTCCCTTCAATTGCTCGAACATCAGGAAGAGTCTTTATGTCTATTTCCAATGGTCACGGAGCATGGCAAATGGCCCTATGTAATACCCTTTCACCGGGAGACAAGGTTCTTGTCCTCGAATCGGGGCTTTTTGCATCAGTGTGGGGACAGATGGCAGAACGGACCCAGTTGAACGTTGAATACCTTTCAGGAGATAATCGGCTTCCCGTCGACCCAGACATGCTTGAACAGCGGCTATCAGAAGACACGTCCCATGAAATTAAGGCAATACTATGTGTCCACACTGATACCGCCACATCGGTCCGCAACGATATCGCCAAACTAGGCCAGACAATTAACAGCCTCGATCATCCAGCACTGTTTATGGTTGATTGCATTGCCTCTTTGGGCTGCGAACAATATGAAATGGATGAATGGCATGTCGATATTACTGTCGCAGCTTCACAGAAAGGGCTAATGATGCCACCGGGGATGGCTTTCGTCTGGGCAAGCCAAAAAGCTTTAGAAGCCCACAACTCAGCGGGACTCCGTATCGGCTACTTTGACTGGGATCAGCGAATGAACCCAGACCACATGTACCAACTCTTTTGTGGAACGCCGCCGATCCAACACCTGTATGGATTACGCGAAGTACTGAACATGATCGATGAAGAAGGACTTGAGAATATCTGGTTCCGCCATCAGGTCCTCGCTGACGCAGTACGAGCAGCGGTGGAGACATGGCAACAACCCGACGGGCTGGAGTTGAACATCACCGACCCAAAGGCGAGATCAAATGCCGTGACCACTATTCGAACCGGATCCATCGATTCTGAAAAACTTCGGAAAATCTGCGCAACCGAAGCTGGGCTCACACTTGGCTTAGCAGTGGGAGGATTAGAAGCCGATGCTTTTCGAATCGGCCACATGGGTCACCTAAATCCTCCAATGATTCTCGGAACCCTCGCCACCATCGAAGCGGCACTGCTTTCAATGAATGCTTCCATAGGGCGAAACGGAATAGGAACAGCGGCTGAAATTATCGCAAAGGCCTTTCCCAACTAGCGGCAACAAAACTCCCATCCTAAAGTCATAGGTACATGAATCAAGGAGTAAACAAATGGGAAACCTAGATGGGCATATCGCTGTTGTTACCGGAGCAAGCCGAGGAATAGGCCGTGGGATCGCTATTGGGCTAGGAGAACAAGGGGCTACTGTCTATGTCACCGGAAGAAGTACCGGTGATCAGCCGCGAACCATTGATACAACAGCACGAGAAGTAACCGAAGCAGGAGGCAAGGGAATCCCAGTTCAAACTGATCATTTTAACGACGATCAGATCGCCGCTGTCTTCGCAAAGGTCAAGGAGGACCATGGACATCTCGATATCCTTGTCAACAATGTGTTCAAGATCCCTGACCCACCGGCATGGGAGGGTGGCTTTTGGGAGCACCCCGTGAGTATCTGGGACGATCAAGTCGGCATCGGACTCCGAGGGCATTATGTGGCCTCATGGCATGCAGCACCACTTCTATTTGAATCGACAAAACGGCCAATCATCATCAACATCACCTCACCGGCAGGACTCGTCTACCTATTCAACTCGTCATACAGCGTTGGGAAAGCGGGGCTGGATCGTTTAACGCATGACATGGCTGTCGAACTCGCTCCAAAAAACGTTACCGCTCTTGCCCTCAGGCCTGGCCCAACTAGGACTGAGTTCATAGAAGATCAAGCAGCCCAAGGAATACAAGTAGCGATGGATGATGCTGAAACTCCGATCTTCATAGGACGAGTCGCCGCTGCAGTCATCACAGACCCACTCCACCATGAAATGACCGGTCGGGTCCACTGGAGCAGCGAACTCGGAATCGGATACCAAGTAGTTGACGAAAATGGTCAAACACCCATATCAGCCCGTCAGCGGTTCGAAAACGCTCCCAGAGCAAATCCTTACTCGGATGAACCTCTCCAGTTCGCTCCGAGCCTTGCACATGGCGGCCAAACAAAAGAAGAAAGTGAATAAAAGCTAGTTCTAAGAAATTAAATCTTCTCTTTACACTTCGAAAGTCAGAATGATAGGGCTCATCATGCCTGCATTGATCGCTTCCTTGGCATTAGCAAACATTGTTGGCATTTCCATTCCCATTAGATGAACTAGATTCACGGGTGCTGGGTTCGATGGGGGATTATTGAAGAACGATTTTGCCATTTCACTATGATCGTGAATAGAAACAAGGCCTAACCCAGCTTTGGAGGCAGCCTGCACATATATTTCTTGCGTGTCTAGGAAACTAAATTCCGGCGTGGAAGACCATGGCATCGGATATGTGAGAGCACCACTTCCTACTCGCATGACGTCGTAGATCAGCACCGTACCACCCGCTCGAGTTACCCGAGCCATCTCACTCATCATTACAGACTTATCAGCAATATTCATACCTACATGGATCATGGTCGCCGCATCGAAAGAATCATCATCGAAAGGGATACTGGTCGCTGAACCAACGCGAAAGTTTACCTTGTCGGACATGCCGACGAGTTCGGTTAACGCCGACGCTGCTTCAACAAATTCTGGGGTTAGATCTATTCCCGTCACATGAACACCCTTAGTGCGAGCGAGAAAACGTGCAGGTCCTCCGATGCCACAACCGAGGTCGATAATTCTCCTGCCCTCTTCGATGTTCAAAAGGTCGGCTACGAGTTCACTTCCCTTTCTTCCACCAATATGAAACTCGTCGGCACCTGCAAAAGAATCCGGAGTCAGAGAGCTTGGATCCGTTCCAGACTGATCCAAAGCGTCAACGATACGGTCAACTATTCCATCGCTCCCATAGTGCGACTCTAAAGTACCAGACATAAATAGATCTTAACTTAGACATAACTTTTCAAACAACGTAAGCATTATGGTTTTCAACTACCGGAAAAGAAGAGTTGATCTGCGGAGTAGCTTTCTATACATTGGATTCAAGCAATAGTACTACTTTTATTTAGGAGCTAGATTGTCCGATCTATTTGAACCAGAAGATACGCAGAGTGATGGAGAGTCTCGCGGTTCCATTCAACAAAGAAACGCACTTATAGGTTTGTTGGTTGCAATAGTTGCTGTTCTTGGGATTATTCTTCTCGTTCAAAGCTGTGATGATGGAACAAAATCAAGCACTTCACAGCAAACGTCAACCGCTCCGGCAGAGGAGGCTCCTGAGGAGGCTCCTGAGGAGGAACCAGCTGCTGAGGAACCAGCTGCTGAGGAACCAGCTGCTGAGGAACCAGCTGCTGAGGAACCAGCTGCTGAGGAACCAGCTGCTGAGGAACCAGCTGAGGAAGAACCAGCTGAAGAAGAACCAGCTGAAGAAGAACCAGCTGAAGAAGAACCAGCTGAAGAAGAACCAGCTGAAGAAGAACCAGCTGAAGAATTACCAGCTGAAGAAGATTCTGGTCCACCAGAGCCTCCTGTTAACGTGACTTGCGGACCCGGTGGAGGTAGTACCGAATTTTCCCTTACGTGGGATGCTCCTGCAGAACCAGACGATGTTTTTGGAATCAACGTATACATCTCTGCAAATGGTGGAGCTTACAATCGGGTCGCTCAGGAACTCGTTTCTGATGGTGTTGTATCAACTGATCTTGATAGCGGCACCAAATGGGGGATCGTTATCTCAGCAGTACCCGCTGGTACGCCGTTAATGCTGGCCGTCACCAGTTTCAATAATGATTACAGTGAATCCGGCTGGTGGCCAATAGACGCCTACTACGGATCAGGTTTGGATTGCTTCACTGGGCCACCACCTGCACCCAACATCGGAACCATTGGACCAGCGGGTGGGTCAATGGAGACAAACATCGAGATTCTACCCAATGGTAGTGACCCTGCCCCTGCTGAAGATATCGTCTCTTATCAAATTTTGGTAGATAAAGGATCAGGATTCGAAGAGATATCTATCTCTTACCAACAGAATAACCCCGTTACCGGAGGGGTAGATCTAGTTGTCTATCCTCTGGACCATGCTCCTGTTGACTACCAAATAACAGCAACAGATGCCCACGGGAACGTATCAACAGTTGCGACACGCTCTTGTCCTGATTTCAGCGTTCAAGAGTGTAATTAGTAGACGGGTTTCTTCAGTCGAGTAATTATCGGTTACATTTGAGTTTACGCAGCGATAGGAGAGATACATGAGCGGTCCCCAAATAGATATTCTGACGCCCGAATATGAGGCAGACCCCAACCCGATTCTCGACGATATTCGAGAGAATCACCCGATCTATTTCCATGAAGGACTTGATAGTTGGGTTCTTTCACGCCATGACGATATTCTCGAAGCCCTCCGTACCCCCGCATTCACCACAAATAATTATGCGTGGCAGCTCGAACCCGTTCACGGCAAAAACATCCTTCAGTTGGAAGGCAAAGAGCACCGCTCAATGCGCGCTATCGTCACGCCGACACTTCGAGGTGACCAATTACGTGAAAACTTTGCATCTGTTGCGGAGAATAACGCAAAAGAACTCATCGACGTGTGGAAACATGACGGGAAAGTGGAACTTGTTAGTCAATTTACGCTCCGGCTACCACTGAGCGTGATTATCGACGTTCTTGGTCTCGACCCCGAAGATAAGCCTAAATTTCATGTCTGGTACAACGCAATACATGACTATTTCACCAATACCGCGGGCGATCCTGAAGTTGAAGCAGCGGGACTTCGAACACATGATGAACTTCGAGATTTCATGATGCCGCTCATTGAAGAACGTAAGAAAAACCCAGGGGATGACCTTATCAGCAAGATCGTCCACGCTGAGATCGATGGGGAGCGGATGTCCGACATTGATATCAAGTCCTACATCAGCTTTCTCCTTGTTGCCGGAAGCGAATCAACGGACCTTCAGATGTCGAACATGTGGTTACGACTATTGGAAAATCCAGACCAACTGCAGGCAGTACGAGAAGACAGAAGTCTTGTCCGGACAGCTTTTGCTGAAGCGCTCCGACATACACCCGCCGTGCTAATGATCATGCGGGAAGCTTCCCAAGATGTGGAGTTTCACGGCACAAAAATTCCCGCGGGGTCGACAGTGACACTGTTACTTGCGGCGGCAAACCGTGACCCGAGACAATTTACAGCACCTGAAACCTTCAACATTTTCCGAGATGATCTGGATACAGATAAGGAATTCACCGCTGCTGCCAACCATATGACATTTGCCCTCGGTCGACACTTCTGCATCGGAACGTATCTTGCCGCTATGGAGGCGGAGATCGCCACGAACCTTCTTCTCGATGCAATGGACGACATAGCGTTTGCAGATGGGAAATCACCTCAGCAAGTCGGTAGTTTCGTTCGAGCTCCAAGGAATATGCCTCTCACCTTCACACCCAGTAGCTAAAACGTGAAAATTGTATTCAATAACTGGGCATGCCAAGGCCACGGGCGTTGTTTTGAAATCGCTCCAGAACTATTTTCTCTCGATGATGAAGGATTTGCCGTACCATCAATTGAAGGAGATATCCCGATAGAACTTGAAGGTAAAGCCCGAGAAGTTTCTCAGCGCTGTCCAGAGTTCGCCATTGAAATCATCGATAGCTAAAGACACGGTTTCTTTACACATAGAGAATTAATGACTATTTTCGTAATAACTATTTAAGGGGTCCATAACGCTAAAGGGGAAAGCTATGTCATATCCAGATATTATGTCACCTGAGTACGAGAAGGATCCCAACCCGTTCTTGCACGAAATGCTTGAAGAGCACCCAGTGTATTATCACGAAGGCCTCGGACATTGGATTATCTCGCGCCATGCTGACGTGGAACGAGCGCTAAAGAGCCCAGTTTTTACGACTAAAAACTATGCCTGGCAACTTGAACCTGTCCATGGGAAAACCATCCTTCAGGTCGAAGGTAGCGACCATCGTCGCATGCGGGCAATCATCAATCCTGCCCTGCGTGGCGAGGATCTCAGGACGAAGTTCGTTCCAGTTATTGACCGATGCAGCCAAGAACTGATCGACATGTGGTCCGGTGACGGCCAGGTGGATTTCGTCAAAGCCTATACAGAGCGTTTCCCAGTCAATGTGATCACGGAAATGCTCGGCCTAGATCAAAAAGATGAACCCATTTTTTATAACTGGTACAAATCAATCATCGCGTTCTTCTCCAATATTAGTGGAGATGAAGAAATAGCGGCACAAGGAATTCGAACACGAGATGAACTCGCCGAATATATGTACCCGATCATTGAAGAACGCCGAGCCGAACCTGGCGAAGATCTTTTGAGTACCATCGTCCATGCAGACATCGGCGGAGAAAAAATGGATGACTACGAAATCAAATGTTTCGTCAGTTTCGTTCTTGTCGCAGCAGCAGAAACGACGGATAAGTCAATGGCCAATATGTTTCTCCAACTCATTCAACATCCGGAACAAATGCAGGCAGTTCAAGAAGACCGTAGCCTCATCCGAGCAGCGTTCGCGGAAACACTTCGACATACACCACCAGTACTCATGGTTATGCGTGAACCAGATGAAGATGTTGAATTCCAAGGAGTCAAAATACCTGCGGGGTCAACAGTTACCGCAATGTGCGCAGCCGCTAATCGTGACCCAAGAGTGTTTAAAGATCCAGATGATTTCAATATTTTCAGAACAGACCTCAACGTAGATAAGGCTTTTGGCGGTGGTGCAAACCATATGACATTCGCACTTGGCCGCCATTTCTGCGTTGG
>PYIK01215965.1_pt1 | contig 16851 bp, 17 predicted proteins | sample 3578011 | NCBI WGS metagenome assembly PYIK01 (sample SAMN08408022, study PRJNA431606) | Marine metagenome isolate SA_KN192-05_S13_70m, whole genome shotgun... | biome: marine; feature: oceanic pelagic zone; material: water; isolation source: 70 m water sample, 0.2-0.8 um fraction ... | reverse complement strand
TACGTTAACGCCCATTTCATCCCAAAGTCGGTCATAAAGTTCTTTACCACCACCATACTGAAACCATGATAAGAACGCGATGTTGTCAATGCCAACACCGGCACCCGCAATCGGTGCACCGAAAAGGTTAGCTGCAGGGTGCTTACCACCCCAATAGTGAGTCCAGGCAAATCCAGCCTCAACAAGACCAGAGTCAACCGCATCTAAAATATCGCGCGGTCCGACAACAGCCCCCCTACTTTCCCCGAAGCTTGTGAAGCAGCAACAAATATCACGATCTGTGTAGGTGTCTCTACCCCAATACCATGAAGTATCCCCACTCCACGAGCTGATGATTTATCAAGTATTGAACTTTCAACATGAATCTCATGTCGGTGGCGGTGAAAATGCGCATCCCCCTTCTGAGAGTCATCTAATAGTTGCGTACTTTCATGATTATGATCATGAATTTCCGTGTTCTCCTGATGAAGATGAGCATGTTCATGTTCAACGACGATGGACCGACCCTTAGAAGATCTTCTAACCCTTTGTAACCCACGAAACGCGCCATCACGAATAATCATCCAGCGACTACGTAACTGAAAATCATCTCCCTGAATCACAACATTTACGAGGACCCATAGTCCTAACCCGATGAGAGAACCACCAATAAAATACATCATTGTTGTGTCCACTGAATCTGGGATTTTAAAATCTGCAAGAATAATTGCGACACCAAGCAGAACCACAACGGCGGCATGCCCAACTGCATATGCCGTAGCAAGAGAAAAAGCCCTTCTCGGGTTCTTCTCCCCAGTTGCAATCCCCGAAATCGCAGCAATATGATCCCAATCAAATCCGTGCCGGATACCAAACCCAAAAGCGGATACAAGAAGAGCAAAATCCATCTCTAAAAGGTTCCAGTTCAAGCAGAAGGCGTCAAATCACCCATAATCTCTTCAAAGATTCTCCACTTCAGATGAGACGAAATTCAATTGTTCGGCTACTGTTATCGCTGTTGACCTTTGACATTACGTCGAAACAAAGGAGATGATTCCACATGAAAGAAACCAACCCCGACAAGAATTTTATCCTCAATAATCTCCCAATAGCTGAAGCTCACTGCGACGGCCCATGCGGAGTATACGACCCATCATCAGCAAGAATTGCTGCTGAGGCTGTCCGGTCTATGGTCAAAAAAATCCTTGACCTCACTCCACCGGAACCCGGAGACGCACAAGCAGTTGCATCCTATCTCAACACAGTAGGCCGATATGTAACAATAAAGGAAGAGCAGGCCGAACTTGCTAAGCATGAACTTCTCGTTCTCTGGACTGACTACTTCAAGCCAGCTCACCTCGAAGCCTACCCAGACCTACACGATGTCTTCTGGAATGCAGCGAAAGCATGTTCCGAATGTAAGCAGCATGTTTCCACAGATGCAGCAGACCAACTTATGGCCGCAGTTGAAAAGATCCATAATATGTTCTGGGAGAGCAAAGGCCGAGAAGTTACATATTACGAAGCAAGTTGATCAAAACGGTTCTTAAAGAACTCCTGTCACTAGCGTTACGAAAACGAAAAATCTTCCGTGTTGGTGGGAACAGTATGATTCCCGTACTCCAACCAGATGACATCATATTTGTTCGCCCAGATGCCCACTGCTGCGAGGGAGATATCGTCGCGATCAGACACCCACACAAGAAAACAATTTTAATCAAATATGTCAAGGCCGTCACTGAGGATCATTTTGTTGAATTACGCAGTCCAAAAGGGACAGATAGCCGGCAATTTGGGAAATCACCTATGAAACATCTCGTTGGAGTTGCTACTTTTAACTACTCCCAAAAGACATCACTTACGAAAACATCGCAGGCGCACTAAACGAGGTCGTCGAACTTAACCAGCCATCTAATGCCGAGATCGTCGAGAGTGGTGGTTTCCGCCTTACTCACGATTACTGACGCTCCGACATATGTAGCACCGGATTGAATAATGAAATCTTTCGCCACTCTGATCGTATTTCCCGTTGTTGCCCAATCATCAACTATGAGAACTCGGTCAATCTTGTCCAAATCAAATGATCTACTCTGGAATTCTACCTCGTGACCAGTCCATGTTTCACCAGATGTGATTCTGATATCAGCTCCAGGATGATTCCGCCCGTCCTTGCGAATTAGAACCAACCCAGCATGCAAAAATTTAGCAACCAACGCGCCAAGAACAGGTCCGCGCGCTTCCGCAGCGACAACTTTCGTTACATCCGCATGCGCATACTCAGCCGAGAGTGCTTCACCCAAGCATTGCAAAATCTCCGGATCCCGTAACAGTCCGGCTATATCAGGATGATTATTGACCATAGGAAACGCTTGAATCAAAGAGGCCGAAAATGCTGCGAGTTCTGATTTCTCCATACCCTCATCCTACAAATATTTAGCTAACCCGAACATGACAAGAAACCTTAAGAAGGTGATTTCAGAAAGAAAAAGGGGAAAGACGGTAATGCACAGAGATAATGAAAGGTATGGATCCGAAAGTTATATACATCGCCGGTCCGCTCTTTGATGAAGGGGAACGCTGGTGGATAGAAAAGATTGAAGCTGCCGTTGCCAAAGCAGGTTTTCAGACCTTTTTGCCACATCGTGACAATCCGGAAAAAACTCCTGACACCGTCCAAGAAATCTTTGAGAATAATCGGGATGCCATACTGTCAGCAGATCTTATTGTTGCGAATCTAAATGGCATTACGACCGACGATGGAACAGCATGGGAGCTTGGATACGCTGCAGCCCTTCAGAAACCCTCAATAGGAATTTTTACAGACTGGAGGGCGCGATTTGAAGGTCAAGAAATCGTAAATCTCATGATCAGCCGATCACTGGATAGGATTGTTCGGTCTCTTGATGAACTCATCTTCGCTATTACCGAGTTAGATACTCAGAAGGAGTAGGGCCACTAATGCAACTACTCGCCGAGAATATCCAGCACTACCATTGGGGGGATTACGACTATATTCCAAACCTTCAAGGACGAGCAGCAGGGATTGATCCAGAAGCTGAGCTATGGATGGGAGCTCATCCGAAATCGCCAAGCAGAGTACTCGATACCAACCAAACCCTTGATGAGCTTATATCGCTAAATCCTGAACAAGCATTGGGAAAGCACGCGGAAAAATTCAATGGAGAACTTCCATACATAATGAAAATTCTGGCAATTCGGTCCCCATTATCTTTACAGGTGCACCCAAACGATGAACAAGCGTCAGCAGGCTTTACAGATGAATCCAATCTACAAGAAAAAAAATCTTATTTCTCACCTCGCGGGAAAGAGGAAATTGTTTGTGCAATAACAGACACAGACATCAAATTTGGATTTCGGCCAATGAAAGACATCAACAACATTCTCGCACCTGCTTCAAATGAAGAGTTTCGCACTCTCCAAGAGCTGACTTCGCAGGAGAATTCAGAGGAAGCATTACAAGAAGCCATTCGAACGATTCTCGGATATGAAAAATCAATAGTTCAGTCGTTTGTAGAAGATATTTTTGCATCCGATCTCCAAAACACGGTTCTCTCCGACAGGGAACTCGCCTATTTTCGAAATCTTGCTGGAATGTATCCGTCTGACCCTGGACTCATTATCTTTCTACTGATGAATTTTGCAACATTGCGCCCTGGAGAGTCCTTATATGTTCCACCCGGAGTCACCCATGCATATCTTCATGGAAACGCTATAGAAATAACATCAAATAGTGACAACGTCCTTCGATGCGGATTAACACCGAAACAAATCGACCATGATCAGTATTTAGCTGTTAGTTCTTTTTCAACATCGCAGCCAGAGATCCAAAGACCCATCAATAAAATTCATACGTACTCATCTCCGACACGATTCAGTTTGTCGCGCTTAGAAATAGAACATAGCTGGGAAGTTACGCTTAATGGGCCAGAGATATTGATTTCAACAGAGGGATCATTCACCATTACAAACAGTCATGGCCGAAGCTTGCACGTAGACAAAGGCATGCCGGTATGGATACCAAATTCAGACGAACACTACCAGATATCTGGAACGTGCCTAATTTTCAGGTGCTCCACACAAAACGTTGACTAAATCCCCAACTGCCGGCTTGCAAGGTCACGCATAATTTCTTCACTTCCTCCACCAATAGCCTGTACACGCACCTCTCTATACAGGCGCTCTGTTGTTGAGCCTTTCAAGTAGCTAGCACCACCAAGAATTTGAGATGCCTCACGGGCACAGAATTCAAAGGTAGTTGTTGCCTGCACTTTCAATTCCGCTATCTCAGCAACAGGGTCATCCCCCTGATTCAACCGCCATGCCAACAATTCACACCATGCTTGCGCTGCATTAATCTTCCTATCCATCTCTATGAATTTGTGACGTATCACCTGATGATCTGCAAGGCGCTTACCGAAGGTTTCTCGTTCCCTAGACCACTCCAGTGCTTCCTGATAACAAGCGCGTGAAAAAGCGATCGATTGAGCGGCCATGTCAATACGTTCAGCATTGAAGTTATTCACGATTGAAGAGAATCCAGTTCCTTCCTCTCCAATCAGATTTTCTACAGGGACACGAACATCATCAAAATATAATGTAGCTGTGTCCGATGATAGCCAGCCCATCTTGTCAAGCCGTGTTCTCTCTACCCCTTCGCGATCTCCTTCAATAAGGAGAAGAGAAATACCTCGAGCTCCTTCATCTCCGGTACGAACTGCCACAGTCAAAAAATCTGCATACATTCCAGAGGTGATGAATGTCTTTTGCCCATTCACAATGAATTCTTCACCATCTCGTTTAGCCACTGTTTGAATCCTTGCAACATCAGATCCACCGCTTGGCTCAGTGATAGCTAGCGCAGCAACAGCGTCTCCAGCGAGACAAGGAGTAAGCACTTTCGCCTTCATTTCATCAGACCCAGTTCGTTGAATTGGGGGAAGCCCGATGTAATTCGAAAGCATCGACGCAACTACCCCCCCTGACCCAGCCATAGCTAGCTCCTGCATAATTACCATCCGAAGTATTGCATCACGTTGGCCATGGCCTCCGTACACCTCTTCGAATCCATCTCCGAAAAGTCCAATAGACGCTGCTTTTTTGTAGAGGCCCCTTGGTATCTCTCCTGCTTGTTCCCATTCTTGGATATTGGGGACAATTTCGTTCTTAGCGAACTGTCGAACAACTGAACGGAATGCTTCATGATCTTCGGAATAGAACGGTGATGAAACAGTCATATTTTTACCTTTGCATAGATTTTCATTCTCCCAACCTGGAGAAGTCCGGATTACGTTTCTCAGCGAAAGCTTGAAGAGCTTCAAGATTCGCAGGTTTACCCAGTAGCTCGGCGAATGCTTCATCTTCATGTTTCCTAGCTTCATGAATTCGCTCACGTATCGGATCCATAATCAGCTTCTTTGATGCAACGAGAGAGCTAATGGGCTTCGATGCCAAAACTTGAGCATGTTCCATTGCGACATCCATCAATTCATTATCCGAGCAGAGTTTAAATGCTAGCCCCATCGAAAAACATTCTTCTGCCGTAAGCCACTCGGAACTCAGTAGCGTCCATGTTGCATTCTGCCGGCCCATAATCGTAGGAAAAGTAAAACTACTCGCAGCTTCCGGAGCTAACGCTAAGTCAGTAAATGGGCATTTCACACGGGCACTGTCCGCCATAAATACAAGATCTGACAATCCAAGAATTGTTACACCGATCCCCAATCCAATCCCATTAACTGCACTCAGCAAAGGTTTTGAGAAATCCACCAACGTATCTGCTAAACCGGGGAAGCCATGCTTGCCAGGAGTGAACGAAGGGTCAGCCATCCTTTGTCCTAATTCGACAACATCAGTTCCTGACGAAAAACTATCACCCTGTCCGGTGATTATTACTACTGCAACAGTCGAATCACCTTCTGCTTCAATTAATAATTCTGTAAGGCTGTCATACAATGCTTCGTTGAAGGCATTTTTAGCTTCCGGCCTATTTAAACGGAATAGTCGGACTCTTCCATTATTTTCAACGTCAATCACCTAGACCTACTTTCTGAGCCTGACGTGGCCATTTGTCATGACCGGGTCGGTTCTCTTCTGGGACAATCCAACAATGCGTACCTTGATAAATACTTGGCATACATTTATTGCAATGAATGCATGCCCCATTAGCGTCGTTACCTTCCTCCCAACGCTTCACGAGATCGGGTTCGCGTAACAAGGCTCGACCGATCGCAACAAAGTCAAAACCTTCCTCAAGCGCTAACTGCACGGTGGATAAATTATTTATACCGCCGAGAAGAATCAATGGCATCGTGACGGCCTCACGGACAAGTCTTGCTTGTTCAAGAAAGTACGCTTCTTCAAACGGGTAGTATGGCATGAATTTCTTTGCAGTTAGTTTGAAACCGGTTTTCATAATACGACTGGGAAAGATTTCTGCCATTTCGTGAACGGGAACATCCCCGCGGAAGAAGTACATTGGATTTTCAAATGAACTTCCTCCAGTCAACTCGATAGCGTCGAGCGCTCCGTCTAGTTCGAGCATTTTTGCAACTTTGACGCATTCATCAACATGAAAACCAGTCTTTACCCCATCGTCCAAATTGAGTTTGGCGATAAGTGCAACATTGTCTGGGAGAACATCTTTCACTTTTTTAGCTACTGTTCGAGCCAAACGAGCACGGTTCTCAAGTGAACCACCCCAATTGTCTTTTCTTTTATTCAGTTTGGGACTCAGGAAATTACTTACGAGGTATCCGTGACCAAAATGCAGTTCAACACAGTTAAATCCACTCGCTGCTGCAAGTTCTGCTGCCGAGACAAAGTCGACAATCACTCTTTGGATTTGCGTGTCATCTGCAGGTGTCGTGTTTTTGAAACGTGTTTTTGAGAAGACTTTTGATGCTGATAATGCAGGGCCTCCGACTCCTATTCCTACAGGGCCAGCATGACCAAGCTGTATGGATGCGGCGACATCGTGATTATGCATCGTATCCACGAAGCATCGTAATCCAGGGACTGCCTCCTTCCGCATAACTATTTCATTAGGTGCACCTTGTCCGTCAGGTGACACTGCACAGTATGCAAGCGTCGTCATCCCTATACGTCCAGTAGCGAAAGCCCTGTGAAAATCAATCAGCGCATCTGTGACCATATTGTCAATTGCCATTCCCTCAAAGGTCGCCGCTTTGATAACGCGATTACGAAGTTCAATCGGTCCAAGCTTCGTCGGGACAAAAATGGGATTAGAGTCTGTGTTCATCATTTCTCATAATCTAATCTAGTAGAGACTTCCTAATCTCTCATCTTGATCCACACCTGCTTCTCCGACAACAATAGAAGAAGACATTGAAAGGAAAGTATGAGCAGTAACCCAATTGAAGTAGATTTTCATTTTGATGTTATGTGCCCTTGGGCGTATCAGACATCAAAATGGATTCGAAACGTGCGAGCACAAAATGGGCTGACCATTAACTGGAAGTTCTTTAGCCTTGAGGAAGTGAATTTGCGAGAGGGGAAAAAACATCCGTGGGAACGAGACTGGTCCTACGGATGGTCAATGATGCGAATCGGAGCAATTTTGCGGAGAGAAAGCATGGAAAGCCTTGATAGATGGTACGAAATGTCAGGTAGGGCGCTTCATGAAGAAGGGAAACGCCCCCACGAACCTACTGTTGCGAAAGAACTTCTTGAAGAGTTAGGAATGAATCCAAACATCGTTGATGTTTCCTTAGAAGATTTAACAACTCATGACGAAATCAAAGAAGACCATCAACGGGTTATAGACGCTGGGGGATATGGGGTGCCAACACTTTTCTTTGGAGATCACGCACTGTATGGGCCTGTTCTTATCGATCCTCCTGAAGGAGAGAAAGCTATGAAGCTTTGGGAGGCCGTTACTCTATGGCTTGAGTTTCCTGATTTGTATGAAATGCAGAAACCAAAGACAGGTGAAGACGAAAAACGCATATATCAGGTATTTCGACCATATCTTGAAGCACGCGATTGGGTAAGCATCAACCGAGGGAAAGTCATTGAATTCCCTGACACAGGAAATGAAAAATAGAAAGCAATCGATGGTTTCTTCCGAAGTAACTCCACGTATCCCAGATTCGGTCCCTAAATTCACCCACCTTGAAGATAAGGATGATGTGCCTTGGATACCTGTTCGCAGCCAACGTAACGCAGATGGGAGCGAGTCACACGTATGGGAAAAATGGGTTGCGTTTTCAGTAGACCCTATGTATCTCGCTCTTTTTGCTCAATGGGACCCTGGAATGATCGTCAGAAAACATGGGCATTTTAGTCCACATGTACTCACCGTTCTTCAGGGAGACTTTCTATGCGGCGAAAAGCTCTGTGGAGTAGGAACCCATATTGAGCTTCCCCTCGGAGCTGATTTCGGCCCGTTTAGGGCAGGCCCAAAAGGAGTCACTCTCTACGAAGTAATGATGGGGGACCCCCGTTCGTGGAGTGACGATCCAGATGCCATGAGAAAGATCCTCGAAGAACATGGCGTAACCCAATTACCTGATCCGCCGATAGAACTCCCCGCTGGACTCAAAGATCTTCGCAAGGTGTATCAGGCTGCGAAGTCACAATAGTCAAGTTGAAAAAAATTCAATAATCTCTGAACGAAGCTCGCTTATTCCTGTTCCGGTGTTTGCACTCACCCACAGCACATCTTCTTTTTCAGTTCCTAATTTCTTCACGAGGTCATTTTTTCTTGCCCCTCGTTTAGAAGGCCGGACTTTATCTTCTTTAGTTGCAACAAAACGATAGGGAAGATCGATGTGGTCAAGCCACTCAATAGTTTGAAGATCCAAGGATGTCGGACCAACGGCGCTATCAATGAGCAAGATGACAGCCCCAAGCCTGTCGCTTTGCATCAAGTACTCTTCAATCATTTGCCTCCATCGGTCCATTTCTGATTTCGGAGCTTTAGCAAAACCGTACCCAGGAAGATCAATAAGCCAAGACCCCGAACCTTCCGGATCGAGCTCGTAGACATTAATTAGTTGTGTAGCGCCGGGAGTCTTTGATGTTTTTGCGAGTTTCTTTCTATGCGCCAAAGCATTAATCAGAGATGATTTCCCAACATTCGAACGTCCGACAATAGCAAGCTCAAGAACACTATTTGGAAGTTGATCAAGACGCGAAGCTGATTGGAGAAAGCGAATAGGAAGCGGACTAGACATCTTTCTAGACTAGCCGCCTCCTATGAATAGAGCGCTTGTCACTTTTTGATTCCCATAATCAATCAAAAATATTAGCTCGGCAAGTTCCTTATTCCCTTTTCATAAGAATTTTCGAGAAACGCTAAAGGCGACAAGAAAAATCCAATATGTAGGAACAAGGCTTATATTTCCAGGGAATTCGTCATGTCATCAGTACAAATGTACCGGAAGCAGATAGCTGAAATAGCTAGAAAACCAGGTTGATTTCAATCTAGTGAAGATCCCTGTGTTTTTACAGAATAACTACATGAACAAAAACACAACTCTCATCACCGCCCTATTCGTCGCCATCCTAGTAATTACAACCGCCTGTCTCCCAGCCGGAAACAGAGACCTATCAAATATGACAGAGGCAAAGGCAACATATACGTCCCTTATCCTCGATAACGCCGAAACACACAAGCACAGCGAAGAACAAGAAGAAGTCGAAACCTATGTATCTAAAGATGAAACACATCAAGAAGCTAACGATCACAGCCACTCCCATAATGAAGTTGTGTTTGCTCCTGAAATGGGTCAAACGCAACTCGCAGTAGAAGAAGCTTCATCTAACGAAGCAGGTACAACTGAAACCCAAAGCAGTGAACCAGCGGATGCTGAAATTAAACGTCTCCAACGACATCTTGAAGTTGTTCTCATTGATACTTCCATTGAATACACCTGGGGAACTTATGACCCCGACACTGCTCTTCTACAAGAACTCCTCGGTACAACAATTGATGGAGTGTACGGAAATATGACGCAACGTCTTCATATGGCAGCACTCGCAGAACGAGGGCTCAACACCGATAATGTCCCAACAGCGCCGGTAGTTGTTGAAACGCTAGCCGTTGAAGAAAAACCAGCTCAGACAGCAGCTCCTACTAGCTGCTCTGGAATATCTTGTTTCGACGGGTACGAAGGAAAGTACCAAGCGCAGGTTGAAGCTGCAGCCGCTGCATTACCAGCTGAACTCCGAACAGCGTTCGGGGGAGTCACAGTTGTCAACGGCTGCCACCCCTACGCAAAGGTAACCTTCGGGCGATGCGTTTACGGCGTATGGGATAGTGCCGGATGGGACGCTAATGGAAATCACGGTGCTGACTGGTCCTATACCCTATGGGTATCAAACCGGGGAGTAGAGTCAGGACGACTTACTGACATTATGGCTCACGAAGCCGGCCACGCCTACTCCTATGCGATCGCCCGTCGATGCGTGAACATTGAAACAGGTAACACTTTTCGAGTTGACGCTCGAGAAATTTTCGGAGGAGAAGAACCATTCGCAGACGGCATTACTGCCTACTACAACGGAGCATCCGCATTCCAAAATTACCGCGGAACAGGAACCGCCCTCTCCGCAGCTGAAACTGATATTCTCGAAAAAATGTTTAGCAGCTGCTAAGGGTCATTATGGGCGAACAGGGCTCTATAAGATATCAAGATCTTTCCGGCTCTCCCAGACAAGACCAGCGAGAAGCGTTCGAGATTCGACACCTACCTTCTGATAAATAGCTGTTAAGTTATTCCGCACCGTACTTGAGGCCAGATGAAGAGTCTCAGAAATTTCTGCATCGCTCAGTCCATCTGCGATAAGTTCAGCAATCTCAAGCTCCCTTTTCGTCAAAATTTCTCTATCCAAAGCACCCTGAGAACCAAGCTCAGCAGCTGCAGCACGAGCATCAGAATGCGTAAGCATAGAAAACCCTTTTGCGGTCGCTTCGATCGCTTCTGTCAAAGGCTCAAGATCAGAGTCTTTTTCCAGATAAGCAGAAACAGATCCACTTTCAAATGCTGCTATCAAAGACCTAGGAGATTTTACGGAGGTAAACACCACACAACGTGTGGACAGGTCACTATCCGTTATATAACGGGCGATATCGAGGCCAGACCCTTCCCCAAGACGCAGATCCAAAACAGCGATGTCAAATAATCCCCCGTCAAGTGCTGCTACTGCTTCAGGTACTGATTCAGCTTCAATGATTTCAACACTTTCCCCAAATGTAGATTCTAGGCCAGCTCGAATTCCCATTCGAACCATAGGGTGGTCATCAACCAGAAGTACTTTCATGACCCATCCTCTCCCACTATTCCTTTCAGCGTAGATCCGCAGATATATTTTTTCTAGTCTTGATTCTCAAAGCAATTCATAATTATCTTAGTAGTAAAGTATTTATAAAATTGGAGTCATATGTACGTTGTTCATTTTGGTGATGCAGGAAAAATGAAAAATGAGCAAAGACGCCTGTTACTGGGTGGCAAAGGAGCAAGTCTTTCAGAGATGTCCTCGGACCTGGGCCTCGCTGTTCCTCCAGGGTTTGTGATAACGACGGAATCCTTCGATCGGTTCCAAAAGGATAAATCTCTTTTATTCCTTGAAAAGGAACTGGTTCAAGCAATGTCTGTTCTTGAAGCTTCTACAGGGCGAGTATTTGGTAGTCCTCAAAATCCTTTACTTGTTAGTGTCCGGTCCGGAGCCCCAGTTTCAATGCCTGGAATGATGGATACCATTCTGAACCTCGGTTTAAATGACCAAAGCGTTTTAGGGCTTGAAGCCAGAAGTAATCCAGAGTTTGCTTCAGACTGCAGAAGTCGTTTCGAATCAATGTTTCTCGATGTCGTCCTACAAAGAGATACCACCCATGTCGATCACATTCCTTCAGATGTATGGGAGCAACTTCATCTAGCTATCAAGGCGGTCTTCAACTCATGGGATAGTCCGAGAGCGAAAACTTATAGAGAAGTTGAAAGGATTCCAGATCATTACGGAACGGCTGTCACTGTACAAGCGATGGTATTTGGGAACACTGGAAATGAATCAGGGACTGGAGTTCTATTCACGCGTAACCCTTCGACGGGGGCTGATGAATTATTCGGAGATTTTCTTCCCAACGCTCAAGGTGAGGATGTCGTTTCAGGCGCGCAGCAAACTTTTGGATTAGAGGAAATGAAAGAACTCGTCCCAAAGGCGTTTCATGAACTCTCAGAAGTTGCCAAATCGCTTGAAAAAACCACCACTGATATGTGCGATATAGAGTTCACGATAGAAAATAAAAAGTTATGGATACTTCAAAATCGTGTCGGTAAGCGCACTCCTACAGCGGCCATACGTATAGCTGTTGAGATGGCTGAGGATCTATCATTTCCGCTTAACCAGAAGGAAGCACTAAACCGTGTTACTCCCAACCAACTCGAATCTGCGCTGGAAATGAATCAAATTTCCTCCTCTTCAGAAGTATTGGCAAAAGGTTTAGGGGCTTCACCAGGAGTTGCGACCGGAAGTTTGGTCTTCTCAGCGGATTCAGCAGTAGAAGAGAGCGATAAAGGAATAGATATCCTTTTAGTCCGTCCTGAAACTTCCCCAGCTGATGTCCATGGGATGGCAGTGTCACAGGGAATAATTACCGCGACAGGAGGGATAGCTAGTCACGCTGCTGTTGTTGCAAGAGGGTGGGGAATACCAGCTGTCGTCGGTGTTGCAGAACTTACTTTTGACGACAATTCAGTATCAATTGGGGATCGTAATTTCTCTGCTGGGGAGGTGGTTACTCTTGATGGAACAACAGGAGAAATTTTCTATGGAAATTCCGAGCTACAAACCTCAAAACTTAATCCGGAAGTAGACGTATTCCTTTCTTGGCTTGAGGCCGAAATAGAAAAATTACAAATCGGAACTACAACAGATGCTTCACCAGAAGAAAAGTTACGAATCATTCAAAATATCCATAATTTGAAGTAATCCACCTTCGTTGCTTACTTTCGTATTTCTTCAAAGAACTCGGTTACTCGTTTTGTCTAAAACAAAAAATCGTTTTAGCATTTTCTAGACAATGACTAGTTTCTTTGGACCTCGGAGGCGCAATAGGCGGATAAAGAATCTTCTAGTTGCGGCTGTTTTAGTTGTTATTGCTTTTCTTGCGTATCAATATCTCAAAAATGATGACTCTTCAGATGTAACCTCTTCGACAAACATCGCAGAAAGTACCTCTACGATGGACTCATCTTCGGTAACCGAGACTCCGGTTGCGACACCTACCCCAAGTGACCCTACGTATGTAATCCTCACAAGGGAATACCAATGGCTTGTTCCAAGCATAGAAGTTATGGAGTTACAAGAACTACTCGGCATAGGAGCGGATGGTCTCTACGGCCCAGGGACTCGCGAAGCACATGTTGTAGCTCTTGAAGAAAATGGACTCTCACTTGCAGGAGTACCTGATGAACCGTCAGGATGCACCATTGTTATCGGTGAAGATATTTGCGGGATACAAATAGGAAATCTTATGGAGATTGCGATTCCGGCAATAACAGAGGGATTAGGATCTCCCACTCAGGAAGCTGGATGGTACACAGAATGTGAAACACAGTACCGAACTGTCTACTGGGGCGCTCTCTACGTAGATTTCACACGTTCAGAATTGGTCGAACCCAAAGTTGTCCGGTGGGGCATCCGGAACTCTTTCCACGTTATTGACGGATGGGAAAAAACCTTCCCCAGCATTGTTCGTTTTCCCGAAAGCCTCCTTGTCGACTGGAATCCGAACGAGCCTTCGGCCCCAATATCCATTACTGACCTTCCAACTCCAGGAGGGCCACTTATCGTTCCTGAGCCAGATCTTTTCGAGGAGGCGATCGGAGCACCCCTCCTGTACAACTTCTCAGATGACGAGTTTTCTTTACGAACAGCGGACTATGTTGTGATTTTTTCTGAATATTCAGGAAACCCACCTGGATCTGAAGAGACTGAATTTCGCTGGGAATTTACTGACACTATAAGATTGTGTGAGACCCCATCGACACAAGACTAAGAAGGGGAAAAGCATGAGCCTCCTATCCCCACTTTCGTTAGCTATGTTAGATGGACAAGGCCCAACACTTATCGTTAAGTACGAAACCTTAGACATTCCAGCAGAGACCAATACAGCTACAGCAGTTGTTATCAACAAAGCCTTTGTCGATGTAATGATTAAAGGCCCCATGATGGATCTGCCAACGACAGCCAACTACGAAGAACTAGCTGGTCAGGTAAACGTACTTGAGATGGTGACGAAAGCAGCTTCCTACTTCCCTGAAGAAGACAGAGTCAGCTTCTTACGAGCAGTAATGCACTGTGTCGATAACATCAACGAAACTGCGCAATTCCAATCGCTAGGTATTCTCTACACAACGAGAGTTAACATCGTAGAAGAAAACGGAACCATCTTCGGTATTTGGACCTTTGAAGCAGAAACACTGGACAACTTGAAGACAGTTATGACTGACCTTCTCTCCGCACAAGCCCCAACTTTACTTCTCAGGTTTCCTGATGGTAAAGCGGGATCTATTGACGGAAAGGTAGTTCTTATTAATGAAGGTTTCGGCCAATTATTCCTAAACGGAGTAACAGACGGACTACCTACTCCTAAAGACTATGAAGAAGTAGGAGAGGTTGAGATCGTAACTATTCGACAATCCTCCAAGTTCCTATATCCCAACGAAGACTGGACTTCTTTCGCAAATCAAACAAGAGATATGTACGACGAGGTCAAACCATCTTCAGATATTTGGAAATTCAGAGGCGAAGTATGGAAGCGATCACTAACGTACTTCAACGACATCAACGGTGACCTTCTCGGCATGTGGGTATACACAGTCGCAGACAAAGAAGCGCTAGCCACTGACCCTCAGTACATTCAAGCACGATCCGAAATCCTCAGAGAACGAGCCGTCACTGATAAACCATTCTCACTTTACCTCCCAATCAAAGACGAACAAGGAAACGTAGTTGATCTTGAATGCATGTGGCAGAACCAAGCATGGGGAATAGCAGCTCCTAACCAAAAATACGCATCTAAAGAAAGACTCTCCCTCGTAGCAACTGAACGACTACCACTGTTCTTAAAACTCTCTAACGAGGTCGAGCAAAAAGGTAAAGCATCGATGACCATTGAACGTATAGATGCTGAAGGTTCTGTAACAATAGAGTCCTCACTCTCAGGTGATGGCATATTTCACCTTGTTTCCCTCTCTCAACCTGGATTGTTCAACCAACTACTCGACCAAGCCAACCCTACGTTCATCATCAAGATCAACCCAGCGGAATTCGGCAAAGAACGAGTGGTCCTTGTGAACAAAACGTATGAAGAAAACTTCTTCCCTCTCGGAATGCCTAAGCACTTCCCGCGAACCACATCATTTGGAACCACAGACGTCTCAATGGAAGAATTCATGGCCGAGCTGGAGTCAGAAGATAGCGGTGGAGACAAGTTCAAAGACGCGAATCAAGCATTCAATGAGCAGGTACTTAACCACGTTCTCGAAAATGGGTACGAAGGACAAATCTCCGGTTACATATCCAACCATCTCGGAGCGTTCGAACGTACCGCAACCTTCACAACAATGGACAACGGAACAGTATTCCTTACCATCGCCTTCGAACCAGTAACAGACGACATCATCATGTCCGCACCAGAGTTCGCACAGAAACGTATTGAACTTCTCGGAGAACAAGTAATGGACCTCACGAAAGCTGTCGCAGCTCACAAACCGGTTTTTGATGAAGAAGGGAACCTCATCGATATGGAATTCCTTTGGGCTAACCGAGAATTCAATAGATGGCGCCGAGAAGATATTGAACCGGGAATGATGAACTCACAAGAACGTATCCGATTCGATGAACTCCTTCCTTATTTTCAAAGAGCTATGGAAGAAGGTCAAGCTTCACAGTTCTTCATACTCAACCCAGAAGAATCATCAAACGATATCTACGACTATCCGGGCTTATTCGATGGCCAAGAAGGTCAGCTAACCCAAATTGAAGTAGAGACACTCTTCTCCCGCACTCCCGAAGGGAACATCATTGAATGGGGCGATGATATCAATGCCAAAATACAACATGGTTCAGAAATGGAGCTACAACGAAAACGAGTAGAAGATCTTGAAAAAGAAAAAGTCCAACAACGAGAACGAGATCATTTCATATCTGAGATACACGACAACACACTCCAAGAACTCTTTGTCATCGGCATGGGACTCCAGCCCTACCTCAAAGATGGGGGGCCCACACCAACTGAAGAAAACATTCATGACTTCTCACGCGCCATCGACCGGATAGCGAAAGACCTACGGGCTCTCATAACCAATGAAATGGAACTCCGAGACTCGTTTGACACACAGTTAGAAGACCTTGCTGAACGTTATAGCCGCATTTCCACATTCAGAGTGCTTTTTCTTCATACATCCTCTGCTGATGGCAAGATCGAACGAATCCCACAAAACCTTTGCGATGACCTATTCAAAGCAACACAAGAAGCGGTCACTAACGCCGTCAAACACTCCGGGGGGGATGAAATCACAATTCATCTCACTATGAAAGCCAATAACCTCCTCTTGGTAATTGAAGACAATGGCATCGGAATAGAAGACACGAAAATTCGAAAATCCGGAACACGTAACATGGAGCAGCGAATCGAAAAACATGGCGGAAATTTCTCTATACAAAAATTAACAGAGCAGGGTACGAGCGTATCTTTCCATCTTGATTAATTTTTAAACCTGCTTTTTGGTATATTTGAGGGGATGCAACTAATTTTTTCAAAGTTTTAGTTGAATTTTTAAGTATTGCTTTTTTCCTTCTCCATTCTTTAATTCTTGATTTTTC
>PYIK01012939.1_pt1 | contig 17005 bp, 16 predicted proteins | sample 3578011 | NCBI WGS metagenome assembly PYIK01 (sample SAMN08408022, study PRJNA431606) | Marine metagenome isolate SA_KN192-05_S13_70m, whole genome shotgun... | biome: marine; feature: oceanic pelagic zone; material: water; isolation source: 70 m water sample, 0.2-0.8 um fraction ... | reverse complement strand
TGCAAGCTTGAGTATACTGGTTTTAAATTAGGCAGAGAAGAATATACCGAAGAAGAATGTAGAATTACTGGTAAAAGTTACTCTGTTCCTCTAAAAGTTGATTTAAAACTATCTGTAAATATTGATCCGAAGTCTTCGGGTCAGTTAGAAATTTTTGAAAACAAAGAAGTTTTCTTGGGTGATATGCCTATCATGACTAAATTTGGAACATTTATTATAAATGGTACTGAAAGGGTAGTGGTCTCACAACTACATAGATCGCCAGGGGTATTTTTTGATCATGATCGTGGCAAAACACATTCGTCAGGTAAACTACTATTTTCTGCAAGAGTTATACCTTATCGCGGATCATGGTTAGATTTTGAGTTTGATCAAAAAGATGTTGTCTTTGCAAGAATAGATAGAAGAAGGAAAATTGCATCAACAATAATATTAAGAGCTCTCGGCTATGATACTCAGCAGATTTTAGATCTTTTTTATGAGAGTAATTCAATAACTATTGATAAAGGAAATTTTTATATAGATCAAAAATTAGATAATTTGAAAGGTAATATTGCTACTTTTGATATAAAACACAAAAGCAAAGTAATTGTTCCAAAAGGCAAAAGAATAACTGTGAGACACATTGAGGCAGCTAAAACATCAAAAATGAAAAGTTTTCAAATCCCGACAGAGTTTTTATGGGGAAAAAGAGTTTATACTGATGTAATAGATCAAGCAACAGGTGAAGTTATCCTCTCTTGTAATCAGCAAATAACTCAAGAGCTTGTAGAAAAAATTTTAGACTCTAATTTGAAAAATTTTAAAATACTACATACTAACGAGTTAGACCGTGGTCCTTTCATATGCAACACTCTGGATATTGATCCAACAACAGATCAGGAAACTGCGTTAATCGAAATATACAGAATGATGCGACCAGGAGAACCACCTACAAAAGATGCTGCTTCTCAGCTATTCTCAAACTTATTTCAATCAACAGACAGATATGACCTATCTGCTGTAGGAAGAATGAAATTTAACACTAGAGTTGGAAGAACCGAGACTGAAGGTGAAGGCATATTATCAAATGAAGATATAATTGAAGTACTCAAAACTCTTATTAATATTAGAAATGGATTCGATACGGTGGATGATATTGATCACCTTGGCAACAGAAGAGTGAAGTGTGTTGGTGAAATGGTTGAGAATGTTTTTAGGATTGGGTTAGTTAGAGTTGAAAAAGCAGTAAAAGAACGAATGAGCACAATGGAGCTTGCAGAAAAACTACAACCTAAGGATATTGTTAATTCAAAACCAATAACTGCTACACTCAAGGAATTTTTTGGAACGAGTCAACTGTCACAGTTTATGGATCAAAATAATCCATTAGCAGAAATCACACATAAACGAAGAATATCAGCATTAGGTCCTGGCGGACTAACCAGAGAGAGAGCCGGTTTTGAGGTAAGAGATGTGCATCCTACTCATTATGGGAGAGTATGTCCTATTGAAACCCCTGAAGGGCCGAACATTGGCTTGATAAATTCTTTAGCAACATTTTCTAGGACTAATGACTATGGTTTCTTAGAAACACCTTACAGAATAGTTGAGAAAGGTAAAGTTAAAAAAGAAATTCAATGGTTATCTGCTATTGAGGAAAGCAAGTATGTAATAGCACAAGCAAATACCGAATTAGATAAAAATGGAAAAATTCTAGGTGACCTTATTTCATGTCGAAATAATAATGAATTCATGATTTCAACTCCCGATAAAGTTCAGCTTATGGATGTGTCACCGAAACAGGTTGTATCCGTTGCTGCTGCTTTAATTCCGTTTCTTGAGCATGATGATGCTAATAGAGCTCTAATGGGTTCAAATATGCAAAGACAAGCAGTGCCAATTTTAAAACCAGAAAAACCACTGGTTGGTACTGGGATTGAAAAAACAGTAGCTATAGATTCTGGAGCATCATTTACCGTCAATAGAGGCGGGATTGTAGATTATGTAGATGCTTCAAGAATTATAGTCAATGTAAATGAAGACGAAGTTTTTGAAAATGATGACACAGGTGTAGACATTTATCCTTTAACTAAATACACAAGGACTAACCAAAATACTTGTATTAACCAGAGACCGTTAGTTGCGACTGGAGATATTGTTCAAAAAGGTGATGTAATTGCAGACGGTCCATCTACTGATCTTGGCGAGTTGGCCTTAGGTCAAAATTTATTAATTGCTTTTATGCCATGGAATGGATATAACTTTGAAGATTCAATATTAGTGTCTGAAAGAGTTGTTCAAGAAGATAGATTCACATCAATTCATATAGAAGAGTTGGAGTGTGTAGCAAGAGATACAAAATTAGGTTCAGAAGAAATTACATCTGATATACCTAATGTAAGTGAGAGCTTATTAAGCAAGTTAGATGAATCTGGAATTGTTTATGTTGGAGCTGAAGTTAAAGCTAGCGATATTCTTGTTGGAAAAGTTACACCTAAAGGCGAAAGTCAGTTAACACCAGAAGAAAAATTATTAAGAGCGATTTTTGGAGAAAAAGCGTCTGATGTAAAAGATACATCTCTAAAAGTCCCATCAGGTATGGATGGAACAGTGATTGATGTTAGAGTCTTTACAAGAGAAGGAATTGATAAAGATAAAAGAGCACTAGAGATTCAAGACGAGGCTATTAAGGCTGCAAGAAAAAACCTCGAAGATGAATTAAGAATTAATCAAGAAAATATTTATCTAAGAACAAGAAAGGCTCTTTTGAACAAACAAGCTACTAAAGGACCAAAAAACATTAAAGCAAACACAAAAATTACATCCTCTATATTGGAGTCAGTAGAGGATAGAGATTTATTTAAATTTGTTTTAAAAACCGAAGCAGGTAATATTGCTCTAGCAGCTATGCAAAATCAATTTGATAAGTTATCAGAAAAATTTTCAGAAGATCTTGAGCAAATAACCCAAAAGATATCACAACATGATGATTTAGGTCCAGGCATACAAAAAAAGGTCAAGGTATATTTAGCAGTTAAAAGGACATTGCAGCCCGGTGATAAGATGGCTGGTAGACATGGAAATAAGGGCGTGATTTCACAAATCGTTCCAGTTGAAGATATGCCTCACACTAAAGATGGTAGACCTGTCGATGTTGTATTAAATCCGCTAGGTGTTCCATCTAGGATGAATGTCGGTCAAGTCTTAGAAACTCATTTAGGCTGGGCAGCGAAAGGAATTGGTTTTAAGATTGCTGAAATGATGGATGATCAAGCTCAAACCCAACCTAAAAAATTAAAATCTTTTCTTGGTCAAGTTTATTCAACATGTCCCGGATTTGATAAACATGATTTAAAAGGTTTTAGCGAAGATGAAGTTAATACTTTAGCTGGTAATTTAAGAGATGGTGTTCCTATGGCAACACCTGTTTTTGATGGAGCTTCTGAGGCTGAGATAAAGTCAATGCTAGAGCTAGCAGATTTACCTGAAAGTGGACAAGCGGTTCTTTACGATGGTAGAACTGGAGAAATGTTTGATAGGCCAGTCACGATTGGATATATGTATATTATCAAATTAAACCATCTTGTAGATGATAAAATGCATGCACGTTCAACAGGGCCATATAGCTTAGTGACTCAACAACCGCTTGGTGGTAAAGCTCAATTTGGTGGACAAAGATTTGGAGAAATGGAAGTATGGGCATTACAAGCTTATGGGGCAACTCATACCTTGCAAGAAATGTTAACTGTTAAATCGGATGATGTTGCAGGGAGAAATCGCATTTATAAGAATATTGTAGATGGTGATTTCTCAACAGACCCACACGTACCAGAATCTTTTAATGTATTACTAAAAGAAATTAGATCTCTTGGTATCAATATAGATTTAGATCTAGAGAATAAAGAAACTTAAGGAGTTTATTATGAAAGACATGTTAAATTTGTTTAAAAAAACTACTAAAGAAGATAATTTTGATCATATAAAAATTTCTCTAGCATCAGCAGATCTTATGAGGTCTTGGTCATATGGTGAGGTTCGTAAGCCTGAAACAATAAATTATAGAACTTTTAAACCAGAGAGAGACGGTTTATTTTGTGCAAAAATTTTTGGCCCGATAAAAGATTACGAGTGTCTCTGTGGAAAGTATAAAAGGTTAAAGCATAGAGGGGTTATATGTGAAAAATGCGGAGTAGAGGTAACGTTATCCAAAGTTAGACGTGAAAGAATGGGGCATATTGAATTAGCGTCCCCTGTCGCTCACATATGGTATTTAAGATCTTTGCCATCAAGGATAGGGTTAATGCTAGATATGACACTCAGAGAAATTGAAAAAGCATTATATTTTGAAGCATATATCGTAATTGATGGTGGTTTAACACCATTAGAAAAAGGACAATTATTGTCTGAAGAAGGTTATCAACAAGCTGTAGCTGAATATGGTTCTGATATGAAGGTAGGTATGGGTGCTGAAGCAATAATGGAGTTGCTTCAAGAAATTGAATTAAAGAAAACTTTTGAAGACCTTAAAGACGAAATTGCTAATACCAAATCTCAAGCCAAGAATAAGAGAAATATTAAACGCCTAAAATTAATTGAGTCTTTTATAAAGTCAGGTAATAAACCTGAATGGATGATCTTGAGTGTTTTACCTGTTCTCCCGCTAGATCTCAGACCATTAGTACCACTAGAAGGAGGAAGGTTTGCTACGTCTGATTTAAACGATTTATATAGAAGGGTTATCAATAGAAATAATAGGCTTAAAAGATTACTCGAATTAAAAGCACCTGAGATTATTGTGAGAAATGAAAAAAGGATGTTACAAGAGTCTGTCGACGCACTTTTGGATAATGGAAGAAGAGGACGCGCTATTACAGGAACTAACAAGAGACCTCTTAAATCATTAGCAGATATGATCAAAGGTAAGGGTGGAAGATTTAGACAGAATTTACTCGGAAAAAGAGTTGATTATTCCGGTAGATCTGTAATTGTTGTCGGACCAACACTTCGACTTCATCAATGCGGTATCCCTAAAAAAATGGCCCTAGAATTATTTAAGCCACATATTTTTGGTAAATTACATCTCCGAGGAATTACTACAACAATTAAAGCTGCGAAAAAAGTTGTAGAAAAAGAAGGTGAGGAAGTTTGGGATATTCTAGATGAAATTATTAAAGAATATCCGGTTATGTTAAATAGATCGCCAACACTTCATAGGCTTGGTATACAAGCATTTGAACCTATATTAATAGAAGGTAAAGCAATACAATTGCATCCTTTAGTATGCGCAGCATTCAATGCTGACTTTGATGGCGATCAAATGGCAGTTCATGTACCTCTGTCTTTGGAAGCACAAGTCGAAACAAGAGTACTTATGTTATCCAGTAATAATATTTTGTCTCCATCGAATGGAAGCCCTATCATTGTTCCATCACAGGATATAGTTCTGGGTATTTATTACATGTCTAGAGAGAAACCTAACGCTTTGGGCGAGGGAATGGTTTTTAGTGATGTTGAAGAGGTTCATAGAGCATATCAACAGAAGATTGTTGATCTACAAGCTAAAATTAAAGTTCGCATAGAAGTAAAGGAAAGTGAAGATGATGAATTGCCAGCAAAACCTGTAATAGTTTCCACAACAGTTGGAAGAGCTGTACTTGCTGAGATTCTTCCTAAAACAATACCTTTTACATACATTAATAAAGATTTAAATAAGAAAGCAATATCTGAATTATTTGATGCATCATACAGGTTAGCTGGGCTGAAAGCTACAGTTCTGCTTGCAGATCAAATTATGTACACCGGCTTTAAATACTCAACAATTGCGGGGGTCTCAATTGGTGTTAATGATATGGTAATACCCCAACAAAAAAGCAAGATGGTTACTAGTGCAGAGAAAGAAGTTAAAGATATTGAAAAACAATATAACTCTGGGTTGTTAACTTCGGGTGAAAGATATAATAAAGTTGTTGATATTTGGTCTCATACAAACGATCAAGTTTCTCAAGCTATGATGAAAGAACTTGGAACAGAAAAATCAAAAATTAGTTCTGGAAAATCTATTGAGCATAAATCTTTTAACTCTATCTATATGATGGCAGATTCGGGTGCAAGGGGATCAGCGGCACAAATAAGACAGTTATCAGGAATGAGAGGTTTAATGGCTAAACCTGATGGTCCGATCATAGAAACACCTATAACTGCAAACTTTAGAGAAGGCCTAGACGTAATGCAGTATTTTATATCGACACATGGAGCCAGAAAAGGACTTGCTGATACTGCTCTTAAAACTGCTAACTCTGGTTATTTAACACGAAGACTAGTAGATGTATCACAGGACTTGGTAGTCATTGAAGATGACTGTGGTACAAATTCTGGAATTTTAATGAAACCATTAATTGAAGGTGGAGATATTGTTGAGCCACTAAAAGAGAGAGTTTTGGGTAGAACCTTGTTAAAGGATTTGAATAAACCTGGTACAGACGATTTAATACTTGAAGCTGGAACACTATTAGATGAGAAGAATGTTGCATTGCTTGAAAAAAATGCAATTGATGAAGTTTGGGTTAGATCTGCAATTACATGTGAAACTAGATATGGAATATGCGCAAAATGCTATGGAAGAGACTTGGCGAAGGGCAGGTTAGTTTCTGCAGGAGAATCAGTGGGAGTTGTTGCAGCCCAATCAATTGGAGAGCCTGGTACGCAGTTAACAATGAGGACATTCCATATTGGTGGTGCAGCATCTAGGTCTGTTGCCGCTAATAGTATAGAAGTTAAAACTTCTGGTATAGCGAAGTATCATAATTTAAATGTCGTGAAAAATAGTAAAAAAGATAATGTAGTCATTTCACGATCTGGTGAACTTGGAATCCTTGATGATTCTGGAAGAGAGAAAGAAAGATATAAAATTCCTTATGGCGCAGTTATTACCATAAACGATGAAGATAAAGTTGAAATGGGTCAAACAACTGTTAGCTGGGATCCTTATACAACACCTATCATTACAGAGACTGCAGGAATTGTAAAATTTGTAGACTTTGTTGAAGGCGTGAGCATGGAAAAAGTTACTAATGATTTAACAGGTATTACATCAATAACAATCAATGACCAAGCAAGTACGTCTTTCGATAAGAATTTAAAGCCTATGGTTAAACTTGTTGACAAAAAAGGAATGGATTTAAATATTACAAATTCTAGTTTACCTGCTCATTACATTTTGCCATCAAGGTCAAATGTATCACTAACAGATGGACAAGAGGTTGGAGTTGGCGATACTATTGCGAGAACTCCAAGAGAAACATCTGGTACAAGAGATATCACTGGAGGCTTGCCTAGAGTAGCTGATTTATTCGAAGCTAGAACACCTAAAGATAAAGCTGAGTTAGCGGAAAAAACAGGTGTTGTATCTTTTGGTAAAGAAACCAAGGGCAAAAGGAGATTAGAAATAACATTCAATAATTCAGAAGGTCTTGAGGAAAAACATATTCAAATGCTTTCAAAAACAAAACTTCTAAATGTTTTTGAAGGAGCTAAGGTTGAAAAAGGTGAGATTATTTCTGAAGGGGAATTAGATCCTCATGATATCTTACGTTACCGAGGTATAACAGAATTAGCTGAACATATTGTTAAAGAAGTCCAGGATGTATATAGATTACAAGGTGTAGCGATAAATGATAAACATATCGAAGTAATACTACGACAAATGCTTAAAAAAGTTGAGATAGAATCTATCGGAGATACTGACCTAATAGTTGGTGAGCAACTAGAGAAAACAGCGATTCTTGAGATTATCGATGATCTTAAATTGGCTAACCCATCAGCAAGTCTTCCAACATATAGACCAGTGTTACTAGGTATAACAAAAGCATCATTGGTCACAGATTCGTTCATATCAGCGGCTTCATTCCAAGAAACAACCAGAGTCCTGACGGATGCGGCTGTAAATGGTAAGAAAGATTTCTTAAGAGGGTTAAAAGAAAATGTTGTTGTGGGCAGGTTAATTCCATGTGGCACAAGTTTATCTTCTCAAAGAAATGAGTCTAAGTATGATAAAACAGCTCAAATAGAAAAAGAGTTAGCTGAGGAAATGACAGCTTTCACAGACAATAAAGCTGAGGTAATAGAGGAAGAAACGCCAGCAGAACCAGTTTAATGGGTTTATTTGAATATTCCGTGTAAAAGCTGAGTTTTTATGAGATCTTTTGTTGCAATATATGCTTGACAGCTATATGCTGTGCGAATAGAATTTTTGAAAAATTAAAGAAAAATAATTATGACTACAATTAATCAATTAGTTAGAAAACCAAGGCGCGACAAAGTATATAAAACCGCAGTTCCCGCTTTAGAGTCATGTCCTCAGAGAAGAGGTGTATGCACTCGTGTTTATACGACAACACCTAAAAAACCAAATTCTGCTCTACGTAAAGTGGCAAGGGTCAAACTAACTAATGGACAAGAAGTTACCTCATATATTGGTGGTGAAGGCCATAATCTCCAAGAACATTCTGTTGTTGTAATTAGAGGTGGTAGGGTCAAAGATCTACCCGGTGTTAGATATCATGTTGTCAGAGGAAGTTTAGACACTCAGGGCGTTGAAAATCGAAAACAAGGCAGATCTAAATATGGTACTAAGAAACCAAAAAGCTAAACAATTATTATGCCAAGAAAAAAACTAATTTTAAAAAAAACACTAAAACCTGATCCTATCTTCAATAGCACTGTGGTTTCAAGATTTACTAATATGATAATGATGGATGGAAAAAAAAGGACAGCCGAAAAAATTATATATGCTGCTTTAGACATAATAAGTGAAAAAAATAAATCAGATCCATTATCAATGATGGAGAAAGCTCTTCAAAATGTTGGCCCGACAGTAGAAGTTAAATCTAGAAGAGTTGGTGGTTCTAATTACCAGGTTCCTATAGAAGTTAATCCTAGACGTAAGTTATCTTTAGCAATGAGATGGATTTTAGATGCAGCTCAAAACAGAAATGAAAAGTCGATGAAAAATAAATTAGCATCAGAACTACTCGATGCTTGTGAAGGCAAAGGTTCCGCTGTTAAAAAGAGAGAAGATGTTCATAAAATGGCAGAGGCTAACAAGGCTTTTGCTCATTATAGGTGGTAATAATGGCAAGAAAGACTCCGTTAGAAAATTATCGAAACATAGGGATCATGGCCCATATTGATGCTGGTAAAACAACTACAACAGAAAGAATATTATATTACACTGGCGTATCTCATAAGATTGGTGAAGTCCATGATGGTGCTGCAACTATGGATTGGATGGAACAAGAGCAAGAAAGAGGAATTACAATCACATCTGCTGCAACAACTTGTTTTTGGAGTGGTAGTACTGCACAATTTCCACAACATAGAGTTAATATAATTGATACCCCAGGCCATGTTGATTTCACTATTGAAGTAGAGAGATCCCTGCGTGTATTAGATGGAGCTGTTGCTGTGTTTTGCGCAGTTGGTGGTGTAGAACCGCAGTCTGAAACAGTCTGGAGACAAGCAAATAAGTACCAAGTACCTAGAATGGTTTTTGTTAATAAAATGGACAGAGCAGGCGCCGATTTTTTCCGAGTCGTTGAGCAGATAAAAACAAGATTAGGATCAACACCTGTTCCATTGCAAGTCCCAATAGGTTCTGAAGATTCATTTAAAGGGGTTGTGGACCTTTTATCAATGAAAGCAATTATCTGGGATGAAGATTCAATGGGAATGAAATTTGAAACTGAAGAAATACCGTCCGACCTTTTGGATAAAGCAAACGAATTAAGAGAACAATTATTAGAGACTGCAGCAGAAGCAAGCGAAGAACTTATGGATGAGTATCTTAATAATGGTGATTTGCCACTTGATAAAATAATCGATGGTTTAAGAACAAGAACATTGTCGAATGAAATTGTTTTAGCTATGTGTGGTACAGCTTTTAAAAACAAAGGAGTACAAGCAATGCTTGATGCAGTAATTCATTTTATGCCTTCACCGCTAGATGTGCCTGCTATCACAGGTATATTGGATGACAAGGATGAATCTACAGCGGAGAGAAAATCTTCTGATGACGAACCATTTTCATCATTAGCATTTAAGATTGCAACCGATCCATTTGTTGGCTCGTTAACATTTTTTAGAGTTTATTCTGGAGTTTTAAAAGCTGGAGATACTGTATTTAATGCTGTTACCAAGAAAAAAGAGAGAATAGGTAGGATCCTTCAAATGCATGCAAACTCCAAAGAGGACGTAAAAGAAGTAAGAGCTGGAGATATTGCAGCAGCTGTTGGGCTAAAGCAAGTTACTACTGGTGATACTCTATGTACTCCAGAATCCATCATAACATTAGAAAGAATGGAATTTCCTGAGCCTGTCATATCTATTGCTGTAGAACCAAAAACGAAAGCAGATCAGGAAAAAATGGGCTTGGCTCTAAGTAAACTGGCACAAGAAGACCCTTCATTTAAGGTGGCAACAGACCAAGAATCTAACCAAACAATTATCTCTGGAATGGGTGAATTACATCTAGAAATAATCGTTGATAGATTGAAAAGAGAGTTTTCAGTTGAAGCAAATGTAGGTAAGCCTCAAGTAGCTTATAGAGAAACTATAAGGATGCCAATTGAACAAGAGGCTAAGTATATAAAACAAAGTGGTGGTCGTGGACAGTATGGACATGTTTGGTTAAAACTTGAACCACAGGAGTCAGGCAAAGGTTTTGAATTCGTAAATGAGATTGTTGGAGGCGCTATACCTAGAGAATTTATTAATCCAGTTGAAAAAGGTGTTATTGAACAAATGGAAAATGGAGTGATAGGTGGCTTTCCTGTCGTGGATGTCAAAGTTACATTATATGATGGTTCGTTTCACGATGTTGACTCTAGTGAAGTAGCATTTAAAGTAGCTGGCTCACAAGCTTTTAAAGAAGGCGCAAAAAAAGCAAAACCAGTTATTCTTGAGCCTGTAATGTCAGTTGAAGCGGTTACACCAAAAGATTACTTGGGTGATGTAACAGGTGACTTGAACAGAAGGAGAGGTATCGTTTTAGGTATGGAAGACACAGTTATGGGTAACATAGTTAAAGCTGAAGTACCTTTGTCAGAGATGTTTGGGTATTCCACATCATTAAGGTCAATGTCACAAGGAAGAGCGACTTATACAATGGAATTTACTAAATATGCTGAACTACCATCGAATGTAGCAGAAGCATTAATACAGCAGGCATCATAATGGTTACCAAGAAAGAAACAGAAAATAAAAAGAAAGTTACAGCAAGTAAAAAGAAAGTTACTGCAGCAAAAAAAACTAAAGTTACAAAAAAAACTAAAACTGTAAAAAAGAAGGTAGCTGTCAGTAAAAAAACAGATTCACCTAAAAAATCGCAAACTAAAAAAACCTCTGCAGAATCCAAGAAAACATCAGCAAGTAAAAAAAATAATACTCAAACAATAAGAATAAGATTAAAAACGTTTGACCATAAACTAATAGATATATCTGCAAAAGAGATAGTAGAAACAGCAAAAAGAACTGGAGCAAGGGTGTTAGGTCCTATACCTCTACCAACCAGAAAGGAGCGATTTACTATATTAGTATCTCCTCATGTTGATAAAGATGCTAGGGATCAATATGAGATTAGAACTCACAAAAGGTTGATGGATATTGTTGAGCCAACAGATAAAACAGTAGATGCCTTAATGAAGCTAGACTTAGCTGCTGGTGTTGATGTACAAATTGAATTAAATTAGCATTTTTCTTTAAAAATCATACATAAATTGCTGGATATATGTTAAGATTCAGCACATTTTACGTAAAAACACTGAAATATAACTAACTTTATCATTTTGAGGATAATAAAATGAGTTTGGGCATGATAGGCCAAAAGGCCGGAATGACGAGAATTTTCGATAGTACTGGTATTTCTGTACCGGTCACGGCTATAAGTGTTTCTCCTAATCAAATTACACAAATAAAAACAATGGAAAGAGATGGTTATAAAGCTGTTCAAGTTTCTTATGGTGTTAGAAAGGAATCAAAAACAAACAAGGCTATTTTAGGTCATTACAAAAAAGCATCAGTTGCTACAGGAAAAGGCCTAATGGAATTCAGATTAAATGAAAAAGAGATTGAGGGTTTAGAAGTCGGTAAGTCAATTGATCTAAGTTTATTTAAAGAGGGTGAGCATGTCGATATTACTGGAACAACACTCGGTAAAGGTTTTCAAGGTGGAGTGAAAAGACATCATTTTAAAACACAAGATGCAACACATGGTAATTCGCTATCTCATCGAGCTCTCGGATCTACTGGCCAGTGTCAGGATCCTGGACGTGTATTTAAGGGCAAAAAAATGGCTGGACAATTAGGAAATGTTCGAAATACTATTCAAAACCTAGTGATTGTAAAAATTTTGTTAGATGAAAATACTATCTTAGTAAAAGGCTCTATACCAGGACATGATGGATCTAATGTAATTATAAAACCAACAACAAAAAAATATACACCAAAAGAAATTCTTACCAAACAAGAAGCTAAAAAAGAAGAAGTAAAACAAGAAGCTAAAAAAGAAGAAGCAAAACAAGAAGTTAAAAAAGAAGAAGTAAAACAAGAAGCAAAAAAAGAAGAAACGAAAGCCTCTAAAACCGAAAATCCAGAAGAAGGTAAATAGTGATGGCAGCGACTGATTTAAAAAAAATATTTAATAGAGAATTTAACCAATCACTTGTCCATCAAGTGGTAACTGATTATATGTCTAACCAAAGATCTGGAACAAAAGCTCAAAAAAATAGATCAGCAGTAAGCGGTGGCGGAGCAAAACCTAGACCTCAAAAAGGATCAGGTAGAGCCAGAGCAGGAACAACTAGAGGCCCTATTTGGAGAAGTGGAGGAGTAACATTTGCTGCATCACCCAAAACATATAATAAAAAGATCAATAAAAAAATGTATAAGAATGCGATGAATTGTATTATCTCAGAATTAGTTAGAAATAAAAAAATGATATGCGTAGATGATTTTAATGTTAAAGAACCGAAAACAAAAGCATTTATCTCTGAAATAAATAAATTGAAAATCGATAATATGTTGTTGATTGTTCATGAAGACAAAATTAATGTTTTTTTAGCAGGAAGGAATTTACCTAACATTGAGATTGTTAGTCCATTGGGTGTTAACCCTTACAATTTAATGAGACACGACAATGTTGTCATAGATTCTAAAGTTATCGATAAAGTACAAGGTATGACATCATGAATGATGAGAGATTAATGAATATTATAGTATCCCCAAGAGTTTCTGAAAAAGCTACGGTAAAAGCTGATACTGAAAATCAACATGTTTTTTCAGTATTAAAAGATGCTAATAAATTAGAAGTTAAAAAGGCAGTTGAAAAAATGTTCGATGTAAAAGTTGAAGATGTCCGAATATTAAACTGTTCTGGTAAATTAAAAAGAGTAGGCAGGAGATATGGTAAAACTAAAGATTGGAAAAAAGCATATGTTAGGCTCAAGGAAGGATTTGATATTAGTTATGGTGAAACAGAGGCTCAATAATGGCATTAATTAGATCAAAACCAACATCTCCTGGAAGAAGATTTAGAATTAAGGTAAATAATTCAGATTTACATAAAGGTAAGCCGTGTGAATCTTTAATTGCTAAGCTTAGCAAGACAGGTGGAAGAAATAATAAAGGTAGGATCACAACAAGACATATTGGCGGTGGGCACAAGAGAAGCTATCGTATAATAGACTTTAAACGTGACAAAGATGATATAGCAGCTAAAGTTGAAAGACTAGAGTATGATCCGAATAGAAATGCCAATATCGCTCTACTTTTATATATTGATGGTGAAAGAAGATATATAATTGCCCCCAAAAATTTAAAGGCTGGCGACTCTGTTATGTCAGGAAAAAATTCGAGCATAACTGTGGGTAATTCCCTCCCAATGGAAAATATACCAGTAGGAACACAAGTTCACTGCATAGAAATGAAACCAGGCAAAGGTGCTCAAATCGCGAGAAGTGCTGGAACAGTAGCGCAAATTGCTGCAATTGAAGGTGAGTATGTAACTGTTAAATTAAGATCAGGAGAGATGAGAAAGATATTTTCTAAATGTAAAGCCACAATAGGTGAAGTAGGAAATAGTGAATATAGCTTACAATCTCATGGAAAAGCGGGCGCTAAAAGGTGGTTAGGAATTAGACCGACTGTTCGTGGTGTTGCCATGAACCCTATTGACCACCCACATGGAGGTGGCGAAGGGAAAACATCTGGTGGAAGACATCCTGTATCTCCTTGGGGCACACCTACGAAAGGATATAAAACAAGATCAAATAAGAGAACAAATAACATGATAGTTAGAAGAAGATCTAACAAGAAAAGGAAATAATTATGACAAGATCACTTAAAAAAGGGCCTTTTATAGACTATCATCTGCAAGCAAAAGTGGATAGCGCTGTTGAAAACAATGATAAAAAACCCATAAAAACATGGTCGAGAAGATCAGTTATTTCACCAGACATGGTTGGTTTAACTATTGGTGTCCATAATGGGAAGCAACATGTGCCTGTGTATGTTAGTGAAAATATGGTGGGACATAAACTTGGTGAATTTTCACCTACAAGGGTTTTTAAAGGACATTCGGGAGATAGGAAGGCTAAGGCCAAATAGATAATTATGGATACACGTGCAATATTAAAATATCAAAGAATTTCTGCTCAAAAATGCAGATTAGTAGCTAATGCAATAAGAGGACTTAAAGTTGATAAGGCCCTAGAATTCTTGCAATTTAACAATAAAAAAGCATCAGGATTAATATTAAAAGTTCTTGAGTCTGCTGTAGCAAATGCTGAAAATAATAATTCTCAAGATATAGATGACTTAATGGTTAAAAATATTTTAATAGATGAGGGGCCGACTGGTAAAAGACATATGCCTAGAGCACGCGGAAGAGTAAATGAAATTTTAAAAAGAAGCAGTCATATAACGGTAATTGTTTCTGACGGGAAAGAGGTTTAAATATGGGACAAAAAGTTCACCCAACAGGTATTAGACTCGGGATTTCAACAGATTGGAATTCTAAATGGTATGCCAATGCTAGAGAATTTCCTAAATTTCTCATGGAAGACATTCAGGTAAGAGATTATCTGCGCAAAGAGCTTAAGCAGGCGTCTGTAAGTAGAATTTTAATTGAAAGACCTACTAAAGAAGCCGTTGTGAGTGTTTTTTCATCTAGGCCTGGAATTGTAATAGGAAAAAAAGGAGAAGATATTGAAAAATATAGAGGCATGATATCAAAAATTATAGGTCTTCCGGTTGCAAAAATAAAATTAAATGTAATAGAGATTAGAAAGCCAGAACTTGACGCCCAGTTGGTTTCTGAGGGTATTGCTCAGCAACTAGAACGAAGAATAATGTATAGAAGAGCGATGAAGCGAGCTGTTACTAATACCATGAGATTAGGCGCCCTCGGTATTAAGGTCAATGTTGCAGGCAGATTAAATGGAGCAGAGATTGCAAGAAGTGAATGGTATAGAGAGGGAAGAGTTCCTCTTCATACTCTAAAGGCAAATATAGATTATGGTTTTTCAGAAGCTTTAACTACTTATGGAATTATAGGTATTAAAGTTTGGATATATCATGATGATGAGAATAGTGAAGATAAAGATACGCCAAAGAAGGTTGCTAAAAAAAATACTGATGGGAAACAATAATGTTACAACCAAAAAAAACAAAATACAGAAAACAACAGAAAGGGAAACTTAGGGGTTTTGCTACATCTGGTGCAAAAGTTAGCTTTGGTGAATTTGGCTTAAAAGCCACCACAAGAGGCAGAGTTACAGCTAGACAGATAGAGGCAGCCAGAAGAGCTATGACGAGACACATTAAACGTGGCGGAAAAGTATGGATAAGAATTTTTCCTGATGTTCCAATAACCAAAAAACCTGTAGAAGTTAGAATGGGCAAAGGTAAAGGCAATGTTGAATATTGGGTTGCTAAAATACAACCAGGTAAAGTTTTATATGAAATGGAAGGAGTATCTGAAGAAGTTGCAAGAGAAGCTTTTAGGCTGGCAGCAGCTAAATTGCCAATTATAACTACATTTGTAACTAGGGCGATAATGTAATGAAAATCGAAGAATACAGAAAAAAAACGAATGAAGAATTGAAAAACGAATTAAATAGTCTTATAAAAGAGAGATTTAATTTGAGAATACAGAGAGGCTCAGGTTTGAATCCAAAGCCGCACCTTTTTGCTATAAACAAAAAAAGTATAGCGAGAATTAAGACAATATTAAATGAGAAAAAATAGATGGATAATAAAAAAGTTAAAATAATTTTAGCGAAAGTTCTTAGCAATAAAATGGATAAGTCTGCAACTGTAGTGGTTGAAAGACAAGTAAAACATCCTGTTAATGGAAAATTTATTAAGAGAACAAGTAAATACCATATTCATGATGAGAACAATGAGTGTGAAGTTGGACAACAAGTTCGTATACAACAATGTAAGCCAATATCTAAAACAAAGTTTTGGTCTTTATATAAGGAAGAATAGGAATAACATGATACAAATGCAAACAACATTACAGTCAGCAGACAACAGTGGTGCAAAAAAATTAATGTGCATTAAGGTTCTTGGTGGATCGCATAGACGTTTTGCAACAATTGGAGATGTAATAAAGGTAGCCATTAAAGATGCTATGCCAAAGGGCAAAAATTGTTAAAAAGCTAACGTTTATTATTAATAATAAAAAATAAGGAGTTAATTATGAACAAACTAACAAAAATAGGTGTATCAGCTTTAGCTGGTTCACTTGCGTTAACAGCTGCTCACGCTGCAGAAGTAAGTATGTCTGGTGGTGTTGCTGTTTACTTAACTAACGTAGACGAAGGTGGTCCTGCGGGTAGTGCTTCTTATTTCCAAGGTGACAGTATTACAGCTTCAGTTTCAGGTGAAACTGATGGTGGTATGACTGTATCAGCTTCTTGGGAATTAGACTCTGATAACCCAACTAATTCATCTTACGACAACAGAT
>PYIK01115273.1_pt1 | contig 17137 bp, 18 predicted proteins | sample 3578011 | NCBI WGS metagenome assembly PYIK01 (sample SAMN08408022, study PRJNA431606) | Marine metagenome isolate SA_KN192-05_S13_70m, whole genome shotgun... | biome: marine; feature: oceanic pelagic zone; material: water; isolation source: 70 m water sample, 0.2-0.8 um fraction ... | reverse complement strand
CAATTCTGCTAGGGTTTCAAACCCTCATCGAAGCTTTGGATATTGTCGAAGAGATGAGAAAGTCCCTTGAGGACCTTCAAGCTTGTGAAGTATTTTTTCAAAATGGGCTAAACCTTGTTTGCGAAAAATTCAAAATAGCTCCGCCTTGGAATGCACAATTAGGTGCCTACTTATTAGTTGATGTTGGCGGGCAAATAGGCTTGGAGGAAAGAATTAGCAGTAACCCGTTATCAGCTTTCCTTAAAACATCAAATTTCGTCGCATATGGCAGCGACAGTCTGAGTAGAAAAAAACTATGGCAATACAGGGATCTACATACCGAAGCAATTTCAGCTGCCGGAGTTCCGCACAAGTTAGATGTTTCACTCCCTCACGGAAAGTTGAATGAATTCTGTAATCACGTTCAAGAGGTCATCAACACAATCGACAATGAGACTCAACTGTTTCTATTCGGCCATGCAGGAGATGGAAACATTCATGTAAATATTCTTGGCCCTGATCCCGAAGACTTGGAGGTCGATACAGCTGTGTTGAAATATGTTGCGTCGCTGGGAGGGAGCATATCTGCAGAGCATGGTGTAGGCCGAGCTAAAGCACACCATCTATACCTCAACAGAACAACGACAGAAATCGATATTTTTCGAGAGATAAAAGCTGTATTTGATCCTGGTGGAATATTAAATCCTGGAACAATTTTCCCTCAATAGGTGATAAGTTCTCAATCTCTTGAAATAAATCTCTCGCTATCCATTGAGTAACCGTAGATAATAGGAATAATGGAGTTATTCCAGATTTTCATTGGATTACAAGACCAAGCTATTGAGACGAAATGGGGGAAAGAGATATGGGTAGTCAAGTTGAGATTTGCCCCTCAATCCTTCCTGCTGATTTCAGCCGGTTAGGCGAAGAACTGAAAATGCTAGAAGAAGCCGGGGCGGATCGAATCCACTGGGATGTAATGGATGGAAACTTTGTTCCGAACCTAACTATCGGACCAGACGTTGTTAACTCTTGTAGAGAATCCGTTGAGATACCCTTTGAAGCCCACCTAATGGTAGAGGACCCTGACCTCTTAGCTCCCATGTATATAGAAGCGGGGTGTGACTTAATTATGCTCCATGTGGAATCAACCAAACACCTCGACCGGTCGCTAAACAGGATTCTCGAACTTGGAGCAAAAGCAGGGGTTACGTTGAATCCAGCTACTCCAGTAGAAAATATCAAACATGTTTTACATCTGGTTGATCAAGTTCTAATCATGTCAGTGAATCCGGGCTTTGGAGGCCAAAAGTATCTTCCATCTCAAGAAACAAAAATAGAAAAGGTTAAATCATGGATTTTAGAACAAGGTACCTCAATTGACATTGAGGTTGACGGAGGCATTTCAGCATCTACTATCGCACAAGCTACGTGTGCTGGAGCGAACGTCTTTGTAGCTGGAAGTGCTATTTTCTCTCACCCTGATGGCCCTAAAACTGCCATTGCAGAACTACGTGAAACCGCTGTATTAGGAAAGTGAAACCTCAAAAGCTATCTGCATTCGTAGCGTTCATTCTTCTGCTTTTCTTACCAGCTTCCTGCTCGAACGACCTAGCCGAGGGATCGTCATCTGATTTCTGCAAAAAGCTCCAAGTCCTAGCCGGCCCCGATTCGGCTTTAACAAATCTCACTTTAGACAACTCTCAACTTGTCAACCAAACGATAGCTGACCTTCTTGAACTAGCATCTTCAGCCCCTTCTAGCATCTCAAACGAAGCACAAGCAGTAGCTTCTTTATATGAAGACATCCTCTCGAAAATAGTTTCTGTCTCTCCAAGCCAACGAACAACCGAGCTAAGAAAATTTCAGGAAGAACTCGATGAGGTTACAACATCTGCCCGTGCCCTCGAATTATATGGAGAAACAGAATGCGGCCTGAAATTTATATCACCGTTTGAAACGAGTAGCACTCCAGCTCCTGAAGCAACTGAAGAGTAATACCGGATTCACCGATAGTTAGTTCACTTCACCTCTGCTGGCAATCACATGATCAACGATTCCATATTCTTTTGCTTCTTCAGCTGTGAACCACCGATCTCGATCTGAATCTGCTTGGACCTGCTCAACATCTTGGCCAGTGTGCCCAGCGATTAGTTCGGCCATTAACCTTTTTATGTAGTTGAGTTGTTCAGCTTGTATTGCAATATCTGAAGCTTGACCTTGGATACCGCCAGAGGGCTGGTGCATCATTATACGCGCATGCTTAAGTGAGTATCGCTTCCCAGGAGCTCCTGCCCCAAGAAGAAATTGCCCCATAGAAGCACCTAAACCTAGACAGATCGTTGCAACGTCAGGTTTGATAAATTGCATCGTGTCATAGATTGCCATTCCAGCAGTCACAGACCCTCCAGGAGAATTAATATAAAGCCAGATATCTTGATCTGGGTTCTCCCCTTCAAGGAAAAGCAACTGAGCTGTAATTGATTTCGCTATGTCATCATCAACAGTATCCCATAGCATTACAATCCGATTCTTTAATAACTGAGAATAAACATCAAATTGGCCTGGCATCTGCGATCCTCTATCTGAAGCGAGGGGTTTTGTAGGAAGGGACATATTTTCTGAGCTCCTCAGATCTAGTTACGACTTGGTCTCGGTTAGGCCGATTCCACCATTACGACGCTTCTAGCGTAGCCGCATACAGAGAAAAATCTTCACGGCATTGCCTAAGATAATATTCTTTTGTGCGCCGGGTGGGACTTGAACCCACACATCCTAAAGGACACAGGGACCTAAACCCTGCGCGTCTGCCAATTCCGCCACCGGCGCAGCATGGATCAGGGTATCTGCCGTTTTCCTGCGTCCTACGTTTTATGAAATGAAATAGCTCATTCACTTCGGGCCTACTGCATAGATGGACGAAAAAATGGAGGTGATATGATCTCGGCGAATCCTTTGACAAATAGACCAGCAGGAGCTCTACCAGTGGCTCGTTTCCCTCCGGTAGGTTCGATAAAACCGGGGGTTGCCTTTACCTTTCTTGAGAAATTAGCTGGGTCAATTTGGCTTCGCCATACCGCTTCGTAGACATGCCTTAGGTCAGAGATCGTAAACTTGTCATCAACAAAAGCGGTTGCAAGTGTTGTGTACTCTAGTTTTGCTGCCGCCCTTTCCAGTCCATCAGAAAGCATCTCAGAATGGTCAAACGCGAGCATAGGACCCTCACTACTCTCTACCGACGAATTGAACTCAGGAAGATCATCAACAGCCCAGAAGCGTGCAGAGCGAGCACCAGCGCCTGCGCGAGGCGTACCCGGATCAGGCATGAAAGCCAAATAAGCTACCGACGTCACTCTCATTTTCTGATCTCTAGCATCTCTCCCGGGGGTTGAGTATGTATGTAATTGCTCAAGGTGAACCGGTTCAGCAGAAAGCCCTGTTTTTTCTGATAATTCCCTTAAAGCCGTTTCGGTAATTGACTCCTGTGGGTCAAGGTGCCCACTTGGGAGAGCCCAACTTCCCTGCTGCGGAGGTTTGTCTCGCTCGACCAGTAGAACAGCCAACCTTCCTGACCTAATCGTTAGCAAAACAACGTCGGCTGTGACGGCGTTTGGAGGGAAAAGACTTGGGTCGTAACTCTTAACAAAGTCTATGTCTGCATCGGAGTTAGTCATCCCGAATCCTCTCTAGTAAAGTCCTGATTGATCTGGACACCCGCTAACTTAAGCTCGTCCATGGCATTCTCTGCAGTTTCTGATGAAACCGGAGCTGTAAAAGCCTTCAGAACTTCGACTTCATACCCTAATTTTATTCCATCCAGAGCTGTTTCTTTAACGCAGTAGTCGAAGGCCAAGCCCACAGTTTCAATTCGTTGAATACCTGCTTCAGAAAGAATTTCATGAAGAAACGTTCCATGTTCATCCGTTCCTTCAAAGCCTGAGTAAGCTGCGGCGTATTGCCCTTTCTTTACTCGGACGTTTATTTTGTCCAATAAAGGAGCGAGCGAAGGATGAAGTTCCGCTTCAGGCGTTCCGGCTACACCATGACGAGGCCAAGTGTTTGCGAAGTCTGGATGAAGATCGAAATGGGCTCCTGGGTCAATATGCCAATCTTGTGTAGTTACGACCATGTCATAGTCATGAGATCCACCAATGAGATCACCTATTTTTTTTGCGACGAAATTTCCTCCATCAACCGGCAAAGATCCCTCTTCACAGAACGTTGGTTGAACATCGACAATCAGTAGGGCGGTTTTTTTACTCATGTGGATTCTTCTGCTTGTATATTTTTGGAAGGAATAGCGGGCGGTCCACCTTTTCGGAGACGAATCTCTTTAGGGATCTCTTCTATCCTTATTTGAAGGTGGTCCCGCGCCATATTCAGCTCCCAGTCATCTATAAAGTCCCCACAGATACAGAGAGGCGCTTGAAGGTTTCTTTCATTTTGTTTCAGTGGAACATCGAAGGCGCTCGGGCCTGTAGTGATGATCTCCTCTATAGCGTAAGCTTCATTTGAAAGCAGGCGTTTCGCATGTTTCTTTCCACCGACTGACTCTTTTCCTTTTGAACTTTTCGCTACAGCCCTCATTTGCGCTCTGGCTAGGAGTTTGTCTTCAATCTCTACAAGCTTGTATACGAATCCAGCGGAAGGTGCCCCTGACCCAGTAACAAGTCTATGGCCTGACTCAAAAGCATCTATCGGTGCAGTACGAAGCTCTTGGATTCGATATTCATCAAGGTCGCCTGAAACCATAATTTGTGCGTCTTTTGCTCCGAGTTCATCTAGCAAGCCTCGAGCAATCTCAGCGCCAGCTTCCAAATCTCCCGAATCGAGACGAATTCCTTTTAGTTTCCCATCTGTTACTTCTACGGCGTTTTGAATACCTTGGACTATGTCATAGGTATCTACAAGAAAGATTGAATCAGAACCTATGAACTCCTGCTGAGCGTTAAACGCTTCAGATTCTGAAGAGTAAGCAAGTGTGAAAGCATGAGATGCTGTTCCGATGGTGGGGATTCCCCAACGAAGGCCAGCTGCAAGGTTCGAAGTAGCATCAATGCCGCCAAGATAAGCCGCTCTTGCGGCATGTACGGCTGATTCGGGATGAATTCGCCTTGAGCCTGCTTCCATTACAAATTTTCCATTTGCCGCTTGGACGATGCGAGCTGCAGCTGTAGCAATAGATGATGCATGGTTAAGGATTGAAAGGATCAGAGTCTCTAGTATCAGTGCTTCACCAAGTCTGCCCTCAATGGTCATGACAGGACTATTGGGAAAATACAGTTCCCCTTCGCGATAAGCAAGAATGTCTCCATGAAAGCTATATCCCGAAAGCCATCTGACTGTATCGTCGGATACAAGATTTTTAGAGCTTAGAAAATGTAACTGTTTCTCGGTAAAAGAAAATTTGCGAATACTTTCTGCGAGTGTACCGCTCCCAGCAAAGACTCCGAAAGGGATACCTAAAGGTAGCTCTCGGACAAAGACTTCGAAGACAGCGCTGCTATCGACGTTCCCTGATTGAACGAGGGCGTCTAACATAGTCAATTCATAGTGATCAGTTAGGAATGCAGTAGAGGTGGGAATAGCTAATTTCTCCATGATGAGTGTGGCGGCTAATAACCATAAATATACCACTATTAATAGTCATAATGACTATTAATAGTCCCTGACTTCGCTGAATCACCCATAGACAAGTAGGTTCTTAGGGTGGCTAACAATAGCAATTCGACTCGTCTTCCATTCTGGCGTCCAACCAGTGCCGCCGCAGCAGCAATCACAATCGTTGCATTACCTGGATTTTTAGTTGGTTCATTTGCACCACAAATCAAAGAAGACTTAAATTTTGGCGACACAGAACTAGGAGCGCTACTTACTTTCGGTTACTTAATCTCCAGCATCATCATGCAAACGGGTGGAGGGATATCTGACCGCAAAGGTCCGCAAGTGATTATCAGAGCTGGCATTTCCATAGCCGCCATTTCTTCCCTCCTAGTAGGCACTACCGCACAGACCTACGTTGTGCTTCTGTTATGCATCGGCTTAAACCGAGTTGGTGAAGGACTGATACAACCTGCCACTAACACTTTGATCTCTAATGGAATAGAGCAATCTCGCCAAGGAATTGCCATGGCTGCTAAACAATCAGCAGTCCCATTCTCTACTGCTCTTGCAGGGCTGGCAGTTCCAATTCTTGGTTCATCAGTGGGATGGGAAGGAACGTTCCTCATACTCGCTGCGCTTGCTTTCCCAGCATGGCTGCTAACACCTAATATAGCTATTACTAAATATGGGACTTTCCCTTCAAGGCGCGATATGTGGCGCTATCGCCATCTACGAATCGCATCGATTGCAGGCGCCTTTTCGGCTGCAGCAGTTGTAACAATGGCCGGATTTCTTACTACAGCAGCGGAAGAATCCGGCTATAGCGAGAGCTCGGCTGGGTTGATCCTTGGAATAGGGGGGTTAATTATGATCGTTGCGCGCCTAAGTTGGGGATTCCTTGCTGACAGATTTGAATTCGATAGATTCAAGGCAGTTTCCATGCTACTGACTTTCGGATCAGCGGCTTTTGTTCTTCTAGCGATAGGAACTAAGACGAGCATCCTCCTTGGATCACTGATTTCTTTCGGTATTGGCTGGGCATGGCCTGGCCTACTTCTTCTTGGCGTAATAGAGCAACACCCAGATGATCCTGGTGCTGCAACGGCAACTCTTCAAACCAGTATTCGCGTTGGAGCTATGGTCGCACCGCTTGGATTTGGAATTGTCGTAGACAACTCGGGGTTCGAACTAGCCTGGGTGCTTGCATTTTTTTCTACATTAATAGGCGCAATCCTCATGGCAGGTGCAAGTCGAGCACTTAGAATCAACTAACCAATCATCCCATGCGTTACTGAAGTAACTCTTTGAGCGCCCGGAATGCCGCTCCTCTATGACTTATAGCATTTTTTTCTTTATCGTCCATTTCGGCAAAAGTTTTTCCCCCTCCCAAAGTTGGAATAAATACCGAGTCATAGCCGAAACCCCCTATCCCAGATGGCGTCGCAGCGATAATCCCTTCAACAACTCCTTCGGCAATGATTTCCGCACCATCTTCCCAAGCAATCAGGGCAATCGTTCGAAACCTCGCACTTCGACCTTCTCCAGTGACTTCCGACATTTCTTTCAATAATTTAGAAACATTATCTTCATCTGTCGCATTTTCACCTGCGTATCGTGCGGAGAAAATTCCTGGAGCTCCCCCAAGAGCATCGACTTCAAGACCTGTATCGTCCGCTACCGCTGCACAACCTGTCGCCAATCGAACTGCTGTCGCTTTCAGTCTCGCATTTCCCTGAAGCGTGTCAGCATCTTCTACCACGTCGGGAATCTCGGATGGACGAGGAATGAGATTGACTACTCCAGAAAGTATTTGAACCATCTCGCTGTACTTATGTGAATTAGCGGAGGCACAAACAAGATCCATGATTTAAATAGTCGGTTGATTTCCAGTCAGTTCATTTTGCAGATCAATAATTTGCCGAATTCCTCTCTCAGCTAGCGATAGCAAAATATCGAGCTCATTTCGATTGAAGGAAGCCTGCTCAGCGGTTCCTTGAATTTCAATAAACCCTCCTGATTCTGTCATAACCACGTTCATATCTGTATCAGCGATTGAATCTTCACTATATGGAAGGTCCAATCTTGGCTGCCCATGAATAATTCCAACAGATACAGCGGCGCAAGCTTCAGAAATAGGGTGATTCGCTAAATCACCTCGAAGAACTCGCCTAGATAATGCATCGTGAAGCGCAAGGTAACCTCCACATATTGACGCTACGCGTGTCCCGCCATCTGCTTGCAGGACATCACAATCGACAACTACTTGCCTTTCGCCCAGCTTTTCCATATCGCACACTGCTCTTAGTGACCTACCAATAAGTCTCTGTATCTCCTGTGTCCGACCTTTAGGGCCGCGAGTTTCTCGTCGAACGCGCTCAGGGGATGAACCGGGAAGCATAGAATACTCAGCCGTAACCCATCCAGTGCCGGATCCTTTCATCCATCGAGGTACATCGTCATCAACTGATGCTGTACATAAAACCGTTGTATTACCAAAGGTAGCGAGGACCGATCCATCCGCCATTGAAGTGAAATCGCGAACAAAAGTGATTGGTCGCAGTTCATCAGGTTCCCGATCATCTGGTCTGCTCACATTAACTCCCATTCCATCTCCTAAAAACTGTACTTGTCGCCAGCTGCAGCAACTGTAATAGGCCCATCAAAAACTGCGCTGGCTTCAATTTTGTGCTGAGTCCTGTCTTCACCTGGAGCTAAGTGCGAGAGAACTAAATGCTCAGCACTAATTTTTTTTCCTAGCTCCCCTGCCTGCCTAGCTGAGAGATGAAGGATACCCTCGTGTTCCTTATTCGATAGAAATGTTGACTCCGAAATTGCCAATGAAACACTGTCCCCCAATTCCTTAACATCCCAATTCGGTCCTGTATCGGCTGTAAATACCAAGCTTGATTCGCCAATATCTACCCTACTAGCCATCGTCTCCACATAATGATCCGTTTGAGACCAAGTCCACTGCTGATCCCCAATTGTTTGACTGGACTTATCCGCTATCACTTTCCAAACAAAAGCTTCTTCTAATACCGGGCACATCTGCTTCGCTAGTTCCAAGGTTCCTAGAGTCCCATACACGGGAATTTGTTCGCACATAACGTAATGACGAATGGCGTTATACAAGACGGGCAATTCAAGCCAATGGTCAGCATGTTCGTGAGTTAGAACAACTGCAGTCAACTGATCGATCTCTATATGTTTCTGAAGGTTCCCTAGAGTGCCAGGTCCCGCATCTAACCATACATTTGCTTCTGGGCTCTGAACAAGAAAGCCCGTGCATGCTCCGCCCTTTCTGGCGTATGTGCCACTGCAGCCAAGTACAGTAATTTCTGGGGGGGTAACGTTCACGTCGAAGGGTTCCATTCGTGTGCTTGTGCAGAAGCTAGCTCAGGACCAAATAATCTTTCACCAACCTCTGCGAACCAAGATACATCCCCTGAAGAGATAAACACACGTCTCCCCTCTTTTTCCTCTTCAACGAGCAGATCCATCTCGGTTAATTGTCGAGAAACTTCGAAAGCGGTCTCATCTGCAGATGAGACTAATACAACATCACTTCCCACCACCTGACCGATCACCCGAGCTAAGTAAGGATAGTGGGTACAGCCCAGAAGAAGTGTATCTACATTTGCGGAAACGATAGGAGCTAGAAGACGTTCAGCTAGGACTTGCAGCTGTTCCCCCGAAGACTCTCCTTTCTCTACAAATTCAACGAACCCTGGGCATGCAAGCGTCAATGGTTGTATCCCCTCATCAGACAAAGTGCTGAATGCTCGCTTATAAGCCCCACTGTTAACAGTACCTACAGTACCTATTACCCCAATCAGGCCTGATCGCGACACATCAATTGCCGCCTGTGTCCCCGGAGCAATTACCCCAATTATTGGCACCGATACTTCTGCGGAAAGCTCATCGAGCGCAGCAGCAGCAGCAGTATTACACGCGACTACCAAAAGCTTCACATCATGCTCGTTTATAAGATATTCCACTATTTGAAAAGCGAATTCTCGAACTTCGTTAAGCGGCTTAGGCCCATATGGATACCTCGCAGTATCCCCAAAGTACACGACATCCTCTGCGGGAAGGAGGTCCATTACTGCTCTTGCGACAGTTAACCCACCGAAGCCCGAATCAAATATGCCAATCGGCTTTTCGTTAGACACAGTCCCTCATCGTAGAGCCAGAGTGAAGGAAATTTCCAATGATGATCTTCCCTTTCGCTATTAGAAGTAGATAATACGGTTGATTGACTCTGCAACTTCATCCAATGGCTTGGTCCAAGCCTCAGTTGAGAGATACTTCCAGCCACCGTCACAAACAATAAACACGATGCTCCCTTGCTCTATTTGTTCGGCTACTCGTAAAGCACCTGCAAGAGCGGCACCAGACGATATTCCTGCAAAAATACCGCTCGTTTGGGCAAGCTTTCTTGCACATTCGAGAGACTCGATCGGTCTAATAATTCTCTTCCCATCTAGAAGATCCATACCATTCCAGTTTTCAAAAACTGGAGGGATAAAGCCATCTTCCAAGCTTCTTAAGCCTTCTACATTCTCACCCGCAGGTGGCTCGACAGCAAGTATCTGAATGTCTGGATTCTGCTCCTTCAGGAAGCGACCGACCCCCATCAACGTTCCAGACGTACCTAAGCCCGCTACGAAATGGGAGACATCAGGAACATCTTGAAGAATTTCGGGTCCAGTAGTCGTGTAATGAATTTCAGGATTCGCTTCATTTCCATATTGATAGAGAAAAACCCAGTCTGGGTTCTCTTTTGCGAGTTGCTGTGCTCGACGGACAGCACCGTTTGACCCTTCACTACCGGGGCTGGAAATGATCTCCGCCCCCCAGACTTCTAGCAATTGGCGTCGTTCAATTGAGACATTATCTGGAAGAACGATTTTAAGGTTATAGCCCCTTATGGAGGAAATCATAGCTAAAGCAATCCCTGTATTCCCTGACGATGGCTCGAGTATGACGCTCCCCGGAGTGAGCTTTCCTTCTCGCTCCGCTGAAAGGATCATTGCTTTTGCTATTCGATCCTTCACCGAACCAGCTGGATTCTGACCTTCAAGCTTTGCATAGATCTTCACATCGGGATTCGGGCTAAGTTCAGAAACTTCAATTACTGGAGTATTGCCTATCAGATCAACAATCGATGCGAAAGATGCCATGCTTCAGTATTACGTTATTGTGAGGAGTTCACTCCCCTTCTTCAGTTTTCAGTGGAAATCTTATGTTATGTAATTTCGATCTCTACTTCGTTAATGTTTGTTTCATAAATTCGGAAAGCTCGAATAACAGGTTCCTCATCCATCAGGGAGACAATGATGTAATACCAAAGGCCGAATGGGTCAAATTGATTAGCGTCGCGAACATCCGTTTCTGATGGGTACGCTTTCGAGGCAGTATGACTATGCATAACTCCGAGTATTTGTATTCCCAGTCGATCTGCTGTCTTTTCAACTTCAATAAATTCTTTTGGGTCAAGTTGGTAGATAAGGTGAGATTCAGCTGCGTTGTGCATAGGGAAAAAGGTTTCTACAGTATCTACACCCTTTGACCCAGCAAATAAGCCACAAGCTTCGTTTGGGACTTCCCCTTGGGCATGGCCGATCATTTTGTCCCGAACCTCTGCTGTGATTGAAAACATAGATCTAATAATAGCGAAGTTCACCGTTTTCCACCTTGACGACATCGAAGGAAAATTTTCATAGAGCTCCACGATTCCTAGCTGGAGCTGTAGCCTCGTTGATTATGGGAACTAGTGGTAAAAAAGTCGTTGCGACCAATAGACAAGCAAGGCGAGAATTCGAGATTATCGATACGATCGAAGCTGGGCTTGTTCTTCAAGGTAGTGAAGTTAAATCGTTAAGAAGCGCTAAGTCACAAATAGCTGAAGCATACGCTCGGATCCACGATGGTGAGATGTGGCTTAATTCATTCCATATCAGCAAATACCAGCACTCGGGTTCCGCGTTCTCTCACGAACCCGACCGTCCGAAGAAACTGCTTTTACACAAAAAAGAGATCAGGAAACTCCAATCACAAATTGACCAAAAAGGACTTACCTTGATCCCGCTAGTAGTTTACTTTAAAAATGGTCGGGCAAAGGTAGAGCTCGGTTTGGCTCGAAGGAAGAATCTAGTTGACAAGCGGCGAACGATTGCTCAAAGAGAAGCAGAACGCGAAGCAGCTCGAGCAATTAAGCAATCTGGTCGCGAATTATCGTGATGCAGCTGCTCTGCCCGCAATATAACCAAACGTCATAGCCGGCCCAATTGTCCCGCCTGCTCCCCCATAAACCATTCCGGTTGGAGCCGCCATTGCATTCCCAGCGGCAAATAAACCTGGTATCACCCCCCCTTCAATCGAAAGCACCCGTCCAGATACATCAGTCTTAGGGCCTCCATTGGTTCCAAGGGAACCACTTTCTATCTTGATCGCATAGAAAGGTCCAGTGTCCAAAGGTTGGAGTGTTGCTTCAACTCCAGAAATGTTTTGATCACCGTTAAAAGTATCGTATGCGCTCACCCCTCGATGGAAATCAGGATCTTCTCCTACAGACGCATACTTATTAAACCGTTTTACGGTTTCATCCAGGGATGCCGGAGGAACGTCGATAACTTCCGCAAGGCCCTGAATGGTTTCAGATGTGTGCATCCAATCAGGAACATGTTCTCCTGGTCTACTTCCGGCAATGTCATAGCGAAGCTTGTAGTGGTGGTCGAAAATAAGCCAGCAGGGAATGTTTTGATATTCAAATTTTTGAGGATCAAAGCTGTGGAGTGCCCCGCCCATAGCATTATAGTTTCCAGCTTCATTGGTAAACCGAACCCCATCACGGTTCACCATGAGCGAATGAGGGCGCGTTCGCTCAGTGATTATCAGCCGAGATGATGGATGCCCAAAAAGACTTTCCCCCGGAATTCTTGTAACAGGAACCCACCAAGCATTTCGCATATTTCCAAGTCGAGCTCCCGCTTCCATAGCCATTTCTAGTCCATCGCCAGTGTTTTCGGGATTCCCTACTGGTGCAGTCATGGGGCCACGAAGGAATGTTCTAACAAGTTCAGGATTCCATTCAAAACCTCCAGTAGCGATGATGACGCCTTTCCTAGCTATAACCTCTTTTTCAGAATCTCCAAACTCGATAGAAACACCGCAGACCCCACTTCCATCTTTTAAAAGTCGAAGAGCGCGCGACTCAGTCTGTGGCTGCATCCCTCGATCCAAAACTCCTTTAAGTAAAGCAGCCACGAGTGCTAGGCCCATCCCACTTTCATTGCGTTCAGTTCGAGCGCTCATGACTTCGCGAGTAGGTGGAGTAGTTGCACCTCCCAGTGGTGTTTCTGTAATCATGACAGGGCTTCTCATTCCATCATTTCTGATTTTTTTAGCCCATTCCCCGAGTTCTGAGAGAGGAAATAAAGCATTATCTAGCGATCTCCCTCCACTAGACAGGCCACCAGGATGCTCGGGGTGATAATCAGAATAACCCTCAACTATATGAAAAGAACAAGGGGTGTCTTTTTCAACCCATTCCAACATCTCCGGCCCGCGATCAACAAAAGTAGCGGCCATATCTGAATCTATTTGCCCAAGAGAAAGAGACTCCAAGTAGCTCAGTGCCATTTCTCTAGAGTCTTCAATCTCATATTCCTGTTGGTGATGATTGTTAGGCATCCAAATAACACCCCCGCTCATTGCTGTAGTGCCTCCAAGGAAAGCTGATTTTTCAAAGATTCCGACCGATGCTCCGCTATCTGAAGCAGCGAGAGCAGCCGTTAATCCTGCAGCTCCAGAACCAAGAACCACAACATCAAACTCACTAGTAGATTCTTCTGCCACATCTGCCTTTCTAACATAGATGGGAGTTACCGATACAATCCGATACGATTAGCCACTGAAGCTATTTGCACTAGTGCAAACATAGTTTCAGCAATGTTCTTTGACAAGGGGCTGATCGGTTTCGACGTAGCGGTTTTTTCGTCGTATCGTGCGACCGGAGTTGCTCAGACTCCTAAAACGGGGCTTCTAAGACACGGCAATGAACGTGTCGCTCTCGCCGCCTGATTTTTCAGACGTCAGAGAGTCACAGGGACCAGCAATGATTCCCGGGGCCTGACCACTACAGCCTGGCAACAGAAGTAGTGGTGGACAGCAGGGAAAGACCGCTGACGGCGAGAAAGACCGCTGACTCCGGAGAAAGAACCGGCGGTGTGGGTCGATAAGATCCACTCTGACCCGACAGTGTGGTGACCGCAAAGCCACGAATCGGGAATGGTCGTATCACGAACGGTGAATCCGAAGCGGACGGGGGTTCGATTCCCCCCAGCTCCACCAAGTCAAACGAGCAACTATGCCGTCAGGCGCAATTGCCTATTGAACACGAAAAGTCCTAGAATGTGGCGTGGCAAATATTGAAGCAGCTTCACCGAACATCTTCTCCGGCGAATTCTGGATTCGTGAACAAAGTGAAATCGAAAAAGACCTAGCATGGTATCGATCTCACGCTCCTGTCACCTTTGTCCAAGAACCCACTATGCCTCCCGAGTCACCAATCCCTCAAGGAGCAGGAACTTGGATTTTGTCACGCCATGCAGAAATCCTAGAAGCTTCGAGAAATCCAAAAATCTTCAGTTCTGCCCAAGGCATAACTATCCTCGACAGCCCTCCTGAGTTCAATGAGTATTTTCAGTCAATGATTGCCATGGATGACCCTCGGCATGCTCGCCTCCGTAGGATAGTTTCTGCAGGGTTCACTCCACGAATGCTTCAAAAACTTGAGGACTCTGTCCAGCAGGTAGCTGCAGACATAGTCGATAACGTCTGTGAGCAAGGTGAGATTGACTTTGTGGTTGATGTCGCTGCAGCCCTTCCGCTCAAAATCGTTTGCGACCTAATGGGGGTTCCAGAATCTGACTATCAAGAAGTTTTTGATTGCTCAAACGTTATTCTCGGCGCCGGCGACCCTGAGTATATTCCGGCAGACGGAGATATCTTATCGGCGATCTTTAACGCCGGATTGACTCTTCAAGGGATTATGGAGGAAGTCGCTGAATCCAAACGAGGCATGAATAGTGATGACCTCACGACCACACTCGTTAATACTGAACTCGAAGACGACAAACTCACGTCGGCTGACCTTGCGAGCTTCTTTATCCTCCTTGTTGTCGCCGGCAATGAAACCACCCGAAACGCTATTGGATGGGGTTTGAAATACCTCACTGATAACCCTGACCAGAGGCAGATCTGGATAAATGATTTTGAAAATGTCGCTCCTACCGCAGTTGAAGAGATTGTTCGGTTAGCGAGTCCAGTTACCTATATGAGAAGAACAGCTACGACTGACACCATCCTTGGCAGTCAAGAAATCAAGGAAGGCGATAAGGTGTGCATGTTTTACTTATCTGCGAACCGCGATGAAGATGTTTTCGACGACCCCTATCGATTCGACGTCCTTCGACAACCCAATAACCATGTAGGTTTCGGTGGGCCGGGCCCACATTTCTGCCTTGGAGCCCACCTTGCACGCCGAGAAATAACTGTAATGTTTCGAGAACTCTTCCATAGGCTTCCCGATATCCAGGCCTCAGGTGAACCTGATGTTCTTGCAGCGAGTTTCATTCATGGTGTGAAGCATTTACCGGCAACATTTTCACCCGTAGCAAAAAATAACCGCTAGCGATAACGGAGAGTTTCTATGCCACCTATCATCCCTAAGAATTTTGACGAAGTAACTACTGAATGGCTAAGCGATGTGCTGTCTTCTGACATTACAGAAATCTCTTCAGAAAGAATCGGAGAAGGAATCGGCCTAATGGGAGACATCCACCGAGTTGAGCTAACCCATAAAAGCGACAGCGGCGGAAAGCCCAGTTCAGTTGTCGTTAAGCTACCATCCACGTTTGAAGAGAACCGCGAGCAAGGTGTGGCGCTCGGAATGTTCGAAGCAGAAGTTCGGTTCTACGCTGAGTTAGGCGAGAAGACAGGTACTGGCTTGCCGAAAATATACTTTTCTGAAATCCTGTCAGGGACAGCTGACTTTGTAATAGTTATGGAGGATCTTTCTGATCTGACCATGGTGGATCAAAGTACTGGGATGTCCTTTGAGCAGGCGCTGGCAGCAGTGAAGGTTCTTGCGAATATTCATGCCGTGTGGTGGGGAAAGGTAGAAACCGAAGAGTTGGAGTGGATTCCTTCAATGGTAGGGCCGCGCATCGAGTACGTTGATCAAGTACTGCCACAGATCTATCCGGTCTTCGCTGAAGCCTTCGCTTCTACTCTCCCTAAAGGAGGGGCAGAGTTGACTGAACAATTTAGTCAATCGTACTTGTCACTTAACAGGCAACTGGCAGAACGATCTCCGTGGACGCTCGCCCATCAAGACTACCGGGTCGAGAATATGCTTTTCGGTGATATCAAAAGAGACCAGGTTGTGGTTATAGATTGGCAGGGAATAGGTAGAGGGCCCGGAGCGTATGATCTCGCTTACCTTCTTGGAGGGTCAATGGATACGGATCTCAGACGAGCACATGAGAGAGAGCTTGTGGCCGCCTATCAAGCCCGCCTCACAGATAATGGGGTTGAGGATTATTCAATTGAAAGCGCATGGGAAGATTATGGATTTGCCCATCTTCTTGGAGGACTCGCTACATCCATTTTCGCTGGGGGCACTTTAGACCTCAGTAATGAGCGCGGTGTTGAGCTGATAACCATGATGGCCAATCGGCATGTAACAGCAGCCTTAGACCATGGCGGATTCAAAAACCTCTCTTAACGAGGTGAGCAAATTCACTACTATTCGCAGGCCAACATACTGGTACTAGTGAGGTAGTCCCAGTTTCCCGTACCACTATTTACTATCTTGTATTGATCAGTTATTAGGGTAAAGAAACCCCACATCCGGTCCTGAACCATCTGATGCCCAACCAGCCCTTCAAACTCCTCTTGAGAAGGGGCTACGTACGATCCTGAAGGTATTACTGTTTCGGTCAATTCGGGGGCGGTCGAAACATCCCCACCCCAATCTAGTAAGTTGCTTTCTGTAAAGGTCACTTCGGCAGGAAATGCTTTTTCCCACTCTTGTGCGCCAGAATCGTATTGGTTGCTGATGACCCAGCCTTCGTATTGTGGCGGAATTGAATCGGATTGGCCATCTTCATCAGCCTCTATTTTAACAAAGCGGGCATAGACAGCACCCCAGGAGACATCTTTATATTCTGCATAGCAGGCTTCGTACCAATCAGTCTCATCATCTGGTGTTCCAAGGCCAGATATCAGAGTGGCAAGCGCTTCTTCATATGGCGTATCGGGTGAAACTCCGCACAAGTCTTCTCCGACAGTAAGATCACAGATCGCAGCATAACTTATTGGAAGGCCCCTTTCTTCTAACGCAGCAAGGTGCGCCGTTCGAGTTCCCATTCCGTACCAGCCATCAGCTTCAATTTCTAAAAGTTCTTGCAACGCAATCGTGGCTTCGCTTCTCGATGGGTCAAGCCATGCGAAGTCACCAAGGAGAATCTGTGACTCTGGGTCATCT
>PYIK01104854.1_pt1 | contig 17144 bp, 17 predicted proteins | sample 3578011 | NCBI WGS metagenome assembly PYIK01 (sample SAMN08408022, study PRJNA431606) | Marine metagenome isolate SA_KN192-05_S13_70m, whole genome shotgun... | biome: marine; feature: oceanic pelagic zone; material: water; isolation source: 70 m water sample, 0.2-0.8 um fraction ... | reverse complement strand
GGAAGTCACTTCTGACGTCAGTTCCGCCATAGTACGATCCAACGAGGATTTTTTCGCTGAAAAATAGTTCGAAGGCGCTGAATTGAACCATTTCTTCCATTCTTCCGACGCCAACAATGCATGCGGTTCCGCCCCTCCGGACGGCGTCAAAAGATGCTCGCATTGTCAATGGGTTACCTATACATTCGAGGGCGTAATCAAAGCCATCTCCGCCGGTTATTTCAAGTTTAGCCCCGTCGACATCTTCGGGTTTTACTGCATGTGTAGCACCGAATCTTCTGGCGTCGTCGAGTTTTGCATCGTTGAGATCCACTGCAACAATTTCAGCAGCGCCAGCTATCCGTGCGCCTTGGATGGCTGCAACACCAACACCGCCAGCGCCATAGACGATCACTGAAGATCCTGGTGTAATTTTTGCTGTGTTGAGTGCAGCTCCGGCTCCTGTCATAACTCCGCAACCAATTAGTGATGCGATATCTAACGGAATGTCAGGGTCGATTTTTACGACGGCCTGCTTTGGTAGGAGAGTTTTCTCGGCGAATGTTCCTGCTCCAGCCATTGCATGGACGGGAACATTTGCTTCAGTGAAATGGGGCAGCATCATTGAGCCGAATTGTACGGTTATGCATAAATTTGGGCTCTTATGATCGATGCAGAATCTACACCCACCGCATGGAGGCGACCAAACTACGATCACGTGGTCACCTACTGCGACTTCAGTTACGTTGTCGCCTACAGCATCTATAATTCCAGCACCCTCATGCCCAAGTACTGCTGGGCATTCGGTTGGGATTGTTCCATTCATAGCTGACACATCTGAATGGCATACACCAGTATGCGTAATCTTGACGACAACGTCGTCAGGACCTGGGTCATTCACCTCAATTGTGTCAGTTACATCGAGATCTTGATCGCCGGTATTGCGAAGGACTGCTGCAAGCATTGGGGCTCCCATCTGGTTCAGACTTACTAGGAACAAGTTAGGCTCTAGCAGTCGAAATGTAAAAACCGTCGTTAATGAAAGCAGCATTTATACTCTATAAAATAATGGACAATGGAAAAAATAATGAGGGCCCTACCAAGGGGAGGGATCTATTTAAGCTCCTATGGCGAGGGTCAACGAAGGCTTGCCCGTTGTGTGGGCAACGAAAATTGTTTAAGAAATGGGTCCATATGGAAAGTAACTGTCCTCGCTGCAAGCTTCATTTTGAACGTATTGAAGGGCATTGGATAGGCGCCGTTGGGATTAATACGATTGTTTCTTTCCTTCTACTTGTCATAGGGCTTGCTATTTTTTTCTATGCCACCTACCCGAATATTCCCACAGGAAGATGGGTTTTTTGGTTTGCTGCTTGCTTTGGTGCCATCCCAATTCTGTTTTATCCAAATTCAAAAACCTTGTGGACTGCTATAGATATCCTCATGCGACCGATAGAAGAAAGAGACTTCAAAACTGGTAAAGGTGACGACTTCGTAAATATCCAAGAAGTTCTACCGAGTGAGGTTGGCGAAAATTTATAACAAATGTGTTCTCTCCCCTGTCCGGCGATAGTGTTTGCTCAATGATTGCCGTTGATGTGTTATTGAACGCAAATTTAGAAACCAATGCGGAAACTGCGAAGGATTTAGACGCTTCGGGTGCTGATGGATTATTTACCTATGAAGGGAAAGGCGACGTCTTCTTCCCACTTGTTCGTGCTGGGACTGTTACCAATGGAATGCTCTATACGAACATTGCCGTTGCAATTCCTCGAAGCCCCATGCATCTCGCTTATCAAGCTTGGGATTTACAACGATTGACCGGTGGTCGGTTTGCTTTAGGGCTGGGCTCTCAGATTCGACCCCATATTGAAAATCGGTATGGTTCTGTCTGGGAAAGTCCGCTTCGTCAAATGCGAGAAACCGTAGAGGCGACTAAAGCTATTTTTGACTCGTGGCAGCATGAAACATCTCTGAACTTTGAAGGAGAATGGACGCGACATACCCTCTCGTCTCCGATGCTGACTCCGGACCCTCTTCAATGCGGTCCGCCGCCGATCTGGCTTGCTGCTTTAGGACCGAAGATGACACAGCTAGCGGGCGCATGCGCGGATGGGCTCCTCGTTCACCCCTTCACCTCACACGAGCACCTTATCAAGCACACGATTCCGAATATGATGACCGGATTGAACTCTCGAGGGAAAGATCCTTCTAGTTTCACGCTCACTGTTGGAGCTATCGTCGGAGTTCATGATGGTACTGAGGAAAGCAGAGAACGAGCTGAATCTATCGTCCGTGGGATGCTCGGATTCTATGGATCAACGCCAGCCTATAGACCCGTTCTTGAAACCCACGGATGGGGTCACCTTCAACCGCAGCTTCGTCAAATGACCAAAGAGGGAGAATGGGGAAAATTGGGAGATCTTTTTACCCGAGAACACTTGCAGGCCCTATCGGTTGTCGGGACACCATCTGAAGTTGGTGAGGAGCTTGCCGAACGGTTTGGACAAACCGCTGATCGGATTGCGTTATCTATTCCTCAAGGCATCGACTCTTCTTGGCTAACCGACTTAGTTCGTGGCGTCAAGAATTCTTAATTAGCGTTCAAAAGGTACTGTCTTGAACTGTTCCTGGAGGACGTTTTTGGTTACTTTTCCTGAAGGGTTCCTAGGGATTGAGTCAATAATCATTAATTGCTCAGGGATGGCGTTTTTCCTAAGGCCGGCATTTTCCAAGTAAGTACGAAGCTCATTCAAAGTAATAGGGCTGTGGTCTTCGGCGGGAGATACTACTGCGCACGCCCGCTCGCCAGTAACCGTATCTGGTAGGCCAATAACTGCTATATCTGCAATCTGTGGGTGACCGAAGAGAAGATCTTCGACTTCTTTAGCCGAGATATTTTCACCGTGTCGTATGATGACGTCTTTTAACCTTCCAGAGATTACGACATATCCGTCCTCGTCAATAATCCCTAGATCGCCGGTTCGGAAATAACCATTTTCATCAAAGGCTTCTTTATCGAGGGATGCGTCTAGGTAACCGAGCATCAATTGGGGCGCTTTTGCCCGCAATTCTCCTTCTTCTCCTGATTTGGCAAGTGATCCATCTGCTTTGACAGTAATAAGGTCTACTCCGGGCATGGCTCTACCTTCTGACGTGGCAAGTTTGTCATCAGGGTCTGTATCTGCTCCCATCGAAAGTATTGGTGCTTCAGTTAGCCCCCATCCGGAGACAATACCGCTTCCCCCAAGTTCCGCTTTGACTTCAGCATGAAGGGTTACGGGTTTAGGTGCGCCTCCCCCAGGGAAGTTTTTTACATTTGGGAATAGCTTTTTTGAAGGATTTGCCCTTTGGGCGTTGAGATACGCCATATGGAATGGTGTCCCTGCGCCGGGATGTGTGCAATTTTCTCGTGATAGAAGCTCTGTTGTTTTTACGGGGTCAAATGCGGCATCGCATATTAATGTTGCTCCGGTCTGCAATGCCGTAAACAGCCAAGTCAAGCCTCCGATATGAGGAAATGGGAAAACTAGCGCTGGCCTATCTCCGAACTGGACGTCTAGCCTCTCCCCCATGCTTTGCCCTATCGCTGCAACAGATGCGTCGGTGTGCTTTGCGCCTTTTGGGTCTGACGTAGTTCCCGACGTGTAGCACAGCCACCGCAATGCATTTTCTTTCCCTTCCAAATATGTGGGCAGTATGGCTGGGTCGGCAGACGGAAAATTATTGGGTTCTACAGCAAGAGATGTCAACTGATCAGTTGACGCGGCGATGTTCGATCCCATCTCTTCGAAATTAAACCCTCGATACTCTTTGGGAGTTATCAGAAATGAGGCATTTGCTTGTTTTACGCAAAATCCGACCTCTCGTTCTCGGTAGATCGCAATGATCGGATTTTGGACTGCTCCTAAGCGACTGAGAGCTGCAGATAAGACAACAGTTTCTATCCATGTGGGGAGTTCCCAAGTCACCACATCGCCTTCTTTGACTCCCAGCTCGTAAAGGCCGGCTGCCATTTGCTGAGAGGCGATCTTATATTCGAGAAAAGTTAACCTTCGTCCTTGTTCATCAACAAGCATTTCCGCCTCGGGGGTAAGTTCGGCTCGTTCGAGAACTAATTTCCATAGATCAGTTGTTTCTATTCCCATACTTTCCCCCGCCTAATGGGAACATATTTTAAGATTGAGTTAGTCAACTTTAATATGCGCCTTTAAATGTGTCTCGGATTCATTGACCCATCCTTTACTCGTTGCATATTGCACCATTCCTGAGAAGTCTTCTTTCCAATTGCTGGAGACTTCCCCTTCAACATTTCGGGTGATCCATTCAATACTCACCCATACATGTGCATCTTCAGCTGCCTCCGCTCCATTTCCGATGATAGAAGCGACAGCATCTTCGTTATGTTCTGGACTTTCAATATGGAATGCGGTTAGGACTTCAGGTTCTTGGATTGAAGCAGTTTTTGTTTCTGGATCAATGGAAATAAACATGTGAAGATTCTAATCGGATCAGGATGCCCTCCGCATAGGTCTCGTGTAATGTTTGGTATGGAAAGAAATGTAACTGTGTTAGCGACTGGTCTTGATTTTCCTGAAGGTCCTGTTGTCATGGACGACGGCAGTATTGTGCTTGTAGAAATATCTGGGCCGCGTCTTTCACGCGTCACACCGCAAGGGGTGAAAGAGACTATTGCTGAATGGGAGGATCCGGGTTCCGCAGGGCCGAATGGCGCAGCCGTTGGCCCAGATGGTTGCATGTACGTTTGCAATAATGGCGGATTTATTTGGACCGAGCATAAGGGTATGCGATTTCCGCTTGATCGTTCAACAGGAGCAAATCAGGCTCCAAATTACGTCTCTGGTTCTGTAGATCGTGTTGATCTTGCTACTGGAGAAATCACTCAGGTTTATCATGAGTTCGAGGGAGATCATTTGTGCGGTCCGAATGATATCGTTTTCGACGAAACTGGTGGTTTTTGGTTCACTGATCTTGGAAAACAGCGTCCAAGGGAGATAGATAAGGGAGCTGTCTATTATGCCCAGCCTGACGGATCATCTATTCAGCGGTGGATAGACAATATCGATCACCCGAATGGATGTGGGCTTTCTCCTGATGGGGAGACGCTATACGTTGCTCAGACTACGACAGGAAGATTATGGGCGTATGATCTCGAGGAACCTGGGGTTCTCAAAAGTAGAAGAGGTCGCTGTATAGCGAATACTCTTGGCTCGCTCGACTCGCTCGCTGTTGAGAAAGACGGCTCTGTCGTTGTGGCCGCGTTACCTGATGGCCTTCTTGTCGTCAGGCCTGATGAATCCCATGAGTACGTATCGATCGATGGGCCACTAACAACTAATGTTGCTTTCAGCCGAGGTGGAGAGAACATAGCATACGTCACTGAATCGGGTTCTGGGTCGCTACTTGCTCTGGATTGGCCTAGATCGGGCTTGGAACTCGCCTTTTCAGCTTAAACGTTACGAACTGAAGATCTTCCGGTGAAGGCTATGAACCGTTCGACGGAGTCATCCGTTTCAATGTCGATAGCAGGGTCGAACCTTCCTGGCCCGCGTAACCCTGCCTCTCTTGGTTTCATCACATCGTATGCTTCTTCAGCCATGGCTTGCGGAATGCAATGATCAATTGCGGATGCATCCGCAATATCCCAAACATGCGTTATCGTGTCGATAAAAATAATCCCGAGAAAATCATCTACCGACATCTCGCCAAAAGGTGTTTTGACAATTTTTTTAAGACTCTCCTCATCCCATCGGTCTTCTATCTCTTGCGCATAATGGGCGGCGAGAGTTATAGGGTCAGACCCTGTTGAAAAATTTGGCTCATCCGCATCTACCTGATCTACCATCGTCATTACCATTGTCGCATGTTCAAGGACATCTTGGACATTCCACCCTTCGCAGCATGTCTGTTGATCATGCTTGGACCGTGATGCTACCTCCGAGAAGATCTTCAGAGTGTGCCCATATCGGGCGTGGTTGTAGCTAGCAGTTTTCTCGAGAACGCTAGCTGGCAAATATGAGTGCTGTGAGCTCATAGTCCTCTTTTCAATATGTAAATGTGTTTGCTTTCGCCTTTGTAGTTATAAGCGACCCTAGTTCAGCCAGTTGTGAGGATCCTCCCCCTAGAAAATTTTCGAGTTGTTTCACCCATAGAAAATACCGGTGCACAGGGTAATCAACATCCGCCCCCATACCTCCATGGAGATGCTGCACATCATGGACTACTTTTTGTCCGACCTCTGAGGCCCACCATTTCGCTATTCGTACTTCTTCTGAGGCTGGATAACCTGCATCCAGCCGCCACGCTGCCTGCCAAAGCACAAGCCGCATAGCATCTGTTCCTATGTAACAGTCTGCCGCCCTCTGCGTTACTGCTTGGTTGTGTGATAAGGGCCTTCCGAATTGCTCACGTTCGCTGGTGTATTCTGCTGCCATTTCGGTGGCTTTGGCGCAGCAGCCAACTGCTACAGCTGATGTCGCAACATTAATTCTTTCTAACATCCAAATAATTGCAAGGTTTCCTTGCGCAGGATCTCCAAGTGGTTCTGCCGGAACAGTGTCGCAATCTATCTGAGCTTGAAGTTCTCTGTTTGTAGTAATGTTGGGAGTGATCTTCAGGCCATCTGCTTCTCTTTCGACGAGAAACAAGCAGGAATCTTCTGGCCCTGTTTTTGCTGGTATGAGAATGTAGTCGGCGATATGCGCAGCCGGTACGGCAGGTTTTGTTCCACTCAGTGTCCACTTTCCTTGGCTGTATTGAGCTTCCACTGAGGTGTTCAATGGGTTATTGGCGCCCCATTCTTGAAAAGCTCCGGTGACTATGCATTCGCCTGATGAAATGGATGGTAGAAATCTTGACTGCTGGTCATCTGTCCCGTATTCAACAATAGGCAGCGCTCCCATTACAAGTGTTGTAAGGAGTGGGACTGGGGCGACTGTTCGCCCTTGTTGTTCAAGAATGAGAGCGAGTTCGAAAACTCCAAATCCGAGACCACCATACTCTTCTGGTATGGCTACTCCGAGAAGGTTGGCGTTTGCGAGTTCTTCCCATAGCGGTCGGTCAAAACGATCCTCTGTTGTTTCGATTTCTTCTACACGATCAACTGGCGATGACCCTTCAAAGATTTGCTTGCTGAGTTCTGATAACGCTTGCTGCTCTTCGGTGAGGTCGAAGTTCATCGGCTAGCGTTTCCCTCTGCTCATTCCTAGCCCCATCCAAGCTATGATTTCTCGTTGTATTTCATTTACTCCGCCGCCGAAAGTATTTATCTGCGCTGATCGGCCGGCGGCTTCAAGTTCTCCTCGAAGAATCGCCCCTGGTGAACCACCGCGTACATGTCCAGCTGCTCCTACAACTCCGAGAAGCAAATGATATACGTCAGCTACGCTTTCAGTTCCATATACCTTCGCTGTAGAAGCGTGATAGGGCTGCAGTTGGCCTGCTTCAACGGCTGTTGTCATTCTCCAGTTCATCAAATTAAGTGCGTCGAGCTTTGCCCTGCATTTTGCTAGGTCCATCTGCACCCATGGAATGTCTATAACGAATTGTCCGTTGCCGGTTTCTGTTGTTGAGGCCCATCTGAGAACATCATCAAAAAGTCGGAATGAAAGGACACTAACGGCAGCTAGCCCAACTCGTTCGTGGTTCAATTGACTTGCTATAAGCCCCCACCCTCCATCAAGGTCACCAACTAGATTTGTGAACGGCACTCTAACTTCGTCATAGTAGGTAGCTGTTGTAGTGGCATTACCTACGGTGACGATTGGGGTATAGCTAAAGCCTTGCGTTTTCGTTGGGACAATGATGATTGAAATCCCTTTATGCTTCTTGGCTTCAGGGTTCGTTCTGCATGCTAACCAGACATAATCGGCTTCATTAGCGCCGCTGGTCCACATCTTTTGGCCATTTATCACCCATTCATCACCGTCTCGTTCAGCTCGAGTACTTAAAGACAGAAGATCTGTTCCGGCTCCTGCTTCGCTATATCCAATAGCGAATGTAATTTCGCCGGAAAGAATTTTCGGAAGAAAGAAGTCCTTGTGCTCTTGGCTTCCCATTTCCATAAGGGTCGGTCCGACCGTATTTAGGGTGACAAATGGCATTGGAGCATTTGCGCGGACAGATTCATCGTAAAAAATGAACTGGTCTGTGGGCGTGCGTCCTTGTCCACCGTATTCTTTCGGCCAGCCGACGCCCAGCATGCCGTCTTTACCCATTTGGCGAAATAACTGTCGCCGAATTGGTGAAGTTTCGTGTGCGCCGCGTAGACCCTCGCGGACATCATCTGTCATCAGTCCAGCAAAATACTCACGGACTTCTTTTCGAAAGGATTGTTGTTCAGGGGTTTCCTCAAGAAACACGTTCGCTCCATGGATAAATTTCTACTGGAATTTACGATACCCGATTAGTAACAGGAGCAGAATATTCTAAGAAAAATAGCTTTGAAGAAGATCTCGCTTCAGTTAAATGAATGATCGAAGCTTTATAGCGCTTCGTCTCCTTCTTCACCGGTACGAATCCGTACGAGTCGCTCTACGCTTGATACCCATATTTTTCCATCACCGATTTTCCCGGTACGTGCTGCTCCTAGGATTGCGTCGACTGCCTTGTCAGCCTCGGCGTCCGAGACAACAATTTCTAGACGACTTTTGGGAGTAAACGCTACCTTGTATTCAGTTCCTCTATATGTTTCGGTGTGGCCTCCTTGCCTTCCGAAACCTTGGGCTTCTGTAACAGTCATTCCTTGAACCCCAATCGACCCTAGGGCTTCTTTAACTTCTTCTACTTGGTGGGGTTTGATGACAGCGGTAATCAGTTTCATCTGAACAGTTTCTCTTTCTCTTCAAAAACTTTTTGAAGTTACTATTACCATAATCTATCCGTTCGATGTTTATGTTTCTAGATTGTTAACATCGCGTTACGAGACGGAAGCCAGTAAGGGAACTAGAAATCGCTATTAGGCTCCGTATACGTTCTCTGGTGGTGGGGCGCTTTCTATGCTGGCATGGACTAGGTCGCTTATTTCCTCAACCGTTATTTGTCGATCTCCGACAGATTGAACGGGTCCATGTTGCCATCCGTCACAGACATTGAGTTGTCCGCCCGTTGCTTCAAAAGTTCTTCCGGTGATATCACATTCTGGGCTTGCAAGCCATACAACTAAGGGGGAGACGTTCTCAGGTGCTTTTTCATCGAATGCTCCCTGTTGAACGTCATCAGAGGAGTAAAAAATTCCTTCCGTCATTCGTGTTCGAGCATCAGGAGCTATTGCGTTTACTAGCACTCCGTATCGGCCCCATTCGCTTGCTTGTTGAATCGTTAGTTGTGCAATGGCTGCTTTTGCAGCTGCATAGTTTCCCTGTCCTATTGATCCCATGAGTCCTGCACCTGAACTTGTGTTAACGATTCTTGCTTGAACATCTTCGCCTTGTTTGGCTCGTTCTCGCCAATGTGTTATTGCATGACGCGCTGGAGCGAAGTGTCCTTTTAGGTGAACGCGCACAACGGTATCCCATTCCTCTTCGCTCATGCTTGCGAGCATTCTGTCTCGGAGAAACCCAGCGTTACATATGAGGCCATCAAGCACTCCCCACGTTTCAATCGCTTGCTGAACCATCGCTTCGGCTTGATTCCAATCTGCAACGTCAGCATTGTTGGCGACAGCCTCCCCGCCAGCGGCAATAATTTCGTCGACTACTTCTTGAGCTGGTCCTGAAGCTGCCGCGGTTCCGTCACGTTCAACTCCAAGGTCATTTACCACGACGCGTGCGCCATGTTTGGCTAGTGCTAAAGCATGGGCTCGGCCTAGCCCTCGAGCTGCTCCAGTTACTATGATTACTTTTTCTTTACACACACCCATTGGTTCCTGCCTTATTTCTCCTACTTTTACTTTATGCTGCAGCAACATCAGCAACGACAGCAGAGGTTATTTTCTCAAGATCTTGTGGGCTTATTGGGAAACATGTGTCGGGGGTACCGGCGGCTGCCCATACTGTTTCGTATACGAGTAAATCTTTGTCAAGAGTTGTCGGAATCGCAGTTGGATGACCAAAGGGTGGAGTCCCTCCGATTGCGAAACCTGTTGCTTTCCGAACTTGCTCTGGAGATGCTATGGAAAGTGACTTTATGCCCATCGCTTCAGCCACCAAGGATTCGTTCACTCGGTTTTTCCCTGAGGCTAGAACGAGGTACGGGTTTTCCTCGTGAACAAAGACCAGTGATTTAACTATTTGTGCTAATTCACACCCGACGGCAGCAGCGGCGTCTTTAGCGGTTCGTGTACCTTCGGGGAATTGTTCGGCTACCACTGAAAATCCAGCTTGTTCTGCTGCCTGGGTGAATCGCTGCATGGCCTCCATTGTGGCTACTTTGCGCCTCGGATTAGTCGTCCAGGGAGGGCACCTGTGTGCTCCCCGTTTTTTCTAGTTATTTGGCCGGCAACGATTGTATAGTCATATCCCTTTGCTTCTTGTAGCAATCGTCGGCCGCCTGCTGGGAGGTCGTGAACCATTTTCGGTCCGGACAGATTCAGTGTTGAGAAGTCAATTACGTTTAGATCAGCTCGTTTTCCTTCTTTAATAATTCCCCTATCGGTGAGTCCGTAAAGTGTGGCTGTGTCGTTAGTCTGCTTTTTGACGACCCACTCCAAGGGAAGTTTCTCTCCGCGAGATCGATCTCTTGCCCAGTGGCTGAGCATGAAAGTAGGTATGGAAGCATCACATATCATTCCACAATGCGCTCCTCCATCTGAGAGACCTGATACAGCTTGTGGGTGTAGGAGCATTTCTCGGATGGCGTCATGGTTCCCGTTTACATAGTTGAAGATCGGCATCATCGCCATGGCATGCCCTCCGTCTTCCAGCATGTAGTCGTAGAGCACTTCGAGAGGCGATGCGCCTGAGCGTTCAGCAATAGCGACGATACTTTGGTCGGGCGCTGGTTCATAATCTGGGATTTTTCCGAGGGGGTAAAGGCGGTGTGTCATGGCTTGAACGAGTCGGGCCATTCCATCGAACAAGATCGCTGGATCTGCAGGGGTATCTTCTTCTTTTAAAATTAAGCTTCGGACTTTGGGTTCTTTGAGTTTCGCAACTAGTTCTTCATGCGGCAAGTGGGCGTGGGCCGCAAAGGTCGGCTTTTTTGCGAATGCGTGGTGGGTTTGGAGGCCTATGAGAAGTCCGAAAGGACGCCCGGCGACTTGGGGGAAGCATTGGCTTCCCTGTTCACTTGATCGGAGGGATTCTTCAAGGAGCTGTTCCCACAGGTCTGGTTCTGCCTCATTTTGAAGCATGGCAAAAGTGACCGGTCGGCCTATGTCAGATGAAAGTTTTTTCATCCATTCCATCTCCGATGGGGCTTTGATGAGATCTTGTCCATCAGCTCCGGCTGGTGCTAATTCGAATACTCCTGTTCCGGCTTCTTGAAGCGCTCGACCCAACCCGTACAATTCGTCTTCTGCAGCAAAGGTCCCAGGGACTGGTTCACCGTCCATGGCTCTATGGCCGAGGACACGCGATGTAGATACGCCTAGAGCTCCTGCTTCGATAGCTTCGCGTACGATAGTTTTTATTGCTGCGATATCTTCAGGTGTTGCTGGGTCATTTTTTGCTCCGCGTTCTTCCATGACGTAGGCGCGGACGGCCCCATGGGCTACTTGAGTACCGACGTCGATAGCGAACTCTTTTCCATCAAGCGCATCTAGATACTCGGGGAACGTTTCCCACTGCCAATCCATACCTTCCGACAGTGCGGTGCCGGGGATGTCCTCGACTCCTTCCATCAATTGGATCAGCCATTCCTCTTGGCCTGGACGTACAGGCGCGAAGCCTACTCCGCAGTTTCCCATTACGACTGTTGTTACTCCATGGCCTGATGATGGTTCGAGTTGATTATCCCAGGTGACTTGTCCGTCATAGTGGGTATGAATGTCGACAAAGCCTGGTGTGACGATTCGGTTATCTGCATTAATTACATCTGCTGATTCAGCTTCGGATAGATCGCCGACCTTTACAATGACCCCATCTTTGATAGCTACGTCGGTGTTATATGGGGAGGAGCCGGTTCCATCAACGACTTTTCCGCCGGTGATTATGAGATCGTAGGACACAATCTTATCTCCTTCTTTACTGGTTCCACTTTACTCTTTAGACAGGCCGACCCTAAAAAACGGTGGTAAAGATTTCGTTCAATTCTTTCCGATCTAGATCCGGTACTTTCACTCCTTCGAGCGGGTAGCCGACTGGGAACAGGACAAAGGGTCGTTCATTTTTTGGGCGGTCCAGTATTGTGTTGAGAAATTTCATTGGCGTGGGGGTATGTGTCAGTGTTGCTAGTCCCATGTGGTGTAAGGCGGTGATGAACATGCCGGCTGCTATGCCCACGCTCTCTTTGACATAGTAGTTTTTTTGAGTTGTTCCATCTGGAAGGAGTTCGTAGCGTTGTTCGAAGAGAACAACGATCCAGGGTGCGACTTGTAGGAATTCTTTATGGTGATCGGTTCCTAGAGGCGCTAGGGCTGTTTGCCATTCGTCGTTCATCCTGTTTCCGAGGTAATTCTTTTCTTCTTCTTGTTCTGCAGCGGCCCGTATCGCTTGTTTAATTTCGGGGTTGTTGGTAGCGACGAATGTCCATGGTTGTTTATGTGCTCCTGATGGTGCTGTTGAAGCGGCCTGAACGGCAAGTTCGATCAGTTTCTGCGGGACAGGGTCGGGGCTGAACATGCGCACGCTTCTTCGCTCCTTCATTTTGTGGAAGAAATCTTCTGCATTTGCTTCCATCGCCTGTTCGCTGAGACGTTCATGTTCGTAGATGCTGAAAGGATGTTGTGATTCAAGTTCTTTCGATGGGTATGGGAATTCGTAGTGGTCGCTCATAGTTCTTTTGTAGCAGAGAAACAGAGGACAGTTTGTATCTGCCCATGGCATTGAGGAGCATGATCTGTCGAAAGAATGTGACCGATTGATAGGCAAACGTTTAAGCTAAGTGCACATCATGTTTAGGAGGGTAACGATGGCTGGACCCATGGAAGGTATACGTGTCGTGGAATTGGGTGTTTGGGTCGCTGGGCCGGCTGCTGGCGGCATTCTCGGCGATTGGGGTGCTGAAGTTATAAAGATCGAACCTCCTACTGGAGACCCGGCGCGAACGTTTCAGCGGATGCTTGGTGGCGATATGCCAAACAACCCTCCCTTTGAATTGGATAACCGTAACAAAAAATCTGTCGTACTTGACTTATCAACACCCGACGGGATGAAGGTTGCGCTCCAGCTGATTGATAGCGCCGATGTTTTCGTGACGAACCTCCGTGCAGGTGCGTTGGCGCGACTTGGGCTTGGGCATGAGGAGCTGCTGAAGCGAAACCCGCGTCTTATTTATGGTGGAATAAGTGGCTACGGGACGGAGGGCGATGACGTCGATAGGCCGGCATATGATGTTGCTGCGTTCTGGGCGAGGTCAGGGATAGCTCACCTTTTGACACCGGAGGGTTCTGATCCTCCTTTCCAGCGCGGCGGGATGGGAGACCATGGAACGGGGCTCGCAGCTGCTGCGGCAATTTCTGCTGCATTGTTTTCGAGGGAAAAGACGGGTGAAGGGCAATATGTTTCAACGTCGCTCTACCGGCAAGGAGCGTACACGATTGGATTTGATATGAATATAGCCTTGCTCTGGGGGATGACTTTAGCGGTTGGTAACAGAGAATCCATGGGAAACCCTGCGATGAACAACTACGTCACTGGAGATGGGAAACGGTTTTGGGTTGTGGGCTTAGAGATACTTCGTCATTGGCCGCCCCTATGCCGGGTCGTTGGCCGCCCCGAATGGATCGATGATGAGAAGTTCGGGACTCCTCGGGGGCGAGCCCAAAACGCAGCTGAGCTCATCTCGTTGTTGGACGCAGAGTTTGCGAAAAAGACGATGGATGAATGGAAGGAAATCTTCTCTACTGAACCAGATTTTTTCTGGGCTCCTATTAACTCCATTGACGATATTCTCGTTGATCCACAAAGTGAGCATGCTGGGCTCTTTACAGACGTGCCTGACGGTGTCGGTACGACGCGGATGGTAGCTACGCCATGTGATTTCTCTGGCACGCCTTGGGAACAGCGGTCAACGGCACCTGATTTAGGTGAACACAGTGTTGAGGTGTTAGAAAGCCTTGGTCTCAGTGGCGATGACATCGCGGCATTACAGCACAATGGGGTAACAAACTGAAACGCATCGCTGCGCTCTTTCGCTGGGACGTGGTGGCTGTCACGATTGCCGCCCTATCTCTTGCGCTTTTGGGGTCATGTTCGGACGGTTCTGACAACCCAAAGACTACGAATACGATGACGAGTCAGGCGGAATCTTCGCAGAGTACTCAGCAGCCAACGCAACCACCTCCTCCTTCTGCTGTGGAGCCAGTAGCGTCGCCGGTAGCGCTACAAATTAGCGTGCTTGAAGAGCGGGACCATGACCCTGAAGCGTTTACTCAAGGTTTGGAATTTGATGATGGGCGATTGTATGAAAGCCGTGGCCGGAATGGCGAGTCGGGGATCAGCGAAATTGATCCTCGAGATGGGAGCGTGTTGCGGTGGATGCCGCTCGCTGATGAGTATTTTGGTGAAGGGGTGACCGTCGCCGGAGATTCTCTTATCCAGCTGACGTGGTTGGCTGGGAAAGCGTTCGTCTATGACATCGAGTCATTCGAAGTAACCGGCAGTTTCGACTATGAGGGTCAAGGGTGGGGGCTGTGCTTTGACGGCGTTCGTTTGGTTATGTCTGATGGATCGAGTTCGTTAACGATGCGAGACCCGGAAACTTTCTCCATCATTGGCAGTGTTCCCGTTCGTTTAGATGGGTCGGCTGTGGCGTCGCTCAACGAGTTGGAATGTGTCAATGGGAAGGTTTATGCAAATATTTGGCAGACCGATACCATCGTTGAGATCAACCCTGCGACAGGTGACGTCACGGCAGTGATTGACGCAAGTGGACTCCTCGATGATACCGATCGTGCCGGTGCTGACGTTTTGAATGGCATTGCCTACGATGAGGCTTCAGGGGCGTTCCTTCTAACTGGGAAGCTATGGCCGTCAATGTTTGTGGTTGTTTTCGAACCGTCTTAAGGGCTATTCCAATCCCATAAGTGTTGTCATTCCATACCAGTGGCCTGCGGTGTATCCCCCATCGACTGGGAGGGCGACTCCTGTGACGAAAGATGAATCTTCGCTAATAAGGAAATAGGCGGCGCCGGCGATTTCGGTTGCTTCTCCCCACCGTCCGAGTTTATGTTGTTCTCGTATACGGTCAGCGCGCTCTCCCATGAGAGGAACAGTAGCTTCAAACATTGGAGTTTGAATAAAGCCGGGGCATATAGCGTTCGCCCTGATCCCTAATCGGCCATAGTCGTTCGCAAGGTTTTTCGTGAGAAGGATGACGCCCCCCTTCGACGCGTTATACGTTGACCCGCCTTCGCATCCTTCTATCCCTTCGATGCTTGCAACAGTGACGATGCTTCCTGAGCGTTGTTCCATCATGGTTGGGAGGACTGCTTTAGCGGTCAGCATTGTTCCGGTGAGGTTAATGTCCTGCACGAGCTGCCAATTCTCTATGTCAAGGGCATGGACCGGCCCTCCACCGGCGACACCTGCAGCAGTTACGACACCGTCTATGCGGCCATATTCGGCGAGGATTCGACTAACGATTTCATGTTGAGCGGTTTCATCACGCACATCAAGTTCAAAAAGTGGCGCATCATCCCCGACGAGTTCAGACCATTGGTCGCTGGTTTGAATATCTGATCCGACTACGACTGCTGATTCTTCGGCGAATCGTTGAGCGCATGCTAAGCCGATGCCTGACGCTGCTCCTGTTATATAGACAACCTTGCCTTCTAACCGCCCGTGCATATGTCACTCCTTTATGGTCTGATTCTCGTTCGTTAAATCACGATTCGCAGTGGGTACCCCTGCTCATCATATTCATTGCCACCAAGAATTATCGCTTCCCCTTCGGAGAATCTTCTCGCCGACCAGGCAGCAGCAAACGCATCTAACGCGTCATCCATTCTGCATTTTTTCGGCAATTTCTTAACAACCCTGTCGATAGTAGGAACGAATTTGCGGATGGCGTCGAGGCGTTGCTTCACGCCTTCTGGTGTTTTCTTTGAGGTAAGCGTTTCCCCTACAAGTTCAACAAATGACGATTCCGGATGGCATTCAAAAAACGTTTCGGAATCCTCAGGTTTGATGATGCTTCGTACTTCACGTATTTGTGGGACGAGGTTCCATGTTTGGATTGAAAGCCCTTTTCCAATTTGGTTCCGGCTTCGTTTGAGCGCGTCTTCATATGATGTCGCTTCTAGAACGACCGATGATGGCGTTGGGAAAAGAGATGATCTGCGTGCTCCTAGTCTTTTTCGGGCTTCGCTATCGAGTTGGCGCGAGCCGGAAAGTTTGACCCCAATCGGCATATCGACGCCGACAGACGTACATCCCAATTCGGCTACTGTGGCTTTGACTTCTTCGAACGTTTCGCAACGGGTCAATGACGCTTGACCGCTGCCGGTTATTGGAATGCAGGCGACAACCCACCCTTTCTGGGCTCCGTCAACACCCGCTACCCATTGTTCTTCCATGCGTAAACATTAATCACTGTTTCTTGTTGAAATCACTGGGGGAAAGAAAAATGTGAAGTTCGTTTCATCTAGCGTTCGTTTCATATAACGTGTAAAGGCCGTCAGACTTGGCGTCAAAAGAGAACACTTTTCGAAGAGGGAGCAAGATGGCCTTTAAAAAAGGAGACCGCGTGGTTTACCCCCATCATGGGGCGGCGATTATCGAAGATAAGAAGCTCAAAACGATCTTCGGCTCCCGCAAAGAGTACCTGATTCTTCGCATGGTTATGGACAATATGACCCTGTCGGTTCCTGCCGATAAGGCAGAAGAAGTTGGCATGCGTTGGCCTATCAGCGGAGAAGATGTTGATGATCTCTTTGATGTATTGAAACGGCGGGATGTGCGAGAGCCTTCTAACTGGAGCCGCCGATTCAAAAACCATCAGGAGAAACTAAAATCCGGTGATGTCTACCAGGTGGCGGAAGTTGTCAGAAACCTTGCTCTTCGTGAACGAGATAAAGGCCTGTCAGCTGGTGAGAAAAGCTTGTT
>PYIK01252778.1_pt1 | contig 17606 bp, 13 predicted proteins | sample 3578011 | NCBI WGS metagenome assembly PYIK01 (sample SAMN08408022, study PRJNA431606) | Marine metagenome isolate SA_KN192-05_S13_70m, whole genome shotgun... | biome: marine; feature: oceanic pelagic zone; material: water; isolation source: 70 m water sample, 0.2-0.8 um fraction ... | reverse complement strand
GTTGTCTGCCATGCATCTAGATTTGAATATACATCTTTAAGTTTTTTATCTATTTCATTTTGTAAATCCGTTATTTTACTTGTTACAGGTATTGCGCCGCCTTCGGCTGAATATATAAAATCTTTATTTATAGGTGATCTTGAAATTTTATCTTCTTGAAATACAACTATTTGTGTATCGTCTGCGAATAATTTTTGTACCGAGCCATCTTGTGGATCCAAAGATATGGTTAAGCCACCTTCAGATTCATTAAATTGGTTAACATAGTTTATGTTTGTTCTTGAATTAAACAAACCACTTGAATGAATAAGCGTATTAAATCTTCTTTCTTCAGCAAAGTTTTCTTTTACTACATAAGCTCTAACACCTACATCAAAAGCTTTTTCATTAAATCCAGCTCTTAATCTATTTATTTCAATATGTGTGCCCGAACTAAATGTTAATAAATAACAATTATAAAACTGTATATCTATTGCTGTTGTGGTAAGTGTTGATATTAAACCACCTGTAGATGTTTCAAAAAATATATCTAAATCAGATTCAACCGGTTCTGTTTCAAAAACAGATATACCAGATGTTACTGAATCTGTAGGTACATTTGCAGTACCCGCAGGGTTATTAATTGATTGTACTTTTGTTAAACTAGCAGTTGTTTTGTTTACGCCTCCTAATACTTTTGGATATACTGCAACATCACAAGGTGATATTGTATTACTTGTACTAGGTGGTATTACAGCTGTTTGATCTCTAGGTATTTTATTTATACTATCGCCTAATCTTTCAACTACATTTACAGATGTTATTGCTGAAATCCAATTATAATATTCTTGTTCTCTTTGTTTTACAACAATTCTATATGAATAACACCAATCTAAGCTTTGCAATGCAGTAATTGTAGATTGTGAAAAAGCTATTCTTAATGAATTAAATACATTTGTGCTATCTGATTCACCTGTGGCCGCATCAATAAATACTGTATCACCACCTGTTTCAGATAATAATACAGGTGTTTGTCTTCCAAATCTATCTGCAAGAACTATACCTACTTGATAGGTTCTTCTTGATTTAACAGACATGCTATCATCTAAAGCTGTATACCTAGCCGACGCTTCACCTGTTCTGCTTACTGTAAACGATACTTTAGGTATATTAAAGTTTTGTAAATAATTACCATATACTAATCTACCTCCTGCTAATTCTTGTGATTTAGCAACACGTGGTACTGCATCAGAAACTCTAGTTAATTGATCACTTGGTAATGTTTTAAATGGGTCTTGCGATTTATAAAAAAAGTTTATTGTAGTTTCAGAAGTTAAAACTTTACTTTCAACTACATATAATGCAGAACTACCAGTTTCTTTATATATTAATTCAACTTTATCAATTCCTAAATTAGCGGGCGTAGGTACAGATAACTGTACAGATTTTATAGCATTAACAAATGTTTCAATCTCGCCAAAATCATTAATATTACTTGATATAGCATCAGGATTATCTAATCTTGAAAAGCATATAGGTGTAAATGGTGCTAATACGCTGTATTCACCGTCTTCAAATTGGTATCTATATGAAAATCTAACTAATTTATTTTCTAAAAAGTTTGAAGTAATTACATTACCCTGTTCGTCAGAATCAGAAACACCAATAATTGTTGCGGCAGTAAACGGAGCATATTTTGCTACAGAAATAATATCATCTATATTCGATGATAAATTATATCTTCCCGGTGTACTTCTTGCTGTTTCAACATTTATTTTTCTTGGAGGATTACGATCATCTGTAAAAAACAAAAGTTCATCAACTAAATTTATACCAGTTATTAAATAATTTTGATGAAAGTTTAAAGCTGTACTATTTACTAATACTGTAGATTTGTTTGCTTTTTGATTGTACTCAATTATTTGATGATTGCCACTATTAATTTCATTATATGATGAATTGGTAGTAATAAAATAATAAACTCTTTCATTACCATTATCTCTATATTCACCTATGACTTTAGAACCAGATAAAGATGTATCAACTATTAGTTTGTTACCTAATATATTTTCAACCGCACCTATATCGGAACTTTCAGACTTACTTACATTGATATTCAATGCTTCTCGATATTCGCCGGGCTTAAGCATTTTATCATCTAAATCGCGATTCATTTTGCTCGCGTTAAAGAGTCTTTTTATTTCTGGCATATATTAATGTTTAATCCATTTTGCTTTATTACGCAATACTTTAGCCATTTCAGATACTTTCATATTTGATAATCGTATTTTTGCATTACGCATTTTTGCGGAAGCTTCTTTTTTGTATAAACCAGCAGCCCCAGCGGCAGCAGATCTTACCTTAGAAAGATTATATAATATAGACGCGTATACAGCGTCTTCAGCTAGCTTAGGTACAAGTACATTATCAAAATTACCATTATCACCTAATCCATCTGAAATATATGTTAATGTTATAAAGTTATTTTCTTGAAATGCTGCGTCTAAATATATTTTACCTGCTTCTAAATCTAATACAAAGCTACCGTTTATATTCTGTAATTCAGGAGTTAATCCATATCTTTGACCATAATATTGAAAATCATCTGTATCAAAATATCCATTATAATAGTCTTTTGTTCTTTCTACATCAAATATTTTTTCAGCAGACTGATATTTATCTAATGTTTCAGATTTTTCTTCAAAGGTCATGTTACCTTCTTGATCATATATATATTTATAATCTTGATCTTGTGCTACCGCTTTATTAGCTCTTGTTGTAGAACTTAATGGTATTGGTCGCATAATACCATCTGAATCAGTATATTCTAGTCTAACGTAATTTACATAATCAGATGGGAGAGATATAGTTTTAGTTGAACTTATTTCAATTTCAACAGATTTCTCTGAATGAAACACATCATAACTAAACTCTTGAACCGCTCTTTGTGCCCAAAAAGCAACTTCATATCTGGGCACTTTTGTTAAAACTTTTCCATCTCCAATATAACCTACAATAAAATTGTTTATTATATCATTTAAATTAGTTCTTCTGTAATATCCCGGTATAGATAATCCTGTTCCGCCATCTAAAGCCGAATAGTTATCTACGTCTAAAGGTTTTCTTGATATTGCCATTATTGTTCAGTTGCTGCTATTTGTTGTTCTTTACCTTGTGCAAATCCTGCTACATCCGCTTGTTTAATTACTACACCTGCATAAGATAATATTTTAACAACTAAATCATATTCCTCTGAAGAATGTAATTCAAAATTATAAGATTTAGCCGGTGTGTTATAACTATCTGTTGCAGGATTAAAAGCAGTAGAATCATATATAGGTTCATTTGGAACGCCTGCAGCTATTTGAGCGGCTGTAGGCATTACATAACCCCATTTAGGCTTATTAGGTTTTCTTAAATAATCTAATGTAACGCCTGTAGATATTGAATCAGGAAATATTTTTACACCCGTACCTACTAATGAATAAACCGGTTGGGTTTTTACAGGTGCGGTTAACGGGGAAAGATTTATATATTTTAAATCTTCATGTGAAACATAATCCGCTGTTATACTATCGACAGATACCACACCTAATCTATAAAAATCCGTTGGATATGCAAATATATTATTTGCTTTAGTAGGATTATTAGTTGCGTAAAATTCATTAATTTTTTCTGAAGTATTTAATATAGGATCAGCAAAGTCACTTGTTAAATTTGCGTTTAGCTCATAAGATGATTGCTTTCTAAAATAGCTTTCAAATATTTCATTCTGAGCTTGATTTGCTAATCTATTAAACTCCTCTGGTGTTATATATCCGCGATTATCTTTATTAGTTATAACTAAGACGGTATTGTAAACGTCATTTATATTTACCATTGATTCTTGTTTTTATTAGACGGTATAAGGTTGATTTCTCACCTTATACCAAGTTTTTATGAAAGCTTTTTAGTTATAGATTTCATTAAATCTACGCCTTCATCAGTTTTAAAGTATTGTGCTAAAGCAGCATAAGGATGTTGCTCAAACGGTACTGTTAAAACTTTTTTGCCATTAGCAAATTTAAATACGGTATTATCATCTGTAAGTTGTAATATACCAACTTCAACCGCTCTATTAGCTAAATTCCTAAGTTTAATATCTTCGTCTTCAGCTAATTCTAAAAATAAATTTGGATTACTTTTAGCAAATTTATATGCATCTCTTTTTAATTCTTTAGATGATAACTTAGATACAGAAGAACCTAATTCAGTTCTCATTATAGCTTCTAAGTGTTCTATGTCTATTTCATGTACAAGATTTAAAGCTTCAAGTTCTAATTCTAAAATATCAATTTCATCTTTAGCTTCTTTAACTTCATCTATTTCATTCCATAATTCATCTTTTTGAGGATGATATAAAGAAAGTAATTTTTGTAAATTTTGATCTTCTTTAGGAACATACATTACACCGTCTAAAAATACAGCATGAGCTAATGTAGCAGTACCATCTTGTTCATCTACAAATAAAGACCTTTGATTTGTTGCATATCGTATTTCTCTATTAACACCTGTTTCTTCATCAAACCATAATAATGGTTTTCTTGAAGTATGTTTTGTTTGTATAGTCCAAGATATTGGTGATTTGCCGTTTGCTAAAATATACGTTCTATCTTTTATTTCCCAGTTCTTTTCAATAGAAGGGATTTTTGTTTTTGTTGCATTCATGATTAAATAATATAAAATAAGAATACTAGGCCCCGAAGGGCCCGTATCCTATAGTTAAAAAACTTATTAAGCTTTAAATAATACGAAGTTATTTGCAGCTTGTGTGATTAAACATCTTTCAGTAAGATAGTGCATTCTCATTTCGTCAATATCTGAGCTAGATGGTCCACCAACAGATCCTGTAATCCAAGATTTCATTTTTCTGTTGTCAGTTTCTGAAGCTCTATATCGTACGTGTAAGAATGGTCTCTTAATGTTTGTGCCAAGTTGTTGGTCATAAACAGTTGAAGTACCAGCAGGTACTAAAACACCTTCAATGTCACCAAAACCTCCTCTAGTAGACCAGTCATTTAAGTATTTCCAGTCAGTTTTGTAGAAGTCATAAGATCCTCTTCTGTATCCAGTGAATCCTAATGTAAGTGCCATATCTTCGCTATTGTTAAATACTCCAAAAGAAGTACCATTAGCGTAACCACCATTTTGTTGTGCTAAGATGTCATCAATTTCTAAAGAAAGATCTCTATCTAAGAAAAGCATGTTTTCTTCAATAGCTCCTTGCTTATCTAATTGCTTAAGTACTGCATCAAAGTCAGTTAATGCACCACCTCCAGCTGCTTGCGCGCCAAAGCCAGCGTATACATTTCCTCTTTCTTCAATAGCATCAAAGAAACCTTGAGTACCTCTTGCGTTTTGAGCAGCTAAGCTACCTCCAAATGTTCCAAGTGCAATATTAGCACCTCCTGCAGTTTTTTCAACACCTTCAACCATTGCCATTTCTACGTAGTCTTCCCAACGTAGTCTGTTTTCGTGCTCTGATTTTAAGTACCATAAATAACCGTCAGCTCCATTTTCAGAAGTCACTTCAATCCATCCGATTTGAGCAGTGTCAGAACCGTTAATTGAATAGTGCTCTTTCATAATGATAGGAGCATTTGTAAATGTTGCATAGCTAGGATCTAACTTTTCAGTAAAGTTTCCAGTTCCTTTTGCAAATTCAGATCCATATACTAAAGCAGTTACTCTTTGCGCAGCTGTAACACCAGCATGAGCTTTATAAGCTTTAATTTGGAAACGAGTATCTGAAACAAGTGTAACTACACCTTTAATTACAGCAGCTGAACCACCTACTGCAGAAGTTGCAGAAGTTTGAACTTGAATCATAGCTGTTTGACCAACTTTAAAATTACAGTTTGCTGTAGTAGCTGAAGTTAAACCAACACTTGTTGGTTGAGCTGGAATAGTAAAGTTTAATCTACCACCTGCGTTAGCGTCTGCAGCAATTTGGGCAGCAGCACCAACTGCTGGTAAAGCAGCTGCTGTTCCTTGAGGAAGTACATTTACATAACGAGTATGTAATCTTCCTTGCTCAGTCCAGATAATTTGATCTGAAGTAGATGGCATCTCTGCAGATACCATTCTTAAGAATGATCCGATTGAACGATTTCCGTATCTTTCAACTTCCTTTTCGTATACATCGGGTAAAAATTGTTGTGTCCATTGATCGTGTGCCGCAGCAGTAAAATCAATGTAGTTCCCAGCATATAATGTTTTAGACTGGGTTGGTTGTAATGCGGCTGGAACGCCACTTGAAAAAGCCATTTTTGTTTGATTTTAAGTTGTTAATTATTCCATTTAATGCGCAACTTATCAGATGAATTACCAGATACAACCCTAATTTTATCTCCTTGTTTTGTTTTTATTGTTGAATTATCAGCCCTTGGATCCATATTTATATTATTAGCATCCTTAGCAGCGTCTTTTATTGCATCGGCACGGCCTTGCTCATAAAAGTGATTTGCAATCTTGTCTGCATTTTTAGCGGCAAATAAAGCTTTATGATAGCCGGCTGCATCATTAACAGACCCGTCATCACCTAAAAACTCATTTATAAAATTAGAAATATCTGATTGATATTGTTTAACTTTTTCAGTATTATCTACCTTAAACCTATATTTATTTTCTCCGACCTTAAAATCAAAACCTTTGAAATTATCATTAAAAACTTTATCGGTTTTTTCAATAAACTGTTTTTGAAGATTATTATATTCTTCTGATTGTTGCTGTGAATTATTATAATACTCCATAGCTTTAATATATTGGGGATCAATATCTTGTTGCTTTCTTAACTTAAGATCAGCATAATATTTATCTTTAGATTTATTAAAGTATTGTTGTGCATTATATAATTCTTCTTTGTAGGCTAATTGTTTAGCCTTTATATCTGACGGATCATCCGCCTCTTCATCATATGCAAAATTTTTATTGAATAAAAAATCAACATCATCTGCATCTAAATGAGGTTTTGTACTTTTATAATATTCTCTTAGTAAAGTAGTATTGTCCATTTTAGTGACATCCCTATTTAGACTAACATAGTCTTCAAGAGATCCACCTGTTTCTTCCATAAACTTTACTAATTTATCTATATTTTCTGGAAGCTTTTGTGTTTTTGCTTCCGGTAATATTTTTTCTTGTTCCTGTACGGGCTCGGGTTTTTCAGAGCTTGAATCCACTCGTGCCTCGTCAGTTGTATTCTTTTCATCTGTAACAAGTTCTAAAGGAGAATCTTCTACTTTTTGCTCTTGCTCTTCTTCTTTACTTTTATCGTTTTCTTCTTGTTTATTTTCTCCGGCAGGCTCTTTAGACTCCTCTTTGTTTTCTTTTTGTATCTCTTCGCTAGTTTCGGATCCGTCGCGTACAGATACCTCATTTGTGCTTTGCTTTTGAACGGCATCTTCTTTTTTTATTGGTGGTTTGTCTAAATTAACTTTATAAACTCCGTCGTCCTGTAAACCATATTCTTTGTCTACAGTACCTTCTTCTACAGCTTTTTCTAAAACTGCAACTTCTTTTTCTTGTAGCGTTTTTTCTTGTGTTTCTTCCGCTACACTTACATTAACTTGATCTTCCATAATTATATATAATAAAATAGTTTAAATAATATTATCTAGGTTCAAATCTTGATAAATCAAAACCACCTAGAACATCATTGCCTTTTGATTCAAAAGACTTTTTAGGTTTACCATCATCTGGAGGGCCCGTTACCTTTGAAAGCGATATTTTTTCTTTACTTTCGTTTTGTGATTGTACAAGTTCTTTTTGTGCTTGTAATTCTAATTCTTTTAATTGAACATTTAAGTCATATTCAAACTGCATAAGTTCTCTTTTAGTACGAGCTTCAACTTCCATTTTTTTAATTGATAATTCATTTTCAGCAGTTGATACTTGTATTTTAGACTCTGTTTTAACTTGTTCAGCTTGAGCTTTAGCTTGTTCAACAACAACTTGCGCTTGACCTTGGGCTTCTGCTTGTGCAACACTTGCTGCCTGAGCCTGAGATTGATCTGTTTGTTGTTTTTTAATTCTCCTAAACTTAAGTAATTGATTAGCAAGTTTAGTATTATTTATTTCTCTTATATCAATAGCATCTTCTAAAAATATACTATTTTGAGCAAGAGCTGTTTGTATGTTGGTTTCTAATAATTGTTTTTCTTCTTGATCTGGTTCTAATTCTAAAAATATACCAAAATCATGCATGTGCAAGTTTTTAAGCTCTTCTAAAGAGCCTACAGTAAATCTACCTAGTGCAGATATAAAGGCATCTCTTGAAGGATGAAACTCTAATACATCTTTAAATCTTAATGATATAGCTTCAGCTAGTGCAGTTGTAATAAACATGCTACTATTTAATATATGCCTAGTTGCTGTATTACTATTTGCAGCCGCTAACTTTTGTACTCCCACTAAAGCTTTAGGATCTGGGTCAGAACCATCTCTTGCTTCATTTAAACCAGTTACATCTCTCATTATTTGTATGTACTGATTATAAGCACCTATTAATATTTGTATTTGATTACCCCCACTCCCTGGTAATTCTTGAATAGGTACTTTTCCAGGGTTCATTTCGCCGTCAACAGTTTGCGAACGACCTATTATAGACCCCGTTTGAAAATACATATTTAATGCTTCTTGTGGGTTATAGCTTGTACCATTTCCTAAATCTATTTCAGCTAATCCATCAGCATCTAAATAAACACCAGAAGGTGTCATCCTTTGTATTGCTTGTTGTAATTTTAAATGTGTTAATTGAACTAAATCAGCATAAGGTGCCATTTTTGAAACAAGCGATGTAATATTACCTTTATATAATCTAGGTGCACTAGCTATATAATTCATCATCACTTTATTTGTATTAGATAAAGGTCGAATCATATTAGCAGCTTTTTGCCACTTTAATAATTCGTAAGTACCTAATATAAATGCACCTTCATAAATTACTTCTCTTGCTTGCGCAACTTTTTCAAATCTAGTTCTTTTATCTTTTGGCGGATCAAAACTATCATCTTTTAAAATAGCTTTTTGTGCACCTGTAGATGTTTCTTTTATTTTGTAAACATTGCTTTCCCAAGTTTTCCAATTAAAATATAATACAGTAACAACATTATTATCATCAATAACACTATCTCTATCATTGCCTATTGTACTGTAATCAGCATAGTTAGAACCTTTCTTAGTATATTGTTCTATAGCTTCATCTGTTAATTCTGGAAATTGTTTTTTAAGTTCGTTTACTTTTATTTTTTTAATTTCGCCAAAATAATAGCAGTCTTGAAAATTAGGATCTTCTGTATATGACCACACTAAATTAGCAGGGTCTACATAGTCTAGTTTTATACCATCAGTATTGTTAAAAGAATGTTTAGCACACCCTATGCCTATTGTAGCTAAATCGTAATCTACACGGTTTTTTATTTCGTCGTACTTATTACGGAGCAGCACATTGTTGATTGCTTGTTCTTGTGCTATCTCAATACCCTGCTTGTAATTAAGTTGCATAAACAGTTCTAGCTCTTCTGTATTAGCAGGTAAATCTTCTTCTGGAACATTTCTTGCATTTACACCAAGCTCAGCTTCAATATCAGCTAATATTTTTTTAGCAGCTAAATCTCTTTGTATATTATTTACAAATTTAGTTCTTTTACCTGTAGATATAGGGTCTTGTGCAAATGCTTTAATAGTAAACATTCTATCTTGCATGCCATTTACTACAATATCTACAAATTTAGGAACTATAGGAACTGGTTTCCAATCTAAATTTAAATAAGATAAATCACCATTAACAGCAAATTCATCTTTATATTTTTTTATAGATTGCTCTCCCCTAGCATATAACCTTAACCTATGATACTCATCACGAGTTTGGTAATATCTGCCGGAACCATTATCTTTACTGAACCAATCTTGCTCTATTGCTCTTGCAACTTTTAAACCATATTCGGTTGATTTTTTTGTTGCGTCTGACACAGCTTGACTCGGGAATTGTACTGATTGCCCTTTATTTTTTGCCATATTTATTTTATTATCTGACTTCTTGATCCTGAATTGGTATATTTTGAAAAACCAAAATCAATTTTTTTTGTTACTCTTTCCGCCGTTGGGCGATATAAATGTTTTTGACAGGCCATGATTGCTAAGCCACTGCTTATAGATGCATCATGAGCTGTACGTTTTGATATATCAAATTTAGCCCAATCTTCTAATGTTCTTTGAAAAAACATATTGCCATGAGAACCGTCTATATCACCTACGTGATTTTCTATATATGATTCTATAGCTGCGGCATGAGCTTGTCTTATGTCTTCAGAAGTATTAGGTATACCACCTAATTCTATTTCTGTTTTAGATAGTTTTGCACGAGTTTTATCGGGGCGGTTCATTGAAAATCCTCTATAACCCCTTCGTTTAAAATGATATAATAATCTAGGTTTATTATTTTCTGCAAGTATTGGCATACCGTAAAATACACACGCCATTAATACATCTTCAAAAAATATTTCTGCTGTTTGTGGCCTAGCAATGTATTCTAAAAAAAATTTAGTATTAGGAACATCACTAACCATGGTCCAAGTGGTTAATCCATGAAGAGCGCCATTAGATCCAAACCCACCAACAGTACCACTAATATCATAACTATCACAACCAAAAGCTCCTAAGCCATCATTACCTGCATACTTAATACCGTTTTTTAATATTATATTATTTTGTAATGATACTGGAGGTATCCAAGAAATATTAAATCTTCCTGTTATATTTGGTGTCCAAATTACTTCTGTATCTTTTACACCATTTTTCCAAGCAAAGGATCCTTTTGTTACGTAGCCTTGCATAGCCATTTCTTCATTGTGATCTATTTGCTCATATATTTTGGTTAGATTAAATAAAGAATTTATTGTTTCATCTCTAAATGCATGCTTTTCAGATCTTGGAAATTGTCTGTAGTATTCATTTAAAGCATCACTATCATTTTTTAAACCTTCTACCTCATTTGTCCAGTGGTCAATAACTCCCGTATAAATTGTCTCCCCGTCAATTCCTTCAACCGGATTTGGTGGATCGGTGAAGACAGGATACCCGAATTTGTCAATAAACCCTTCATATCCCCATTCCATAGGTATGAACAAAGAATATAATCCACTTGTAGTCTGGCCATTGCGATTTCTATTCGTGACATCTGAATTATTATATAGTTTTTTAAAATTATCTCCTCCTTTATCCAGTGCATTAGATGTAGAGCCCATCATGCACTTACCAACTATTTTGGATCCAAGCCTAAGACAGGTTTTCGTGACCCTCCAGTTGTTGAGTATATTGTCCGGCCGCTCCCATTTGCCCGATTCATCATGGACGAGTAATTGTAATTTCTCCCCATCGTACGAGTTGTCCCCTGTATTCTTCCAATCGATGGTCGTATCCAAACCTCTTTCAATTTCTTCTTGACTGGTTTTCTGTATGGAATTTCTGGTAAGTCTTCTTGATGGGACCTTGTAGGATAACTCGGTCTTCGGCCTTTCCATTCCGTCTTGGATTGGTTTAAAAAAGAACGGGTAATTGATTGATATGGGTACCACCTTGTCTGTAAACATCTTCTTCGCATCAGCTCCAGATTTTGATAATATCCCAAACCTAGAATCCTTTGATGTAGTGGCTTGGTTAACAGTCTCTGATGATGCCATGAAAGAAAATCCAGATCGCCTGTTCTTAAGATAGCACATCCCATAGGATCGTTTATCAGCCTTGCAAGCTTCCCAGAAATAAAAGAATATTCTATTGGCTTGTCTAAAATCAGGCGCTCCAACATCAATTTTTGTCCAGTTGAGGTATATATAGTGCGACCCTGTAATGTAGCATGGTTCACCGTTGCACATGAACCAGTAACCATTACTACGAGAATCAAACTCTTTTTCAATATACTCGTAATACTGTTCTTTAATTGTTTCGTCATATTCTTTAAAATCTAATATGTTTTTAATTTTTTCTAAAGAAGATGGTTTAGAAACTCTTTTAAATACTTGTAAATCTTTTTTTAGATCTTCTCCATCTATTTTTTTTGGAGTTTTAGGTATTGCTACCTTAAGACCTTGTATTTCATATATATCTCCAATAGTGCCGTCTTTACTAATAACTACACAATCTAATTCTTCATTATATCCGTATTCAAATTTTTTATGTTTGTTACGGTGTTTAATTTGTTTTTTAGAAAGATGATCGGTATGTATTTTATATAAATTTTGTTTATACATTATTTAACCATATTTTCAACACCTAAAAACGTATTAGTTTTAGTATCAGATTTTTTACTATCAAGCTCTTCAATCTTTTCAATTATTTTTAAAGAATCTTCTATAGCCACCCATTTTGCTTGTGCTGCTGTTTTTGCTTTTTCAGGATCTAATTCATTTAAATTTATTTCCTGTCTTATAACTTTTTCAAGTTCTATTAAAGCTTTTTCAGCTGCAGCTATTACTTTTTTTCTTTTGTCCATAATTTATTGTAACTTGATTTGATAATATTCTATATAATTTTTTACCCTCTATTTCAAACTCATATTCAGAGTCAGGTGTAAACCCAATGACGTCTCCAATAGATAGCCCTGTTGACTTTAGTTCCTCGTTGCTATACACAAGCTTACCTTTTAAATTTTCTTCTCCGTACGGACTCCATTTGCTATTGCTATTTATTGGTTCTACAAAGCAATATTCATCAGGACAATGCCAATTGTCTTTTCTTTTATATGCAAATATTTGATCTGGTGCTACAAAGTATTCATTTTCTTTTAAAAAGCTTCCACTATTTTTTTCATTACCTCTGATATCAATCCATCTTCTAAAAACATTATGATGTACAATTACAATATCTCCCTTCTTAGGGGTTTTACTTGTAACTCCGTAAGCAGGTTCGCTAAGAACTTTACCAATTCTATTAACGAACATATAATCTCTTTCTGTTACCTCTGTATTTAATATTAATTCTTTGTTACCAACTTCTTTTTTATTGTTGTACCTTGATTCAGTAGATATAATATAATTAAATAATGATTTCATTCAATAATCTAAATTGTATTCAACAGATACAGCCATATTAGAATTAAAAAACTTCCATGGCAATACCTCTTTATTTTTTGTTATATATATTTTATAGCCCCCCTCGTCTTCAAGTATATCACATATTTTATGTCCACCATATACTTCTTGGCCTACAGAATAATGCATTGCTTCATTTTTGTAATCTGTGCCGACGCTTATTTTTCTAATTAATTTTGTCATTTAATTTTATTTAATATGTCCAAATAGTTATAGGAGGTGCACCGTCATACCCAATTCCTACATGAACAAAATTATTTTTTCTACTTATACCGATTCTTTTAAACCCAACTTTAATAGCAGCTTCAACAAGTTTGAATGTAGCTTCACCTCCAACGCATGCAATATCGACCGCAGCACCATATGCGTGTTCACCTGGACTGGATTTTTTAGCTTCAATTGGATGATCAGGACTTCTGTACGTGGAGGTTAATTTTATTGGGTAACCATAAGCTTCTCTTAAATTATCTAGCATACTTAAAAGCTTTTCGTCCATCATCTCAAAATTACTAAATTCCGATTCGTTAAAGTATTTCATTCTATTCTTTGTATTTTTTTATTATCATTAAAATTGTATAAGCTATAGTTAATATTAAAACTACAGTCTGTAATATAGGATTTAAATCTGGTATTACAGAAAATACTAAAGCCCCTACGTTAAGTCCCATTATTTTTAGGTCTTCCATTTTATCTATGTTTGTTGTTTCCGAATACTTTTTCAACACCTCGCGAACCGAAATAACCTCCGATTACAATCGTTAAAAGACCCGTGACGCTATCTAGCGGATAACCCATATACCATCCAACTATATAACTAATTGTTAAAAATACCAATACTAAAGGGCGAACATTAGAAGCAAGCCAATTTCCTGATCTTGCATCCGCAACCCATCTTCTAGTTGTGCCGTCTATTTCAGCACGTTCCATTTTTAATTTTTCAAGTGCAATTTCTTTATCAGCATCACTCATATCAGATCCGCCAATAATAGCCTGTATTACCGAACCAACAGGAGTATCACCTGCTATTGCACCTACGACATTGGGAATTTTATCTAATAAAAATTTCCCAACGCCGGTGTCTTTAAATTTCTTTTTTTCGCTCATTTGATTTTATTTAATTGCTAAATATATATAATCTGTACCACTTATATTATGCCAAGTACCAGTACTGTTTACAGTAAATTTATTAGTGCCTAAAAGAAGAGAAGTTGCACTAGTATCTTCAGAATTGTTAAGATGTGGGTATAATTCATAATTACCACCTGGTGTTGGTCTTTGATTATCTATTATTATCCATCCTGTAGCACCCGCACCTTTGACTAATAAAAATGAAGGGCTAAAATCTAAAGTAACTTCAAGGCCAGAAACTCCCGTACCTGTATATTTACCAGCTTTACTATGACCCGCAATTGTGCGGAAACAATAACTTATATATTGATTTGATGAACTTTTATTCATTTCATTTGCAGAAGAAACACCTACTTGAAAAGTGTTTGTTGAATATGCTTGATAGAAATTAGATAAATTTGATTTTGCATAACCTGTAAGTGTAAAATAATCATTAACACTAAGCCCAGAAATACCACCAACGCCCACAACCCAAGAGGTTGCATTTGATAATCCTTTAGTAATAATAAATTCTGGAGAACCTTGTAATCCATGCCCAATTTTTGTACCATCTACTCCTGTACCTGTCCATTTAACCACGCTAAATCCAGCGGCAGGATTTGCACTAACTAAACTTATAATACTACCTTCTGCGTTCATTTGTGGGATAGAGTAGTCATGATCTCCAGCCTTCCAAGCATAACCAGCATAGGTAAGTCCACTTGCATTTCCGTTACCGCCACTACCAAACGTAAAACCATCATTATCAAAAGATGTTGTAGCTGTATCGCTAGCTAACGTATTTGTAAGGTTTTGGTATAAATTTTTTGTTGGACCATTTACACTATCAACCGCTTTCCAATTGTAACTATTTGTTCTAGATTTCCACCATATTAAATCTGGTTTAAATCCTAATCCTGTAACTGAACGTGCACTACCTGTACCTGACCATAATATAGGTTTAAAGCTATTAGCTTTAGTTGGTTCTGTAGTATCTGGATTTGCAGCTATTGCGTAAAATAAATAAGAACCGCCAGAAGCATTATAACTTATATCTGTATTTATTACTTGAAATCCATTAGTATAAAAATTTAATGAATTATATGTACCATCCGCGTTTGTTAAGTTAGGATATATTTCTTTATCTCTTGGATTAGTTGTACTTCTTTTATTATCTATTATCCTCCAATTTCGCGCAGAATCTGTTCTTTTTATCATTACAAAAGCAGGTTCAAATCCTGTATAAATAAGAGGCCCATTAGATGATCCATTGCCAACATAAGAACCTACTTTTTGGTAGCCATCAACTGAATGAAAACAATAAAAAATAACTGTTTCATTTTGGTCATATATTGAACCTGTTGTAAAAACAGAACTTGTAGGAGCAGTATCATTCCAATAAATAGAATTGTTTGATCTTGCATCTGAACTATTTAATTTTATAAGATAATCTTCTGGTGCGCTTGCATCAATAAATTTATGATAGCAATTCCAATCACTTGTTGTTGACGTTCTTTTACTAATAATAAATTCAGGGGCGGAAGTGAGCCCATGCCCAATTTCTTGTGGGCTACTTGTATTAAAAGTTGCTTTTACAATACTAAATCCAGAATCTTGAGACGCTCTTACTGTACTTGCAATAGTTCCATCATTATTAGTTGTATTAGATGAAGCTGCTTTCCAGTTCCAAGATACATAATTACTACCAGCTACATTAGATGATGTACCTACAAAACCCCCATTAGTTGTTCCTGAAGCTAAGCTAAACCCATTAGTATCGAAAGAAGATATGTAACCATAAGCTTGAGCATTAGCATAATTAGCATCAGTACTACCTTCTTCCCCGGCAAAATCACTGATTAACATTTTAGTACTACCTGCTCCTCTTACGGCGTCTGCTAAAAGATGAGGGTATGCGTAAGTTCTAGATTTTAGCCATGTTAAACCTGGCTTAAAATTTAAAGATGATATAGATTGATTACCATTGGTTCCTGTGTATAAAGCAGTATTAAAATAATTTTCAGGGGTATCTATAGTATTCGCACATTGTACTTCATTATAAAGTGTTTCAACGTCTGCAGCACTGATTGCTTTATTAAATATTCTTACTTGATCTATGGTACCATTGAAATATAAGTCATTATTATATAACCTAGACCCTATTCCAAAAGCTTCTAATGCTCTGTCGGTTATTGTGACAGAATGTGTTGCTAATAACGTACCATCTTTATACGTTTTTAAATTCCCATTTCCTGCCGTAACTACAATATGATGCCAATTACCATCTGATATTGCTTCGTTGTTTATATTAGCTGAAAAGTTATTATCATATGTAACTCTTAATGAATTTGAACCTTGATACCCATTATTTTCTAATTTTAAAAATTCTCTATTAGAAGAATCCCCTTGAGCAATGAAAAAAGTTTCTCGTGATGTAGATGTTGTTTTTGCCCAAAAACTAACAGACATAACACCTGCATTATCTTGTGGCGATGGAGATATTTCAATTTTACTACTACTTCCATTAAATTTTCCAGCAAAACCATATTTGCCTTGAACATTAAAATCTACATTTGATGCAGTTCCATTATAAGAACCAGTTTCATCTGTAGCGTCAGCCATTTTATAATATGCTACAGTGGATGGATTATTTATTGTTGTTGATGCTGCTGAAGTTGCGGTTTCATTATAAAGACTATTTACTTCGCCAGGAGTTAATGCTGTATCAAATATTCTTACTTGGTCTATTTTTCCATCAAAATAAACGTGTCCTGAATTATTACCTCTATAACCAATAGTAAAGTCCGCACCATCATCTTGGATTGATGTGTAAGTTGATGAGGCAGTCTTATCAAGAACACCATCAACATATATCTTTATATTAGTTTGGTCTAAAGTAACCACTATATGATGCCACTGACTTGCTGAAAGAGAAGAAGTACCGCTAACTTGTTGAGCATTTGAATCTGTATTGTAAGTGTACCAATTAACTACTCCATTTGTAACATTAAATAAATAAGAACGATTGCCAGGGTTTCCTGTATCTCTTTTATTTACAACGGGTTCTTCGCCTCCTGAGATAGAATCTAAATTTACCCAAGCACTTATAGTTCCTGTATGATTAGAGAAATTTAAATTATCACTTGAATCTGAAACTACTATCTTACTACTACTCCCATTAAATACTGCAGCTTTACCAAATTTACCTGTAGCATAAGTTATGTTAGATTCAATACCATTATAATCGTATATTACATTTGATGCTGTTCCATTATAGTTTGTAGATAAATCATTTGCATTTCCCTCAAAAGTATATGTTGCAATACAACTATAATCACCTAAAACTTGCAAAGTATTAACTGTGTTTGTAGTTTCATTGTAAAGCGTTCCAAT
>PYIK01266925.1_pt1 | contig 17820 bp, 14 predicted proteins | sample 3578011 | NCBI WGS metagenome assembly PYIK01 (sample SAMN08408022, study PRJNA431606) | Marine metagenome isolate SA_KN192-05_S13_70m, whole genome shotgun... | biome: marine; feature: oceanic pelagic zone; material: water; isolation source: 70 m water sample, 0.2-0.8 um fraction ... | reverse complement strand
GCCTTGGTAGCCGTTACTCGCTGCCCACCGGCGACGCGGTGGGCGATCACCCGTGAAGCGGTCCCGACACCTGGTGGGTTCCAGCGCCGACGTGAGTCGACACGGAGCCGACGGTGATCGTTGCGGCGGCACCCACCGGAATGGTGGCGTCGACAGTGAGCTGCCCGTCGCTGATGGTCCAGCTGGTCGACACGGCCCCGCGAGCAGTTTCGAGGTTGGCGCTTGCGCGGGTGAGGCGCCCGGCAGGGTCCGGTCGGGGTTCGATCAGGACGTGTTCGTAGCCGGGCCGCTCGGGGTCCGTGTCGAGTCCGGCAACGTAGCGGTGCAGGAACTCTCCGATCGCGCCGAATGCGTAGTGGTTCTGGCTCACGTCGCTGACCGAACCGTCGGGTTTGATGGCATCCCACGTTTCCCAGACGGTGGTCGCTCCCTTTGAGATCGGATACAGCCATGACGGAATGTCGGTGCTGAGGAGCACGTCGTAGGCGAGTTCGGTGTGCCCGGCGTCGACAAGGGTCGGGCACAGGAGGGGAGTCATCGTGAACCCGGTCGCGAGCTTGGCGTCGTTCGCCCGCACTGCGGTAGCGAGCGCTTCGCCTGCAGTGGCTTGGTGAGGTTCGTCGATGAGGCCGAACGCCAGGCATGCGACCAGCCCAATTTGGTCGCGGCGGTGAGGAAGGCCGTCGGTGGCGAAGAGGTGCTTGCGGATCGCAGCTACGACCAGTTCCCGTCGTTCAATCAACTGTTGAGCGTCATCCGGATGGTTGAGAAGTGTGGCGATCCGGGCGACCTTTTGGAGAGTCCGGGCGTAGTACGCCGTGGCGATCAGCGGGTCGGGCTTGAGGAGCCCGCGAAGCCAGTTCCTCGTGAGGGTTTCGCCTGGCGCTAGCCACTCGGCCCATTGGAAGCCGCTGTCAATGACGTGTTCACGGTGTCGCCCACGGCCGATGTGGGTGCGGGGGTCGGCTGTCGCCCACCAGGGGTCGCTCTGGCTGCGGTGTTCGAGCGCGTCGACCCAGCGACACATGGTTGCATAGTTCTCCTCGAGGACTCGGTGGTCGCCGTAATGGAGATACAAGGTCCAGGGCACGTCGACGCAGGCATCAGACCAGGCAGCACCGCCGTGAGTGGGACGCATGAAAAAGGCGTTGTAGCTGGACGAGACCGGCACCACGCACGGGATCCGGCCGTTATCGAGCTGGTCGGCCCGAACATCACCCAGCCATCGAGTGAGGATGGGTGCGATGTTGCGATTGAGCGCTCCAGTACGCCCGAAAACGGCGATGTCTCCTGTCCATCCGGCTTTCTCCCGAGTAGGGCAGTCGGTCGGTATCTCGACGAAGTTCGCGACTTGAGACCGGTCGATGTTCTCGACGAGCAGATCGATCTCCCTGTGCGAGCACTCGAAGCGGCCGGTGGTCCGTGCCTCGCTGCTGAGCACGAGCGCAGTGAAGTCGTCGGCCGTTGGTTCTGATCCGGGAGGCCATTCGTCGACCCGGGCGTAGCGGAAGCCGTGGTAGGTAAAACGCGCCGCGAAGGTCTCGGTTCCGCCTGCGCCAGCCAGGGTGTAGCGAACCTGTTGGCGGGAGGCGCCGAATGTGTCCGATGTGAACTCACCGTCGGCGGTGAGGGTCTCGCCATGGGTGAGCCGAACACTCGAACCGGCTGGACCGCTGACCGTGAACTCCACAACCCCAGCGAGGTTCTGCCCGAAATCCACGACAGTTTCACCCGATGGGGTTCGGAACACCTGTTGAGCGCGGATCCGCTCAACAACACGGACGCTGGGGCCAACCTGGGGGACAAGGCGGCGGGTCGGTCCGTCGACAACCGTCACCGCCGACCACGCCTGGTCATCGAAACCAGTGGAGGTCCAACCATCGGGCTCGAGGCGGGCGTCGAACTCCTCGCCGTTGAACAGGCACGCACGCCGTACGCCACCCGCGGTCGCCTTCCACGTGGAGTCGGACTGGACGAGTGTGCGGTTTCCGGCCTCGAGTCGGGCGATCGCAGCGACAATGGTTCCCCAATTATTTGGCTTTCGGAAAACCCCGACCCGACCCCGCCACCACCCGTCGGCGAGCGTGATACCGATCGTGTTGCGGCCTTCGATCAGCAGCGCTGAAACGTCATAGGTCTGGTGCTGGATCCGGTGGTCGTAGGCAGTGAAGCCGGGTCGAAGCCGATCGTTGCTAACAGAGGTGCCGTTGATCTCAACGTCATAGATGCCGAGGGCGGAACAGTAGAGGCGAGCGTCCGCGAAGTCGTCGCCCTGCTTGACCTCGAATTCCTTCCGCAGCAGCGGGCTTGGCCGATCTGCGCTTTGTCGCCGCCGGCGAAGGCGCCGTGACGCCGGTCGTGCGGGTTCACGGGGTGAGCGGATCCAAGCGGTGCCGCCCCAGTCTTCGGTCCGCAGGAGTGCCATCTCGAAGCTGGCCGGTTCGCTCCATGGACCCGGCATGGTCGGCTCGCTGCCAGGCTCGCCGGCCCACACCCTGACCCGCCACGTGCACTGCTGCCGCGAAGTAAGACGCTGACCGGCGTAGGGAACGAGCACCTGCGCAGCGCCCTTCACCATGGCGGTCTTCCAGATCACATGACCGCCGCTGGCGACCTCAATCTCGTAGGCCAGCTGAACCTCGGTGGAAGGATCGTCGGATTCGAGTCGCCATGAGAATCGGGGCCGCGTCGTCGCAAGGCCGATCGGATCGGTTTCGTATTCGGTTGTGAGCCCTGTGGCACGCATCTGCAAAGACTGTCGCAGCTCGACCTGGCTTGCCACTGGGCATGGTCTTCACGAGTTCGCATCGGTCGGCGTCGGCACCTACTGCCTGATAGCGATCGGCGAGCGCGCGGGTTACTCGTCGCTGCTGTTGGCGTTGATGTCGACCCGCACATTGTTGTCGTCGTCGATCGTCACGGGGTAGGTCTGGATCAGTTCGCCGGTCGACAGGTTGCCTCGCTTGTCCATCGTGACATCTGCACAGTCGGCGTTGCTCCCGTCGGCCAGGACGAGATCGAATCGGTTGGCATCGGTGTTCCACTCGAAGAAACAGTCGCGCGACGCGCCGATTGGGCGGGCATCGAAGGCGAACCAGCCCGCCTCGGGATCGTCGCCGAGGTGCTGAAGGATGATGTCGCGGCTGCGGCCGGCGACGTCGCTGTAGAGGATCGGGCCGCGGTCGTCGATCTCCTCGGAAATCCGACCGATCTGGCCGGCGTCGAAGTCGGTGTCGCCGAGCTGGAGCTCGACGTTTTCGCTCTGGTTGGCGAGGAACAGCACGCCGCCGCCGAGGATGACGGCGATCATCACGCCCGTGATGCCGACGAGGATCGCCGAGCGAGCATTCATCTGTGGACCGCGGGCGACGGGCATGGGATGTCTCTCCTGGCGCCAAAGGGGGTAGAGCGAATTTCGCTGCCTAGTATCTCCCCGTACGCGATCCGGGAGGCAACGCCGGTGGATTTGTTCGAGTATCAGGGCAAGCAGTTCTTCGCCCAGTACGGGATGCCGGTGAGCCCCGGTCAGGTGGCGTTCACGGTTGATGAGGCTGTCGTCGCCGCCGAAGAACTCGGTACCCCGGTGATGGTCAAAGCGCAGGTCCACACCGGTGGCCGCGGCAAGGCTGGCGGCGTGAAATTCGCCGCCGATATCGATGCCGTTCGCGAGCACGCCACGAACATCCTCGGCCTCGATATCAACGGCCACCTCGTGAAGCGGGTGTGGATCGAGAAGGCCTCCGACATCGCCGAGGAGTACTACGCCAGCTTCACGCTCGACCGCTCGGCGAAAAAGCACCTCGGGATGCTCTCCAAGGAGGGCGGCGTCGAGATCGAAACCGTCGCCGAGGAGAATCCCGACGCAATCGCCAAGATCTGGGTTGACCCGGTCGTCGGTCTCGACGAGGCCACCACGCGAGCCTGGGTTGCTGCTGCGAATCTGCCCGATGCGGCGGTCGAGGGGGCGGTCGACATCCTCCAGAAGCTCTACACCGCCTACACCGACGGCGACTGCGACCTCGTCGAGATCAACCCGCTGATCCTCACCCCCGAGGGCAAGGTCCACGTCCTCGACGCCAAGGTCACACTCGACGGCAACAGCACCTTCCGCCACGAGGACTACACCCAGTTTGACGAGACCCAGCCTCGCGACGATCGCGAACAGGCCGCTCACGCCAAGGGCCTGCAGTACGTCGGTCTCGACGGCAGCGTCGGCGTGATTGCCAACGGCGCTGGCCTCGCCATGAGCACCGTCGACGTCGTCAACCAGGTCGGTGGCAGCCCCGCCAACTTCCTCGACATCGGCGGCGGAGCCAACGCCGATGTCATGGCCGGGGCCATGGAAGTCATCAACAACGACCCGAACGTGAAGTCGATCTTCATCAACATCTTCGGGGGCATCACCCGAGGCGAAGAGGTCGCCAACGGCATCCTCGAAGCCATGCAGCGGGTCGAGATCGACCGTCCGATCGTGATCCGGCTCGACGGCACCAACGCCGAGGAAGGCCGGGCCATCCTGGCCCCGAACCTCAGCGACAAGCTGATGATGGAAGAGACGATGCTCGACGCCGCCCGCAAAGCCGTCGAGCTGGCCAGTTGATCGTCAACGAAGCAGGAGAAAGAACAGAACCATGAGCATCTTCGTCGACGAAAATACCAAGGTCATCTACCAGGGTCTCACCGGCTCGCAGGGCAGCTACTACGGAGGGCTTAACCGCGCCTACGGCACACAGGTCGTGGCCGGCACTCACCCGAAGAAGGCCGGCACCGATGTAGACGGCGTACCGATCTACGCATCAGTTGCCGAGGCCAAGGAAGCCACCGGCGCCACCGCCAGCTGCATCTTCATCCCTGCGCCAGGTGTGCAGGGCGCTGTGCTCGAGGCGGCCGAGGCCGGCATCGAGTTCATCGTGTCCATCACTGAAGGGGTGCCCGCCCACGACGAGGCGTACTTCTTCAACAAGCTGAAGTCCGACTTCCCGAACACCCGCCTCCTGGGCCCGAACTGCCCGGGCATCATCAGCCCCGGCAAGGCCAACATCGGAATCACGGCCGGGCACATCGCCAAGGCGGGCGGGCCGGTCGGCATTGTGAGCCGCTCCGGCACCCTCACCTATCAGGCGCTTTACGAGCTCAAGCAGAAGGACATCGGCGTCACCACCTGTGTCGGTATCGGTGGCGACCCAGTGCCTGGCACGTCGTTCATCGATTGCCTCGAGGCGTTCGAAGCCGACCCCGAGACCAAGGCCGTGATGATGATCGGTGAAATCGGTGGCTCGGCCGAGGAAGAGGCTGCGGCGTTCATCAAGAACCACATGAGCAAGCCGGTCAGCTCCTACATCGCAGGGGTCACCGCCCCTCCCGGCAAGAAGATGGGCCACGCGGGCGCCATCGTGTCGGGTGGAAAGGGCACCGCCGCTGCGAAGATGGAAGCGCTGGAGGATGCCGGAGTGAGGGTTGGTCAGAACCCAACCGAGGCCGGCGAGCTGATGGCGGAGATCGTCGCAGCGCTCTGAGCGGTCTGGCAGCATCGCCTGCGCTCCTGTCGCCGTGCGCCATGCCCTGGTCCATGGTCCACGGCCAGATCAGGGTCGGATGCCAGCCTGTCCCTGATGCGAACTCCCGCCATTGTTGTGGCGCTCGGCGCCCTCCTCGCAGCCGCGTGTGGGTCGTCCTCGGTTGACGTGGCCCCGACCGGGGTGACGACCCCGATCACCGAGTCGGTGTCCCCATCGACCACCACAACAATGGCTCCTCCCGCCACGACCACGACGTCGACCACCACCTCGACCACGAGCACCACCACGATTCCCGACGTCCCGCCGGAACTGGTGTTCGACGACCGAGGGGTTCCGATGAATGGCCAGACCGACGGTGTCCTGATCACCGAGACGGGCTGGGTCACCCCGGTCCTGAGTGGGCTCGCCGGCGGCCGTCATCGGGTCTGGACGCCGTGCGGTCGGACCCAGGACATCGCCGGCGGTCGCTTCGTTGGTTCGGCCGATTTCGTGCTCGACCCGGGCCACGGGGGCTCTGAGCCCGGAGCGGTCGGTCGGGGAGGCCTCCGTGAGGCCGATCTGAATCTCGACGTGACGCTGAAGATGCGCGATGCGCTTGTCGATGCGGGCTACTCGGTGATGATGACCCGCCAGACCGACGTGCGGGTGCCGATCGTGACCCGCGCCGAAATCGCGCAGGCGCTCGACCCAATCGCGTTCATCTCGGTGCACTTCAACGCAGGAGCGGACGCTGCGAGCACCACTCCCGGCACCGAAATGTACCATCAGATCGACAGTCCCGATTCGAAGCGTCTCGCTGGCCTCATCTACGAAGAGGCCTTCGGGGTGCTCGATCAGTTCGACATCAGATGGGTCGCGTTGGGAGACGCAGGAACCCTCGTTCGTCCTAATCGGGAGGGAGGGGATTACTACGGAGTGTTGCGCCGCCCGGCCCCGGTGGTGAGTGTGCTCGCCGAGTTCGCCTACCTATCCAACCCTGCCGAGGAGCAGCTCGTTTCGGACTCGGCGGTCCAGCAGCTGCTTGCCAACTCGACCGTGACGGCGATCGAGAGGTTCTTGACCACCGACGATCCCGGCTCTGGGTTCATCGACGACCCGATCTTTCGTGGGTATGGATCGTCAGGCGCCGGTCGGACCACCAACTGCACGGATCCGCAGCTCGAGTGAGGCGAGTCACCCGCACCGTTTGCCGTGAGCTTGCACCGTTTGCCAAGAGGAGGTGTCGGGCGGCGGGCAGCATCCCTTGTGCCTGGTAGCTTCCGACAGGTGAGCGAATCGCGTCGTGCCTTGTTGTCGGTTTATGACAAGTCCGGGGTCGTTGACCTCGCCCGAGGTCTTACCGACATGGGGTGGGAGTTGATTTCCAGTGGAGGCACGGCCCGCGTCATTGCCGACGCCGGCATTCCGGTCACCGATGTGGCTCAACACACCGGCTCACCGATCATGCTCGGGCATCGAGTCGTCACCCTCCACCCCAAGGTGCACGGTGGCATCCTTGCCGATCGGACCGACCCCGAACACCAAGCTGACATGGCCGAACACGAGATCGATCCGATCGATCTCGTCGTCGGCAATCTCTACCCGTTCGGGTCGAGCGTGGCCGACTTCCAACACGGAGCCGGGCGCCCCGAAGAATTGATCGATATTGGTGGCCCTGCGATGGTCCGCGCGGCGGCGAAGAACCACGCCCAGGTCGGCGTGGTCGTCGACCCGTCGAGGTACGACGTTGTTCTTGCCGAGCTGTGCGCTTCGGGTTCCCTCAGCGATGCAACCCGCCGTGCGCTCGCTCGTGACGCCTTCGCTCACACCGCCGCCTACGATGCCGCGATCGTCACCTGGTTCGACGAGACGGCCGACGAGTCGGAAACGCTGCCCCCGACGATTCATCTCGCCCTCGAACGCGCCGACGTCCTGCGCTACGGCGAGAACCCCCACCAGCAGGGCGCCCGTTACCGACGAGCCGACCAGCCGGGGATCTGGGATGCGGTAGAACAGCACAGCGGCGTGGCGCTCAGCTATCTCAACTTCTTCGATGCCGATGCTGCTTGGCGTCTCGCCCATGATCTCGGTGAGCAACCGACGGTTGCGATCATGAAGCACGCCAACCCGTGTGGTGCTGCCGTCGCCGCCGATCTCGCCTCGGCGTACCGGCGTGCGTTCGAATGCGACCCGCGTTCTGCGTTCGGAGGCATCGTCGCCACCAATCGGGTCGTGGATCTCGCCACGGTCGAGGCCATGGTCGATGCGGCACAGGCCGATGTCGTCTTGGCCCCCGGTTACGAGGACGGGGTCATCGAACAGCTGATCAGCAAACGAAAGAACACCCGCATCCTGACGGTGGCGGTGCCCGATGCGACACCGGCCCTCGCCATCCGGCAGATGGCCGACGGTTTCCTGGTCCAGCAGAATCACCGTTTCGACGCCCAGCCCGACGACTGGACCGTCGTCACCGATCGGCAGCCTTCGGCGCAGGAACGCGCCGACGCAGCGTTCGCATGGAGGATCTGTGGCCATGTGAACTCCAACGCCATCGTGCTCGCCAAGGACGGGGTCGCGTGGGGGATCGGTGCCGGCCAGCAGAACCGCGTGGAGTCGGGTGAGATCGCAGCGTCGAAAGCGGCCGGACGAGCCGAGGGCGGAGCGTGCGCGAGTGATGCGTTCTACCCATTTCCCGATGGCATCCATGCTGCTGCCGATGCCGGAGCGGCGATCATCGTGCAGCCCGGTGGTTCGGTCGGTGACGAGCAGACCATCGCTGCAGCAAACGAGCGTGGTGTCGCCATGGTCTTCACCGGCGAACGTCAGTTCCTTCACTGATCTGCGGTATCGAGACGAGCCCCTGATGAGCGAACGCCACGCAAAATCCGTCGACTGGGCGATGAAGGTCCAAGCGAGCCGCGCCGGCGGGGTCTTCTACTGGGCGGTCAGAGGCCTGCTACGACTGACGCTGCTGCCATGGCTTCGGGTGACGGTCGAGGGCAGTGACCACCTCGACACCCCCGGCCCGGTCATCCTCGCGCCCGTGCACCGCAGCAACCTTGATTCGGTCCTCGTCGCCTGCACGGCGCGACGTCGGCTTCGGGCCCTCGGCAAGGAATCGTTGTTCCTGCACCCGGTCCTCGCCTGGATGAACGCTGCGCTGGGAGCCATCCCGGTCCGGCGAGGTGAGGCCGACCGTCAGGCGATGAAGGCAGCACAGACGATCATCGCCGACGGCGCCATGATGATCGTCTTCCCTGAGGGAACTCGCCAGTCCGGCGATCAGGTGCTCGGGGTCTTCGACGGCACGACCTACCTGGCCCACAAGACCGGTGCCCCGATCATCCCCATCGGGATCGGGGGAACGGAGGCGGCGATGGCCAGTGGCTCGAAGGGCATCCGACGGGTTCGATGTTCGGTTGTGGTGGGCGAACCCATCGCTGCGCCGGAGCGAAGGCTGAGCCAGCCGCAGCGCCATGCCTTCAGCGAGAACGTGAGTGCCGAGCTCCAGAAGGTGTTCGATCGAGCGATTTCGGTGGCGGCCGACTAAATGCGTCGCGTCGTATCGATGACGCCGTCACCCGCTCGAAATCGGCTCGCAGGCGGGCTCGAATCGGCCTCGGCCAGCTACCATCCGAAGTATGGCTGAGAAGATCACGATGCAGGAAAACGGCACGCTTCACGTGCCGGACAACCCGATCATCCCGTTCATCGAAGGCGACGGCACGGGTGTCGACATCTGGCCGGCCGCAAAGCTCGTCCTCGACGCTGCCGCTGCGAAGTACGGCAAGACCATCGAGTGGATGGAAGTCCTCGCCGGCGAGAAGGCCTTCAACGAGACCGGCGACTGGCTGCCGCAGGACACGATCGACAAGTTCGAGGAGTACCTGATCGGTATCAAGGGTCCGCTTACCACGCCGATCGGTGGCGGCTTCCGCAGCCTCAACGTCGCGATCCGGCAGATCATGGATCTTTATGTGTGCCTGCGCCCGGTGCGCTGGTTCACCGGCGTGCCCTCACCGGTGAAGGAACCACACCTCGTCGACATGGTGATCTTCCGGGAGAACACTGAAGACATCTACGCCGGTATGGAGGTCGAAGCGGGTACGCCCGAGGCTAAGCGAATGATCGAGCTGCTCCACGACGCCTACGGCTGGGAGATTCGCGAGGATTCCGGCATCGGCATCAAGCCGGTCTCCAAGACCGGGTCGCAGCGCCTGCAGCGGGCTGCCCTCGAGTACGCCATGCGCCGCAACCGCAAACGGGTTCACTGGGTGCACAAGGGCAACATCATGAAGTTCACTGAGGGCGCCTTCCAGAAGTGGGGCTATGACCTCGTTCGTGAGGAGTTCTCCGACGTGGCCGTCGGCTGGGACGACTGTGGTGGCGATGCGGGCGACAAGATCCTCGTGCAGGACGCCATTGCCGACATTGCGCTTCAGCAGGTGCTCACCCGGCCGGCCGAGTTCGACGTGATCGCAACGATGAACCTCAACGGCGACTATCTGTCCGATGCCCTGGCTGCCCAGGTGGGTGGCATCGGCATCGCGCCGGGCGCCAATATCAACTACGTCACGGGCCACGGTGTCTTCGAGGCCACCCATGGTACCGCCCCGAAGTACGCCGGCCAGGACAAGGTCAACCCGTCCTCGGTGTTGCTGTCGGGCGTCATGATGTTCGAGCATCTCGGCTGGCAGGACGCCGCCGACGACATCATTCGTGCGGTCGAAGCCACCATCGGCGACAAGGTCGTCACCTACGACTTCGCTCGCCTCATGGACGGCGCCACCGAGGTGGCGTGCTCGGAGTTCGCAAGCGCGATCGTCGACCGTCTCTAAGCCGACCCATCTGATCGGTTTCGAGCGGGCCCCTGCGGGGGTCCGCTCACCGTTTTCGCACGAAGTCGAGTGGCCCCGCCACCTCGTCGATCGGGGCGGCCGTGGCGAAAAGTCGGCCCTGGGCGGCGTGGCAGCCGAGTTCCGCCACTGCGTCGAGTTGGGCTTCGGTCTCGATGCCCTCGGCGACGACCTTGATATCGAATACGTTGGCGAGGGCGACGATCGCTGTGACCAAAGCGCGGTCGTCGGATCGTTCGGCAACGTTGGCCACAAAGCTCCGGTCGATTTTCAACGTGTTGAACGTATTCGATCTAAGCCGATTGATGGATGAAAAGCCGGTACCGAAATCATCGAGAGCGACGCAGATACCGACGCTTGGGAGGGCAAGGAGGTTGTCCTCGGCGACCTGACCGGCCTCCATGATCGCCGTCTCGGTGACCTCGACGATCAGATTGTCGGGGCGGAGCCCGGCCTCTTCGGCGGCGAGCTTGACGCGATGGGCGTAGCCGGGACGGTCGAGTTCTCGAGGTGAGGCGTTGATGGCGACGATCGCGTCGGTGTCGTGGTGACGTCGCTGCCACACGACGAGATCCTGGGCGGCTTTCCGGGCGACGATTTCGCCGACTTCGCCGATGAGCCCATTCTCCTCCGCCGCGGGGATCAACATGTCGGGCATCAGCAGCGTGCCATCGGGCTGTCGCCAGCGGGTCAGCGCCTCAAAGCCGATGACTCGGTGGCTCGACAGGTCGACGATCGGCTGGTGGTGGACGACGAGTTCGTCGTCGCTGATCGCGTGGGGGAGCGCACGGCGGAGGTCGCGCTTTTCGTCGGACTCGGTGAGCAGGTCGTCGTCGAAAAGGCGAACCTCGGCACCGGCCTGTTTGGCGGCGTACATCGCCGTGTCGGCCTGGCGGACGAAGTCGGTGGGGTTGAGGTTGGTGCGGCCGCGCAGCATGGCGACACCGATGCTGGCGCAGCAGCCGATCCCGCCGGTCGCCTCCGGCGTGATCGATTCGACTGCATCGGCGATGCGGCCGGCGAGCCGGAGCGCATCCGGTTCGCCGATATCGGAGACGATCACCATGAACTCGTCACCGCCCAGCCGACCGATCGTGTCGGAGGCGCGCATTGTCGCCCGCAACGCGTCGGCTACGCCGCGCAGGAGCTCATCGCCGGCGTCATGGCCGTACGTGTCGTTGATCAGTTTGAACCGGTCGAGATCGAGATAGAAGAGCGCCACGTCGCGGTCGTAGCGGGCGGCTCGGTTGAGCTCGTTCTCGAGGTTCGCGGCAAGCAGTGTTCGGTTGGCGAGGCCGGTGAGTGGATCCTCGATGCTGGAGCGGGCCGCGTCTTCGGCGATACGTTCGGCTTCACGACGAGCTGACCGCTCTCGGTCCAGGCGGCGTCGGAGCCGTTCGATCTCGGCGACGAGCGAAACGTCGGGATCGGGGTCGGGCTCCGAAGGACTCATGCCGTGAGGTGGATCCGAAGCTCGCAATGCGGATCGCCGTCGTGCGTGCAACTGAGCTGGTCGATGTGAAGCGTCCGACCCAAATGCGGGGTGACCCCGATCTTGAGTCCTTCGGCGAGGAAGCAGAGCTCGTGATCGGGGTCGTACTGCATCGAGATGATCTGGTCGCCGATCGGGGAGATGTCGAAGTCGGGCGGCGTGGCGCCGGGGTAGAGCTTGCGCACCTCTGGGTGGATCATGTGGTTGAGCGCCGGCAAGAAATCCTTGAGCGACCTCGTCGGAGAAGTGGGGAAAGGCCTCCACGAAGAACGGGACACAGTTGATCCCCACCCACCGCAGACGTTCAGGGATGGTACCGCCGGCCCGTCGGGGAGTGCACCGACGATGGCGGCGAGCTCCTCGTCGTCGAAGTTGCCGAGCGATGTGTAAGAACCGTCGACCTCGGCTCGACCGATGGTGTCGTCCCATCCATCATCCCTGAACGCGCGTCCTGCTGCGTCTTCGACTGCGTTGTAGATGACGCCCTTCATCGGGTGACCTTTCGACGGGATCCTCCGCCGTTCCCATCGGCAGAAACCGGTTCGGGATGAGTCCTGTCCGGCGGATACGGTGCAACGAATGGGTGACGGCGCAAACACCGAACACATTTGGCGCCGGGGCTCCCGGCTGATCTGGCGCTCGTTGCGAGCGTACCCATGGCTCCACACGACGGCAATGGCCGGTGCACTGGGCTTTGTTGCCGCCTCGATCGGCGGTGCATGGGTCCTTCGGGCGGCCACCGACGACCTCGTCATCCCGGCGTTCGACGACGGCACGGTCGATCGATCCGACGTGTGGGTCGTCATGGGTCTGATCATCGTGGTGTCGGTGGGTCGCGGCATCGGCGTGATGATGCGGCGGTGGTATCTCTCCCTTGCCGAGAACAGCACCCAACGCGACTGGCGGCGGGCGCTCGTCAACCACTACCTCGATGTACCACTGCGGTTCCATCGCGAGCGACCGACCGGCGAACTGCTCGCCCACGCCGACATCGACCTCACGACGGCCACGATGGTGCTCAAACCGCTGGCCTTTTCGGTGAGTGTGCTGGCACTGGTGATTGTGGCTGTCGTCACCCTGTTCATCATCCACCCGCTTGTGGCGTTGCTCGGCATCGTGCTGTTCCCACTCCTCGTGGTGATGAGCCAGATCTACACCTCACGAGTGGAAGCGCCGTCGGCGAGAGCCCAGCAGGCAGTCGGCGAGGTCGCCTCGGTCGCCCACGAAAGCTTCGAAGGTGCCCTCGTTGTCAAGACGCTTGGACGCGAAGCCGCCGAGGTCGAACGGCTGCGCTGCGCGTCGGCCACCCTCCGGAAGGAACGCCTCGTCGTCGGTCGGATCCGAGCGGCGTTCGAGCCGAGTATTGACGCCCTGCCCAACATCGGTGTTGTTGTGTTGCTGCTCATCGGCAGCTGGCTGGTGGCGCGTGGCGACGCCACCCCTGGCGACCTTGTCCTGGCCGCTGCCGTGTTCGGCCTGCTCGCCACGCCGCTTCGGGTCTTCGGCTTCTTTCTCGAGGAGATGCCGCGCTCTGTTGTGGCGCTGGATCGCGTCGACAAGGTTATGGCCCAGCCGGTCGAGCATCGCGCCGGCACCACCACCGTCCCGGCCGGCCCGGTCGATGTGTCCGTGCAAGGTCTGGTCGTCGGCTATGGCGAGCACCATGTGCTGCGGAGCATCGACCTCGAGGTGGCTGCGGGCACGACCGTAGCGATCGTCGGTGCCACAGGTTCTGGCAAGTCGACCCTGCTCGAGGCTGTAGCCGGGGTCCTCGACCGCACCGAGGGAACGATTGCGATCGGCGGAGTCGACATCGGTGATGTTGCCGCCGACGACTGGACCACTGCCGTTGCGATCGCCTTCCAGGAGTCGTTCCTCTTCACCGACACGATTGTCGAAAATGTCGCCCTCGGAGCCGTCGGCCTCGAGGAGGTCCATCGCACGCTAGCGATCGCCCGGGCCGATGGGTTCGTAGCTGATCTCGCCGATGCCGAGGTGACGGTCGTCGGTGAGCGGGGCACCACGCTGTCAGGTGGCCAGCGCCAGCGGGTCGCCCTCGCCCGAGCCCTGGCCCGCCGCCCGCAGGTTCTGCTGCTCGACGACGCGACAAGCGCGGTTGATCCGCTGATCGAGGCCGAGATCCTCGATGCCCTTCGCGCTGAACTCGACATGACGGTGCTGGTCGTTGCTCATCGGATCTCGACCATCCTGCTGGCCGACACCGTCGTCTACCTCGACGACGGACAGGTGGTCGCCACCGGCACCCACGAAGAACTGTTGCAACGCCGTGACTACCAGGCACTGGTTACCGCCTACGAGCAAGGGGAGGGCTCGTGAGCGAACCCCTCGACCTGCCTGCGCTTGACGAGGTCGCCACGCTCCTCGACGACGAGACGCCGTCGATCGGTGCCCTCGCCGTGATGAAGCGAGGCATCAAGGTCTCGCCTGAGCTCCGCGCCGGCCTTGCGATCACCGTCGTTATGGCGCTCACTGCCGCAGTCGGCCGCCTCATCGTGCCGATCCTCGTACAGCTCGTGCTCGACAACGGCGTGCTGTCCGACGACGGCTATGACGGCGCGTATGTGTGGACCGTCAGCGTGGCTGCGCTCGCCGTCGTACTGCTCGTCGCTGCTGCGAGCCGAGTGGCCCTGATCCGGCTCGTCGACATGGCCGAGACGGTGCTGATGAATCTGCGGGTTCGTGTCTTCGAGCACATCCACCGCCTGAGCCTCGCCGACCACACTGAAAGCCGCCGCGGGGTGCTCGTCGCCCGGGTCACGTCCGACGTCGAGACCCTCGCCCGCTTTACCCAGTGGGGGTTGATCAGCTGGATCATCGACACTGCGATCATCGTCGGCACGATCGCCGTGATGCTCTGGTACTCGTGGCCGCTCACCCTGCTCGTGTTGGTGATCCACGTCCCGCTGGTGCCGTTCCTGCGGTGGGTTCAGCGCTCCCAGTTCGTCTCCTACGGCAAAGTCCGCAGCCGGGTGGCCGAGACCCTCGGCCATGTCTCGGAGGCGGTCACCGGTGCCCAGGTCATCCGGTCGTACGGCTACGGCGAACCGGTTCGCGAGCGTCTCGACGACGCGATCGAGCGTCAGTTCGCCCAGCAGCAGCGCAGCCAGGTCTGGTTCGCCTGCATGCTCCCCGTCGTCGATGTGGTGTCGTCGATCTCGTTGGCCGTCGCCGTGGGGATCGGTGTCTGGTACCGCGACGATCTCGGCCTAGAGGTCGGTGAGCTGGTCGCTTTCTTGTTCCTCGTCAACCTATTGCTCCAGCCGATCGCCCAGCTGGGCGAGGTGCTCGATCAGACCCAGACCGCCCTCGCTGGCTGGTGGAAGGTCCTGCGGGTGCTCGACGTGCCGGTCGAGGTCGTGGAACCTTCCGAGGGAGTGGCGCCGGCGGCCGGCCCGCTCGAGGTCGAACTCGACAGGATCGGGTTTTCGTACCGCACGGGCTCGCCGGTACTTCGCGATGTGTCGTTCACCATCCCGGCCGAGTCAGTCGTGGCCGTCGTCGGTGAGACCGGTTCCGGCAAGACCACGTGCGCCCGACTCCTGACCCGCCTTGCGGATCCGACCGAGGGGGTCGTGCGCGTCGGCGGCGTCGATCTGCGCGAGGTTGATCCTGATGCGCGCCGGGCTGCGATCCGGATGGTGCCGCAGGACGGTTTTCTGTTCGACGTCAGCATCCGGGACAACATCGCCTACGGCCGTGGGGGCACCACCGCCGACGAGGTCGAGCGGGCGATCGACGTCCTTGGTCTTCGTGGCTGGATCGAGACCCTGCCCGACGGGCTCGACACGGTCGTGGGCGAACGTGGTGGGCGGCTCTCGGTCGGGGAGCGCCAGCTCGTCGCCTTGGCCCGCGCTCAGGTCGCGGATCCGGGACTCTTGGTGCTCGACGAGGCGACGTCGGCGGTCGACCCCGAGACCGAGGAGGCGTTGGCCGCCGCCCTCGATCGCCTCACAGGAGGTCGCACGATGATCTCGATTGCGCACCGGCTCTCCACGGCAGAACGGGCTGATCTCGTCATCGTGTTCGACAAGGGTCGGGTCGCCCAGATGGGTCCTCATGAAGATCTTGTCGCTGTGCCCGGGATCTATCAGACGCTGTACGAGTCGTGGTTGGGCAACACCCGGTCGGAGCACCCGGCGGGCTGAGCACCGGCCTGGCGCCGTCATCACCGACCTTCGGGGCGCTGGAGGTTCGCTGGTAACGTGCAAGTCGATTTCAACTCGTCCTCTTACGGAGACAACCCATGAATGCTCCTGTTCGTGTCGCAGTGACCGGTGCCGCCGGCCAGATCGGCTACAGCCTTCTTTTCCGCATCGCCAGTGGATCGATGCTTGGCCCTGATCAGCCCGTCATCCTGCAGCTGCTCGAGATCCCGCCTGCGATGGGCGCGCTTGAGGGTGTTGCGATGGAGCTCAACGACGGCGCCTTCCCGTTGCTCGCCGGCATGACCCTGAGCGACGACCCAAACGCTGCGTTCGACGGTGCCAACATCGGCATGCTCGTCGGTTCCCGGCCCCGCTCGAAGGGCATGGAGCGCAAGGACCTCCTCGAAGCCAACGGGGCGATCTTCACTGCCCAGGGCAAAGCGATCAACGACAACGCCGCCGACGACATCAAGGTTCTCGTCGTGGGCAACCCTGCCAACACCAACTCGCTCATTGCGATGAACAACGCGCCCGACGTCCCCGACGCCCGCTTCACCGCAATGACCCGTCTCGACCACAACCGGGCCAAGGCGCAGCTCGCCCAGAAGCTCGACGTCACGGTAAACGACATCACCAACATGACGATCTGGGGCAACCACTCCGCCACTCAGTACCCGGATCTCTTCCACTGCAACGTCAACGGTGAGAACGCGGCCGCCAAGGTCGGCGATCAGGAGTGGCTCGCGAACACGTTCATCCCGACCGTCCAGCAGCGTGGCGCCGCAATCATCGAGGCCCGTGGCCTGAGCTCGGCTGCGTCGGCTGCCTCGGCTGCTGTCGACCATGTGCACGACTGGGTGCTCGGCACGGCCGAGGGTGACTGGGTCTCGATGGCCATCCCGTCCGATGGCAGCTATGGCGTGCCCGAGGGCCTGATGTCGTCGTTCCCTGTCACCTGCTCGAACGGTGAGTACTCGATCGTCCAAGGCCTCGAGATCGACGCGTTCTCGCAGAGCCGCATCGACGCAACCGTCGCCGAACTCGGCGAGGAGCGCGACACCGTTGCCGGTCTCGGCCTGATCTGATCTGATCAGGCGAGGCCGAGTGCCGGTGCCAGCGCAGCTAAGGCCTTGCGGTTGGCCATCAGTGCCTGGATGTCGCCGCCGATCCGAAGTTGCCCTCCGAGAAAGGCGCGTTGGGCAGAGACGTTTCCCGCTCGGATCTCGGTGGCGGTCTCGCGATCGGTGGTGATCCGGATGTCGGGATCGGTGGACGGGTCTCGGTCGAGTTCGACCCCGTCGGGTCCGAGGCGCAGCTGCCAGCGGATCGCCGGGTCGCCTTCGACGACCTGCTCGACCGTGAGGGCGACACCCTCCGGAACCAAGGCGCTTGCAGCCCGATCGGCGATCTCGGCGAACCAGGCGTCGGTCAGGAAGTCGCTCACGTGGCCAGGGTAGGGCGGTGCGCCATAGGTTTGGCCAGGTGAGCGAAGCGCTCCCGATCCCCGCCCCCGCCACGATCCGAGCCCGCCTCGGTGCCCGCCTCATCGACGCGATCACGTTGACGTGGGCGCTCGGGTTCGTGCTTGTGGAACTAGACCAGCGACTTCTCGGTGGCGATCCTTTCGGACGGCAACCTCTGCAGGTCGACGTGACTCAGGGCCGGTCGCTGCTGTTCGTCATCGTTACCATTGCGGCGTATGAGGTCCTTCCCACGGTCCTCAAGGGAGCAACTCTCGGCAAGGCGCTCGTCGGTCTGCAGCTCCGAACGGTCGAGCCCTCGGCCCGGATTCCGTGGAGTCGGGCGAT